>Ga0172369_10001458_pt1 | contig 33954 bp, 31 predicted proteins | sample LakKiv25m_FD_114539 | JGI IMG/M metagenome (GOLD analysis project Ga0172369, IMG submission 114539) | Freshwater microbial communities from Kabuno Bay, South-Kivu, Congo - kab_022012_11.25m | ecosystem: Environmental > Aquatic > Freshwater > Lake | place: Democratic Republic of the Congo... | reverse complement strand
TCTCCCATATTTCTACAGCAGCAAGTGCCATTGTTCCTGCAATTGGCCCAAGTAATCCACCGTTCCCCTGGCGATGGCTGAATGATCCGGCACAGCCGAAATTAAAAACGGAGCTCCTGGTTCAGGTCCTTCAATTCCGACGGCTTCCAGACGAGCAGGCTCTGCTTATCGTCATCCATGTATTTGTAATAGCCGCCCTGGCACTGGAAGAAGATGTTGTTCATCAGCACGGTGTCGAAATTGCCCATGGTGTTGCTGACGCCGTAGCCGGCCTCACCGTCCTCGGTCTGGTTGAAGGCGAAGATGTTGTTTTCCATAATCGTCTGGCCCTGCCGGCCCACGAATACGGACATGCCGCCGCCGCGCGTGGGGTAGAACCAGCAGAAGGCGATGGTGCAGTTCTTGATCTTAACCACGGAGTTCGGCTGCGCGGAGCGGGTGGCCACCGCGTTATAAAAGGTATTCAGGATGAAGGTATTGGTGATTTCGTTTTCCTTACCTCCCCATGCCGCGTATATCCCGTCACCGAGCGGGTTCAGGATGATGCAGTTGCGAATCTTGATGTTGGGATGGTTGGCGATGAAGGCGACGCCTTTATAGCTTTCGCCGATGACGATGTCGCCGCCTTCACCGGCATAAACGTTGCGGCTCCGGCCGTCGAGGACGAAACCGTCGATGATCATGCCGCTGTGGTCGCTATGCTGATCGCCGGCGATGATGCCTTCGGGCAACCCCGTCCAGTCGCCTTTATAGTCCGCGGCCCGCTCCAGGATGGTCAGGTTATGGAAGGGATCCCGCGCGGAGAAGTCGTCGGTGTAACCGCCTGCGAGGGTCAGGTTCGGCACTTTGATGAGGAAATGTCCGGAACCGCCTTTGCCGTTATAAGTGCCTTTCGCGACGTGGATGACGTCGCCGCGCGCCGCTTTATCCAGCGCCTTCCATAAATTGGCATACGGCGCCGCTTTGGTGCCGTCGCCATCCTCCGCTCCCGCGCGCACATACCAGTCCGCGCCTTGCGCGGCCGCGCACATAAAAAATACCGCCAGCAGTACCGCGAACATTGTTTTCATAAACGTTCCTCCTTACATTGCTTCGATGGAATTGAAATAACTAACGATTATCATGCTATGTCTCACCTATCCTGTCAAGCGCTAACCAGCTCATAAAGCCAAGCGATTGTGGATGAATGGGAGAGTGGACGAGGATGTGGGAAGAGGAGGTCACTGTTTGGTTTCTCCAACAGTATCCCCTTGAAATAATGGGAATAGTGGTATAATAGAGCAGGTTCGATAAACGATCACCGGCTCGGATTACGCGTCGATGCCATATGTTCCGGCGTCCCTTACTGCTCCTGATCGTTACGGTTTATTGCCGACCGCCTTCCATAGAAGGCGGAATGGCCGAGAGGAGACGATCATGAGAGCACTGCTGGTGTACCCGGAATATCCGGAAACCTTCTGGAACTTCAAGCACGCGTTGAAATTCATCGCCCGCAAGGCCACTTACCCTCCGTTGGGTCTGCTCACCATCGCCGGATTGCTGCCGGCGGAGTGGGATAAGCGGCTGATCGATATGAACGTGACGGCGCCGCGGGACGAAGATTTGCGGCAGGCGGACGTGGTGCTGCTCAGCGCGATGTCGATCCAGCGGCGTTCGGCGCGCGCGGTGATCGACCGCTGCAAGGCGCTGGGCGCGCGGGTGGTCGCCGGCGGCCCGCTGTTCACCGCCAATCCGGAGGAGTTCGCCGATGTCGATCACCTGGTGCTGAACGAGGCGGAAGTGACACTACCGCTTTTCTTAGCCGACTTCGCCGAAGGCCGGGCACAGCGCCGTTACACGACAGATCAACTTGCCGACCTTGCCGTCTCACCCGTTCCACGCTGGGAATTGATCGACATGCGGCAATACGCGGGAATGAACCTGCAGGTATCGCGCGGCTGTCCGTTCGACTGCGAGTTCTGCGACATCACGACGCTGTTCGGCCGCGCGCCCCGGCTCAAGGACGCCGCGCAGGTGACCGCCGAGCTGGACCACCTGCATGAACTGGGCTGGCGCGGCGACGTGTTCGTGGTAGACGATAACTTCATCGGCAATAAGAAGAAGGTGAAGCAGGAGATTCTGCCGGCGATATGCGAGTGGATGGAACGGCACAAGCGCCCCTTCATGCTCAATGCCCAGGTATCCATCAACCTGGCCGACGACGCGGAGCTGATGGCGCTGATGACGCGGGCGGGGTTCACCGTGGTATTCATCGGCATCGAATCGCCGAATGAAGAAAGCCTGCTGGAATGCAACAAGATACCGAACAAGGCCCGCGACCTGATGAGCGGGGTGAAGGAAATCCAGCGCAACGGCCTGCAGGTGCAGGCGGGATTCATCGTCGGTTTCGATCACGATCCGGTGTCGATTTTCGAGCGGCTGATCAGCTTCATTCAGGAGAGCGGCATCGTCACCGCCATGGTCGGATTGCTGAATGCACCCCACGGCACGCGACTATACAGGCGACTGGAGACGGAAGGCCGGCTACTGCACGACATGACCGGCGACAACACCGATTACTCGCAGAATTTCATTCCGACGATGAACCGGGAGGTATTGATGCGCGGGTATCGGAACATCGTCGAGTCGATTTACGCGCCCAATACCTTTTACCATCGGCTCAAACGCTTCCTGCAAGAGTACCGTCCCGCGCGGGGCGGCGCCCACCGGGTGAATTTTCCGCTGCTGATGGCGGCGCTACGCATGACGGTGGTGCTGGGGATGCTGGAAAAGGAGCGCACTTATTACTGGCGGTTGCTCTGCTGGTCGCTGTTCAACCGCCCGCGGTTGCTGCCGCTGGCTATTTCGCTGTCGGCCTATGGTTTCCATTTCCGGAAATGCTTCGAATCGCACCTGGCCGCGGAGAGATGAGGGTGGGGAACTCGCTTTTTTGCTTATTATTTCGATTTCCGGTTAAGGGAGTATTCAGATCGGAAGAAAAAGGGTAAAATAGGATGTGATGTCCAGCCATTCCCTGAGCACCCCATCACTGAAGGAGGAGTTGCACCATACAACACCTCGATAATTTTACACTGACGCTCGGGCAGCAGGAGTATATCCCCTTATTGATCGGCGGGATGGGGGTCGATGTATCGACGCCGGCGCTGGTTCTCGCCGCCGCTCGTTTGGGCGGAATCGCCCATCTGTCCGATGCCATGACGCCCGCGGTTGTCGATCGGCACGCCGGCACTCATTTTGTGCGCGACAAGCGCGAGCATTGCCGCGCGAATAAGGACGCGGAGAAGGCCTTCGACCTGACGGCGCTGCGTGAGGCGATTATGCGCAACATCCGCGATGTGATGAATCGCAAGCGCGGCGCCGGCGGCATCTTCCTCAACGTGATGGAAAAGCTCACCATGGGCAACCCGCGCGGCACCCTGCAGGTCCGGCTGAGCGCCGCCATGGATGCGGGTATCGACGGTATTACACTGGGCGCGGGGCTGCATCTCGGTTCGCTGGATCTCATCAAGGACCATCCGCGTTTCCGCGACATCAAGCTCGGGATCATCGTCTCCTCCGCGCGGGCACTGAAGCTTTTCCTGCACCGGGCGGCAAAGGCCATGCGCCTGCCGGATTACATCGTTGTGGAAGGCCCGCTGGCCGGCGGTCACCTGGGTTTCCCGTGCAACTGGCAGGATTTCGACCTGGGAACCATCGTCACCGAAGTGCAGCGATTGCTGGGAAAGGATGATCTGCGCATTCCGGTGATCCCGGCCGGGGGTATCTTCACCGGATCCGACGCGGTGGCCTTCCTTGAGCAGGGAGCGGCGGCGGTGCAGGTAGCCACGCGCTTCGCCGTCACTCGCGAAAGCGGCCTGCCGGAGATGGTGAAGCAGGCCTTCTTTGCCGCCCGACCGGAAGACGTGGAAGTCAATATGGTTTCTCCGACCGGCTATCCGATGCGCATGCTGAAGTCGTCGCCGGCCATCGGCTCGACCATCGCGCCGCAGTGCGACTCCTTCGGCTACGGATTGGATCCGCAAGGGGTCTGCTCCTACAAGACCGCCTACGAGAATAACGAGCTGGGCAGCGGGGATGCGCACGGCGCCAAGGTGTGCCTGTGCGCCATGATGATCGGCTTCAAGGTATGGACATGCGGGCATACCGTGTCGCGATTGAAAGAAACAACCCGCCGCCTGCCGGACGGCACTTATCAGATGCCCACGGTCGAACAGGTTTTTCATGATTACCAGCAGAGCACCGACCAGCGCATCCTGCTGCCGCCCATGGTGCCGGCGCTGGCGTAGTTAGTAGGGGTAAGGGAGAAGTGAAAAGGGGTAAGGGCAGGTGACTTGGCCACCTGCCCTTACCCCTTTTCACTACCTCCGCGCATTGGCGAGGTTGGCCTGGTAGGCCGGCGACGACAGGTAGGCCAGGCCGGGGTGGACGCGCTGGTTTCCACCTCCGCCGCGGTGGGTGGCGGGAAGGGCATCCATGCCGGCGGCCTGCTGGTAATCGAAGCTCTCCAGCGTGCGGGTTGGAATGCGATCCTTCAAGGCGCGCTCGATGGCGCGGATGGTATCGAAATCCTCGGTCGTCACCAGGGTGAAGGCTTCACCGGCGCGTGTCATGCGGCCCGTGCGGCCAATGCGATGGATGTAGGTATCCGGCGACTCCGGGATGTCATAATTGATGACGTGGGAGATGCTCAATACGTCGATGCCGCGCGCGGCAATGTCGGTGGCCACCAGATAGGGCACGGCGCCCGCGCGAAAATCATCGAGCGCGCGCCGGCGCTGCGGCTGCGAGCGATCGGCATGCAGCACGCCCGTCCGATACCCGGCGCGCGTCAGCGACGCGGCTACGCGGTCGGCGCGATGCTTGGTGCGGGTGAAGACCAGCACCGACTCGGAAGCGATTTCACGCAGCAGGGCGATCAACAACGCCGTCTTCAGCTTCGCCGGCACCGGATACAGCAGGTGATCGATGGTCCGCGGCGGCGCGATCAGGTCCACGGCGATGCGTTCCGGGTTGCGCAGGGTCCGCGACACGAAGTGGTTCAATTCGGGCGGGAAGGTCGCGGAGAAGAGCATCGTCTGCCGTTCCGCCGGCAGCAGGGTAATGATGCGCTTGATATCAGGCAGAAAGCCCATATCGAGCATGCGGTCGGCTTCGTCCAGCACCAGGCATTCCACGTTGCGCAGATCGACGGCGCCGCGTCCCGCGTGGTCGAGCAGGCGTCCCGGGCAGGCCACGATAATATCGGTGCCGTTGCGGAGCGCGCGGTCCTGCGCAGCCATGGCAACGCCGCCGTAGACGGTGGCGGAACGCAGATTGGTATGCCGCCCCAGTTGCCGGATGGCGTTGCGCACCTGTTCGGCCAGCTCGCGCGTGGGTGTCAGCACCAGGGCGCGCGTTTTACGGGAAGCCTGCCCATCCAGCAAGCGCTGGAGCATGGGCAGGGCAAAGGCGGCCGTTTTGCCGGTGCCGGTTTGCGCGGTGCCGAGCACGTCGCGGCCCGCCAGCGCGATGGGGATGGCAGCCGCCTGAATAGGGGTCGGATCCTCGAAGCCCGCCGCCGCGATTGCGCGTTGCAGGCGTTCGTGCAGGGGAAATTGGGTAAACGTCATTTTTTCCTTAATAGCGCCCGCCGACGGCGCGAGCGCGCCGACTTCCGGATCGGAGGACGAACGTGATCAGCTCAGTGGCGGCTTCAGGGGAAGGACGCAGCCGAGTGCCGGAGGGGAAAGATACGACCTGACCCCCGCGCCGGACGGAACGCCCGGGCGCGGGGGTTGGCATGAAGATTGCGGTACAGGTTACCAGCGCGATGACGACCGGCCGCCGGACGGACGGCTGTTGCGCTGCCCCTGGAAACAATCAGAGCAATAAACGGGCTTTTCACCGCTGGGCTGGAACGGCACCTGGCAGTCCTTCCCGCAGGAAGCGCAAACGGCGCTGAACATTTCGCGGGAACCGCGGCTGCCGCCGCCGAATCCACCCTGCGCTTTGCGCGCGGCGCGGCAATCGGGACAGCGGCCCGGGGTGTTGGTGAATCCACGCTGATCGTGGAATTCCTGCTCACCCGCGGTGAATACGAAGCTCTTGCCGCACTCGCGGCAGGTCAAGGTTTTGTCGGTGTAGCTCAAGGCATGCACTCCTTCATAGTGTAAAACCGTCAGCGGGGTCGGTGATCTGGATGGCGTGAAGGATGTGCTGGCCGGGGCAAGAACAACCGGTGCGAAGCCAAATCAGGCAGAACCTTGTCGGTTAGATTTGGGAAAATTATTCCCTATATATTATTATAGACTAAATATTCTCAAAAGCGCAACAGGTTAACACAATTATTTTGTATATATACTCAGACCGGCGCAAAATTTATCTCCGCCGGCGCTTGGATCCGCGGCGCTGTTTATCGCGCTCTTCGTCGCGGGCCTGTTTACGCTGCCGCAGACATTGCGGGCAGAATGTGGGCGGCGGATAGGCCTGTTCAGTGCAGGCTTCCTGTTCGGCCTCGGAAAATATAAAAGACTGTTCGCATGTGGGGCATAGTAACTCGATGTCAGGCATGAGACTCCCCTCCTCAATGGATTAACCATCTCGGGCCGGGCAGTCATGGTGGCGCGAATTCGTGCGGCCACCCTTTCCGAAACAGTGGATTCAGTGTAGCCGACGCGCGGGTTGGAAGTCAAATATAAATAATCGAAAGATATGAATTCGAAAACCGGTCGCCTCGCGCGGGAATTAGAGATAAGTGATAAGTGGATCAGGCTTACTCAACCATTTAGATGATACTTATAACTTATTACTTATCACGAACTACCGCAAGGAAGCGGGGCTGAAATTATCTCTCGAATTTAAATTTGACGGACCCGATGAAAACTGCTACTGTGAGACTATCTGGAGGTGGCTTATGGCCACGGCACAACGAAAAACAACCAAATCCAACCGGCCGGCTCCCGTCGCGGTATCCCTCGATATTTCGACGCGCGATGCGGACGGCCGCACGCCCCTGCACCTTGCGGCATTCCACGGTTATATCGCCACCGTGCGGCAGTTGCTGCAGCAGGAGGCCGAGGTGAACGCGCGCGACGATCAACAGCGCACGCCCGGGCACTGGTCCTCATTCAAGGGTCATCTGAATGTGCTCAAAGCACTGATTGACGGCGGCGCCGACATCAATGCCCGCGACGACGCCGGCCGGACCTGGCTGAAGATGGCGGTAATCGGGCAGAAACCGGATGTCGAGCAGTTTCTTCGCGAACACGGCGGAGAAATGTAAGTTCATAGTTCGAAGTTCTGAATTCAGCGTTCATAGTTCTATAAATCGGGCATTCCGTTGCCGCGATTCCGTCCTCGCGCACGAGCACATCGCGCATGCCGGCCATTGCCCGCCAGGGAATAACCGGATGAGCGGCTTTATACGGCGCCGTGACACGCTTGGCGGCTTCCCCGATGATCTCAATCTCACGTAATACGGCAAATTGTGTCCTCTTATCGGTAGAAAATGTCGCAAATGAACCGTCCAGCGCGCCTTCCGGGGTAATTACCACCTCCGCCCTGAGCCGGGCCTCCTCTCGAACATAACCTTCCATCTTCACGTAGTTCTCGTCCAACGCCCATGGCTCGCTGCCCATGGCAACGACGCCGATCAGCAGGCTGTGCTGAAAATCGTGTGACATGGCCGGCTTCTTTCCGCTATTGTAGCAAGTTCGGAGCGCGGATTGGCAATCCGCGCTCCGGAAAGGTACAATAGGCATATCATATGAATCGATGGGAATTACTGAGCGAGGGTGAAGCGCGCGCGCGGCGGGAGCTGGAGCTGGCGGCAGACGCGAATCTATCGGCGGCGGAGCGCGGTGTGGCGCTCAAATACGCGCTGGCGGCGGCGCTGGCCGATCGAGTCGGCGGCGTCGAGGCGGCCCGCCGGCTGTGGCATGAAGGCGCGCTGGCACTGGCCGGACTGCGGGAGGCGGCTGGGAAGGAGCTGCAAGGACTGCTCGACGCGGCCGGACCGCTGGATCACCTGCATCGGCCTGAGCTGCAGGCGCGGGTGATCGACCTGGCCATCGATGCGCTGCTGAGCGAGCGGCTGGCGCCGGAGGTATTGCTGGAGTCCGGGAGCCGGGCGCTGCCGGAGCAGCCGGTTCAGGCGCTGGTATTTTCCGCCTTCACGCATTGCGCGCACGAATTGTACCCGCTGCTGGTGGACGCGCTGTCGGCTGGCGTGCAGGCCATTGGAGCACATGAGAGTTGGGTAGGGGAAGGCGCGCTGCACCGGGGCATGCTGCTCGACGCGGAGGCGAACCGCCTGCTGGAGGTAGATCTGGAACCGCCGGCGACGGTTGCCGGCGCGCAGGCGCTGGCGCTGGACCTGACGCGGGAGGCGGAGAGCCACCAGCGTATCGAGCAGGCGCTGCCCGGCGTACCGTTTTCGAATCCCTACGCCGGCGCCCGTTTTCTCGACGACAAGGTATGGACCGCCACCATCTGGGCGAACGCCGGCCTGAACGTGCCCGCCTTCCTGACCTTCACCAGGGGAACGCCGGACGCAGAGATGCGAGCGGCGCTGGCCGACTGGCTGTGCACACACAACCCGAAGCTGGTAGTGAAGCCCGCGGACGGCACCGAAGGGCATGGGGTGTTGCTGGTCGATTTCCTACGGGCCGGTGAGCGTGTGAACTGCTTCACGCGGCTGAACCGGTTGATCGAGCGCGGTCCGGCGCTGATAATGGAGGAGCGGGGGCAACTGCGCTACGCGTCGCCGTGGGGGCCGGTGCGTTTCACCTTCCGGCTGAACGTCTACTGGGATGGGGAGCAGGCGTGGGCGGAGTCCGGCTATGCGCAGGCCGCGAGCGATCCTTCCGGCATCGCCTCCGCCGGGCGCGGCGGGCGCATAGCGCCGCTGAACGAGGTGTGGCGTCATCTGCAAAGACCGGATGGCCTGTCATTCGCGCCCGATGGCGAGGAATGGAAATCGGTAATGCAAAGCGCGGAGGCGGGCGCCGCGGCGCTGGCGGACGCGCTGGGCACGGACATGCCGCGACTGATCGGCATCGACCTGCTGCTCGACGTTGAAGCAGCGCGGATCGTTCCCGTGCTGCTGGAAGCCAACCCGCGCCCGGCGGGGATGAGCCATGCCTGCTTTGTGACTTTAGCGGGGCCAAGCACGGAACCGGGGGTCACACGGCGGTTGTTTGGGAGCGCGGACCTGTGAATCCACGCGTGAGTGGGGCAAGAAATGGCATTGACCGGAAAACAGAAGCGGGTGCTGCGCAGCATCGGGCAGTTGCTGGAGCCGATCGTCTTCGTGGGGAAGGAAGGGGCGGATTCCGCCATACAGCCGACCGAGGACGTCTTTCGCACTCACGAATTGATTAAAGTGCGCGTGTTGAACACCGCGCCGGAGAGCACCGACGCTACCGCCGCCGCGCTGGCCGAGCAAACGGGCAGCGAAGTGGCCGGTAGGGTGGGGCATACCTTTCTGCTCTATCGCTCCAATCCGGAGTTGAAGCACAGGATCGAATTACCGCCGTCAAAGGGAGAATAACCTGAAGAAAAACCGACAGGCCGGAACGTAATAGGCCACGCAGCAGAGCGGAGTGGCGTCGGGTATAGGAAAGCCTACCTGTTAACGACGCCACTCCGCTCCGTTGCGTGGCTTACTACGTACCGGCCTTCCTGGTTTTCGGGTAGCGTTATGCTCGTATTTTCAACCGGTAATGAATTTCGGACAGTTCGCGCAGTTTCGATGCCGCCGTTTCGGCGGTCAGGTCGCGCTGGGGATTACCGAGCATTTCGAAGCCGACCATGAATTTCTTCAGCGTGGCGGAGCGCAGCAGCGGGGGGTAGAAATGGGCGTGGGCATGCCACTGCGGGTGCGCTTTCTCGTCGGTGGGGGACTGGTGCCAGCCCATGGAGTAGGGGAACGAGGTTTGGAACAGGTTGTCATAGCGCGCGGTGAGGCGTTGCATGATGTCCGCCAGCCCGCGGCGCTCCTCCGCGGTCAATTCGCTCAGGCTGCCCACGTGTCGGCGAGGCAGCGCCATTGTCTCGAAAGGCCATGCCGCCCAGAAAGGCACCAGCGCCACGCAATGCTCGTTTGCACAGACGATGCGCTCCTCCGCCTGCCGCTCCAGCGCCAGGTAGTCGCACAGCAGGCAGGAGTCATGCTTCTTCAGATACTGCCGCTGGCGGATATGCTCCTTCATCGGTTCGGCCGGCAGGCGCTCGGTGGCCCATATCTGCCCATGCGGGTGCGGATTGCTGCAGCCCATCATCAGTCCTTTGTTCTCGAATATCTGCACGTAGCCGATCTCGGGCCGCGCGCCGATCTCCTCGGTCTGCGCCACCCAGAGGTCGATCACCGGCAGGATCTGCTCCGCCGGCATCTCCGCCAGCGACAGGTCGTGGCGGGGCGAGAAGCAGATGACCCGGCACAGCCCGCGCTCGGCGCGCGCCCGCAGCAGCCCGTCGGTTCGCTGTTGCCCGGCCGGGGTATCCGGCAGCAACGCGGCAAAATCGTTATCGAAAACGTATGTCGAAGCATACCGGGGATTCCGCTCTCCTCCCGCGCGCTCGTTGCCGGGGCAGAGATAGCACGCCGGATCGTAGGCCGGCTTCTCCGTCACCGGCGCCGTCTCGACCTGGCCCTGCCAGGGCCGCTTGCCGCGGTGCGGCGAGACCAGCAACCATTCTCCGGTAAGCTGGTTCATCCGGCGGTGGGGATGATCGGACAGGTTGAAATCTGACATACGGGCAAAATTAGGCATTTCCGGCAGAAAATCCTGCCGGATCAGAAAAAGCGGCCCCGGGATCTATGAGTGTGGGGGTATAGGAGTAATGAGAAGTATGAGAGTTATGTGATGAGATAGGAAAAATCCTCACTCTCATACTCCCATACTCCCCAACTCACTCCTCCGTCAATTCCGGCGGTGGCGGGGCGGCGGTCAATACGTCTTCAGTGACCGTGCGGTCTACTTCCGGCTCGGGCATCTTCCGCTCGCGCTGGGTGGCCAGAAAATGATCCTGGGCGCCCAGGATCAGGTTGATAACCTCCTCTTCGGTATCTACCAACCGGATCCAGCGCAAATCGTTCGGGCTGATATACCCGTGCGGAAGGAGCACGTCACGCAGCCACTTCAGCAATCCGCCCCAGGTTTTCTTGTCGAAGAGAATGACGGGACGGTCATTGGTAAGGCCGACTTGTAGTAATTGCCACACATACATCATTTCCAAAAGCGTGCCGATGCCGCCCGGCGCGACGATGACGGCATTGGACAGGCGCATAAATTCATCGAGGCGCAATGAAAAGCGGCGATGACTGCTCTTTATGTCCAGGTGTTTGTTTGCCGGCTCGTTCAACGAGGGGATGTCGATGGGCAGGCCGTATGATTTACTAGCCTGCCGGGCCATCTCCTTCACGCCGCGGTTAGCCGCCTCCATCAGGCCAGGTCCTCCGCCGGTGACGATATCGATGTTATGCTCAGCCAGCGCGCGGGCGATCCGATAAACCGCATGATAAACGCCGTCCTGCGGGCCGATACGCGCGGAACCGAATATAACTACGCGAAATCGTCCCTGCTCTAAGGCGCGCACTTCGGATTCCGCCTGAATATACATATCCAGCACATGATGCAGGCGCTGCCGCGCCATTGCCAACTGGCGATCTCTGGTTAACCTTTCTGTATTTGTGGCCATAACCTTTGTCCTCGATGCACCGTCAGTTTTCCCTGTCCTATATGGCTTAATCGAGAGAAGCGGACATTCACCGCACCACGACGGTACTTGCGCGCAACATCGCTTGCCACGGCCTTCTCCATCCAACACGAAAGCGCTGTGGGTGATGCATTGACAAGTAAAAGTCAGTGTGGGTACACTACTTAGCAGTAATTATTCCCGCGGGAAAGTGGCTGCTTCAGCTAAGCTCTATCGAAGATATCGAGACACGGTCTCCGGCAAAGTGTGTGATTCCGGCCGACCGGACGAGGAGGAAGTATGAACAAGAAAGAGATCATCCTGGCCGAGGCGAAACGTCTCTCCGGCCGCTACGGTTATCTCGGTTTCACCCTAAAAGAGCTTGCCCTGGCTTGTGACATGACCGCGCCGGCGCTTTATTACTTCTATAACAGTAAAGCGGAGCTGTTCAAGGATTGCCTGTTGTCGGAGTTGGAAGTTCGCCATGCCGGCATCATCAGTTGGTCCGATCGTGCCTCGTCGCTTACCGAATTCGCCGCGCTGCTTGCCGACGAGGCGTTCGAGCGGTGCGGCGCCAGCCATTTCCGCACCGGCCAGGCAATGCAGGAGATCGTCCACCTGCCGGAAGAAATTCAGGTCGAGCTGCGCGACGCCTGGGAGCGCTTGCTGATCTATCCGGTCGAGCTTGCGCTGGCCCGGTTCATTCCCGGCATTCATACTTCTACAAAAAATATGCTGGCGACTTTTTACATCAACATGGCGACGTTCGCCGGAGCTTACGAAGAACGTTATGGCCGCGAGGCTATCAAGGCAATGATGGTGGCCGCCGCCTCGGGGTTTGCGGCCTTGCGGGATGTCGCCGCCGAGCCCGCGGTTGCGCTCGTTGAATAACCAATTACCTCCCGCGTTCGAAAATTCGCTGAAACTACCCATGAAAAGCGGTGTCTAACCTCCCAGGAACGCGCTCCGGGTGATCGGCAATCCGGTGTGTTATCAACATCCCTTTTTTTGCATTCAAGATCGTCGCAAGTCGCGGTTCGCTAGAGTGACAGTAATGATTTTCGGCAAAGGGGTATAACTCCATGACGCTACTCCAATTGATTCAACAAGGCGGCATCGCCCTGTTCCCTCTCGGTTTGTGTTCCGTGCTGGTAGTGGCCGTGGCATTGGAACGCATCTGGGCGTTCCGGCGCACTGGCCAAGCGCCGCAGGAGCTGATGCGGCGGGTGGAAAGCTTGCTGGCCGCCGACAAATGGCACGAAGCGATCCGCGCGCTTGACTCGTCGGATAGCCCCTTCGCGCGCATTGCCAAGGCCAGCCTGATGCACAAGCCCACCTCGCAAGTGGAGACGGCGGATATCCTTACGTTGGCCTGCGACGCGGAAATTTCCGCCGCCACGCGACCGCTGCCCGTATTGGGCACCATCGGCAACATAGCGCCGTTCATCGGCCTGTTTGGCACGGTGATCGGCATCATGAAGGCTTTCGAGGCAGTACATAAGGCGGGGGCAGCCGGCTCCGATATCGTCTCGAAAGGCATTGCCGAAGCCCTGATCGCCACCGCGCTGGGTCTGGGGATCGGCATTGTGGCAGTGGTGGCCAACAACTGGTGCAACGCCTGGGTGGAGGAATACCGGCTGCGGCTGGAGCGCTTCAGCACCGAGTGGTCCTATCGCCTGCATGAGCTGCTGCCGGAAGGCGCGGCGGCCCCCGATGAGGGCTGGAAGGAGCCGGTGGCATGATACGCACGAAACGCACCGATAAGGTTCGCATCATCAAAGACATCAACATCACCCCGTTCACCGACGTGTGCCTGGTGCTGCTGATCATCTTCATGGTCACCGCTTCGGCGTTGACACAGGAAAAGAGCCTGGAGCTGGATTTGCCGAAATCATCCACGGCAGACGTGCGATTGGATTCGTCGGTGACGGTTCGCATTGCCCGTGATCAACAATTATTTGTAAACGACAACCCGGTCGATGCTATGGCGTTGCCATCGAAATTGAAGGAGATGCGCGAAAAATACGGTACGAAGTGGCTGGTAATCAAAGCGGATGGGCGCGTGCCCTACCAGCGTTTCATCTCGGTCGTCGATGCAGGCCGTCAGGCCGGCATCGCGCAGTATGGACTTGCAACGCAGGAAGCGGATGCGGAAACCGTGAGGTAGCCATGAATGCAGTCTTTTACAAAGCCTGGTTGCCCATCTCGCTGGCAGTTCACGTCGTGCTGCTGTTCACACTGAACATCGTGCCGTTCGGCGTGCCGCGCTATCCGGGTGGAGGGATCGTCAAAATCACCGTCATTCAGCCCGCGAACGCTATGACGCCGCCAGTCGGGAAGAAGGAAGAGGCGAAGCCGCCGCCGCTGCCGGCGATAAAACCGCTGGTCGAGAAGCCCGCGCCTGTCTCCGAAGGGCCGGTGCGGCACGAGCGGGCGAATACCCGCGAAATCGGCAATCAGGTGCGGAATCCCCATATCAACACGGGTAACGCTAAATTGCAGGGTGACGGAAAGGTAAGCACTACAAAAGGCCCGGGTGTAGGTGAAAATGTCGCGCCATCGCTCATCTCATCATCCAACGGTGCTCAGGTGGTTCCCGAAGGCCAGTCAGGCGGCACCGGAGACAGAAATAGCAGCGGTCTGGGTCCAAGCGGTCCCTCTTACGGCCCGAAGTCGAAATACGGCAATTCCGGCGGGATGAGCAAAGCCGCCGGGGAAATCAATCTGGTAACCGACGCGGTCTTCACCGTGCAGTTGAGCGATTCTGGCGCCGTCAGCGGCGTTGCGCAGTCGAAATCGACCGGCAACGATGAGCTCGACCGCATTGCCATGCGGCTGATCCGTGCCCGCGATTATGATCCGGCGATGAAGAACGGCCAGGCGGTGACTTCTTCATTGCGCATAAGGGTAAAATTCAATAGCGGCGCATACAGCTTCGCGGATCTTTGAGGATCTGTAAACATGAAACCTTTCATTTTCGGAACGATTTTCTCGGTTGTGCTGTTGAGTGCGCCTGCTCTGCCGGCGCTCGCGGCTGATCCGGTCACCCTGGAGAACGAGTTCATTCGCATAGTGGTCAATGCCGGGCCGGATGAGGTGGGGCGATTCTCCATCAAGACCACCGGCGGCGATGTTTCTCGTCCCGCCAGCAGGAATCAGCACCTCATCTTCGGGGTAAACGCCCCGTGGACCAGCTACACCACGGTGATGGTGGACGGCGCGAAATACGGCTTCGGCGGCGCCACCCAGCGGCGAGCCGGACAGTCAGCGAAATACGGCAAGGAAATCACCGCGCCTGCCCGGACCGACGACGGCATCACCACCACTTACCAGCTCGGCGACATCGAGGTGACGCAGGAGCTGGGTTTCGTGCGCGGCGCCAGCCGCATGCTGGATACCGTGGGCATCCGCTACCGGTTGACCAATAAAGGCAATGACACCCATAAGGTGGGTTTGCGCGTGATGCTCGATACTATGTGCGGCTCGAATGACGGCGCGCCAATCCGCGCGGGCGGCAGCGCGGCCGTCACCCGCGCTACGATGTTGAGCGGCAAAGCCGTGCCGGATTACTGGCAGGCGTTCGACAATCTGACCAATCCCACCGTTGTGTCGCAGGGTTCGATGCGCGGCAAGGAGATGACCGCGCCGGACAAGGTGCTTTTTGCCGATTGGGGCTCGCTGGCAGACGAGTCGTGGGAGCCGGAATTGGCGCCCGGACAGGGTTTCATCCGCAAGGACGAAGCCGATCCCGATACCGCCACCGCCATGTTCTGGGGGCCGGATACACTGGAGTCCGATCAGAGCATCACCTATGTTACTCATTACGGCATCGGCGACGTCAGCATTAAGGAAGGAAAACTGGCGCTTGGCCTGACGGCTCCGGCGGAGACTACATTTGAATACGAGCGGACCGAGTCATTCACCATTACCGGCTACCTGCAGAATGCGGGCGGATTCGAAGGCAAGAACGTGGTGATGACGCTGGCGCTTCCCGCCGGACTGACGCTCGTCGAAGGCAATTTGAAGCATAACTATCCGCTGCTCAAAACCGACGATACCGCGCAGGAGAGCTGGCGCGTCCAGATCAACGGCAAGCAGAATGGCATCCAACAGATCGTGCTCTCGGTCACCAGCGACAACATCGAGTCGAATAAGAGCGCGCGCGACATCCTGCTGGATGTGCCGCCCTCTACCGTCAAGTTCGTACCGCGGGTGCAGACCGTGCCGGTAGAAACGAACGGCTTGCCCACTATCGTCCCGATGCAAGTTAACCTGCTGCCGGCCGAGGGTTTTTACGGAATCCGTTTCACTGTTAAATACGATCCGAACGTGGTGATCCCGCTGGGGAATCCATTCGGCGTGCTGCGGGGGCGCGCATTCGTCGAAAACAGTAAATTGCTGTCCTGGACCTTCGACGATTCCGCAGCCGGCGCCATCACCGTCACCGGAAAGCGCACCGATTCCGCGCCGCTCACGCAAGCCGAAATCAACCTGGCAACCATCAAGTTCCGCACGGTTAACGCCGGACATTGCACTTTGAAGCTGGAGAAGGCCGTGGCCATCGATAACGAAGGCGCGGAACGTCCCCTTGCCGTCGCCGATGGAGAAATAACCGTCATACGTTGAAGGAGAGAACCAATGCGACCACATAACTACATCATTGCCTTGCTGCTCGCATGCAGCCTGTCCCTGCCCGCCTTCGCCGCCGACGACACGCCGGAAGCACTCTCCAAGCGAATAAGAGAGCTGGAGAAAGCAAACCTGGTGCTGCAGGAAGATCTGGCGCGCACTCAGCTCACCCTCGATACCACGCGCACGCAATTGAAGACCGCGCAGCGCTCCCTCGAGGAAGAGACGGCCGCGCGCAAGATCCTCTCCGACGCGCTGACCGCGGCCGTCAACGCGCAGAATGAACTGGCGAATAAGCTTGCGGCGCTGACCGATAAGGTTGCCGGCCTGGGCGCCGACCAGCAAACCCAGACGACCGCTTTGACGCAAAAACTCGACACACTGCAGAAATCGCAGGCAGACCAGGCGGCAAAGCACGACAAGGACATGACCGACTTGCGCGGGGTACTTGCCGCCGCGGTCGATAAGATACGCGATGACTTCGGGAAGGAACTGGCCACGTTCAAAGGCCTGGTCGAAGAAAAATTCGCCGCGCTTCGCGGCGATCTGGATACCGAACACAGCGAGCGCGTGGCCGCGGATGAAGCAGCCGACAAGGCCCGCCTGCAAATCGTCAAGCAGCAGAAGAAGGACCGTACCATCACCTACGTGATGGGCACCGTACTCGGCGGACTCAGCGCCGCTAAATAAGCTTTGTTTCAACGATGCCGCCGCACCTGCCGCCCGCTTTCCGCGAGCGGCAGGTGTGCTGTTTACCGTCCAACTATTTATTGACGGGAGATGATCCACGATGGTAGCATGGCGTGATTGCCGCCGGCCGCCGTGCATGAATTTTTTATGCAATCATGCCCGCCGGGCGATTATTGAACGATCATGAGCGACGAACTGCAACTGCTGTTACTTCTGGCGATCATCATCGCCGCCTCGAAATTTGCCGGTCACCTCAGCCAGCGCTACTTGAATCAACCCGTGGTGTTCGGGGAAATTCTTGCCGGCCTGCTGCTGGGTCCGACGCTGCTGAACATTTTCGGCTGGCCGATCTTCCAGCCGGCATCTCCCGAGTCATGGCGGCTGCACGATCATGTCGATGCCCTTGCCCAGGTAGGGGTGCTGCTGTTGATGTTCATCGCCGGTCTGGAAACGAACCTCGAGCAGATGCGGAAAGTTGGAATAACTGCCATCTCGACGGCGATTTGCGGGGTGATCTTACCGCTGCTCGGTGGCTTCATCGCCGCCCGCGCGTTCGGCCTGAACATGACGGAGGCGGTATTCATCGGCGCGGTGCTGACCGCCACCTCGGTGTCGATCTCCGCGCAGACGCTGATGGAGCTGGGCCGGCTGCGCTCCCGGGAAGGCATGACCATCATGGGCGCCGCGGTGATCGATGATGTGCTGGGCATTATCGTGCTCTCTTTCGTCATCGCGCTGGGCGCCAGACATTTAACGGATGTTCCCGGAGTCCATCATGAGAGCCTGGCGGAAATTTTTTCCGGCTCATTGAGCGGCTTACTCGGGATACCGGGTAGCGGCGCGGTGCTGCAGATCGTGCTGGTGATCGTGTTGATGATCGTCTTTTTCGGCGCGGCGATCTCGGTCGGCTCCCGCTATCTGGATAGGGTTTTGAGCTGGACGGACAAGTTGAATGCCAGCCACATCATCCCGGCCGCCGCGCTGGTACTGGTCTTCCTCTTCGCCATAACGGCGGAATATTTCGGCCAGGTGGCCGCCATCACCGGCGCATACATCGTGGGCGTGTTCCTCGCCCGGACACGGCACGCGAAGACCCTCGAGCACACTATTCATCCCTTCACTTACGCCTTATTCGTGCCGATCTTCTTCATGAGCATCGGTCTCGGAACCAATGCCGTCGAAGCGCTGCGCAGCGGCATGCTCTTTACCCTGGTGATCGTGGGCGTGGCTATATTGACCAAGATTGCCGGTTGCGGATTTGGCGCGCGCCTGACGGGTTTAAACCGCATGGAGGCTACCCGCGTCGGCGTGGGCATGATCTCGCGCGGCGAGGTGGGATTGATCGTGGCGCAGATCGGCGTCAGTTACCACCTCATCCAGCAGCCCATTTACGCGGCGCTGATCATCATGGTGCTGGTCAGCACCATTGTTACTCCGGTACTCCTGCGGCTGACCACTCCCCGCGTGAAAGAAGTCGATACGCAGGTATTCGAATCGGTCATCGCCGTGGAAACGCGGGCGAGCGAGGAAGAGAATTCGCGCTGACCGTTCGCCTGGCCACCCTCCTCGTTGACCTGGCGTCTCCCCGCGGCACAATCGCGCGTCTTCTTGCCCGGCAGGGGATGTTAATTTCGCTGAAACGTGGTATACTTTGCTTATTATTCTGGCCCTCCCCCATGCCATAAGCGAGGTTTCCCTTGTCGCGCCCAATCCACAACACCCTACTCGTAGCTATTGCAGCCGTTCTTCTCCTGTTCCCGCTCGCCGCATGGATATCGCACGAATCGGGATCGAAGCCCGCCGCTCTCCAGCGGATTGCCGCTGAAACGGAATCGGCGGATGGGGAAGCCGCGGATCAGGGATCGGCGACCGTCGCCGGCACGGAGACAACCGCCCCCGCGGAAACGGAAACCACCGGCGCGGAGCATGCTTCCCCGGTTCCGACCGATAAAGCCGTCGTCATGTTGGGCGGCGGACCGGATAAGATAAAGCTGACCGAGGAGGAGCGGCAGTTCGTCGAACTGGTCAATAAAGAACGGCGGGCGCGCGACATTTCGGAACTGACTGTCGCGCCGCTGCTGGTGCAAACCGCGCGGGCAAAGAGCCGGGAGATGTGCGATCTGAATTACTGGGGGCACGAATCGCCGGATAAAAAGCGGCGGACCGCCATGTATCGCCTGCTGGACGCGCTGCCGGAGCAGCCGAAAACCATGCTGGTGGGCGAGAACCTGTATTTCTGTACCGAGGTGCTGGTCGAATCGGGCCATAAAGCGCTGATGAATAGCCCGACCCACCGCAAGAACATCCTCAACCCGGAATACAAATACATCGGCATCGGCGCCTATATCGCGAAAGATAAGCGGTTCTGGGTGACGGAGCATTTTTTGAAGATCGATTATTGAGTGAAGGAGGAAAGATAAAGTTTATTACGATATCGGACAGCAGATTGTCGTCCGATATCGTAAGATGCTGCGAATGCCGAGCTAATTCGTGGTCGAGTATTCCTTCGCGTTAACCTCCGACGAGAGCAGCACCGGCTGATCAGGCAGGACGGCTTCCATGTCGGTGACGTTCAGATTCTCGTCGCCGAGGGGCAGCGCGACCTGGCCGCGGGCGAGCACAGACTTCACAAAGCCCATCATGATCTCGAAACCCTTGTAGGCCTGCTCCAGGTTGCACGGGTGGTCTTTCTTCCCGTCCAGGTAGTCGGCCATGTCCTGAATGTAGGGCGGCATATCCAGATCGTAGTTCATGGCGCCTTCGCCGCTCCACGAACCGGACTTCGTCACCGCGCGCCAGCCACCGCGGGTGAGGACTTCCGCGAAGCCGTCCGTGCCTTGCGCGCCGATGCGGCACTTGCCCCACCAGTAATCAACTTCGGGTTGGTCGGGCGCGCCGGCGCCGGTCTCGATGATGCCGCGCACGCCGTTGGCGAACTGAATGAGGCCGGCGATATAGTCGGGCGAGGCGTGAATGTCGCTGAACTTGCCCTTGCCGGCCGCCTGCGCCATCACCCACTCGGCGTCGGCGTTGCCGTTATACCAGCGCGCGTAGTCGATCATATGGGTGATCATGTGCATCATCCAGCCGGTGGAGGTGGCATACACGGTGTGGATGCGGCCCAGCGCGCCGCTGTCGATGATCTCCTTCACCTTCGCGTAATGCGCGCCATAGCGGTGCTGGTGGCTGACCACCGCCTTCACGCCGCTGCCGCGCACCAGGTCCATGATCTTTTTCGCTTCGGAGGTGGTGAGGGCGACCGGCTTCTCGAAGGCGATCAGCTTGGCGTCGTTCTCCACGCCGATCTTCACCATGTCATACCGCAGGTTGGGCATGGTGGCGAAGCAGAACACGTCCGGCTTCAGCTCTTTCGTCAGCGCGGCGGCGTCGGTGCTGATCTTCGGGTTGCCCAGGTCGGCGGCGGAGGCTTCCAGGCGGGCGGTGTCGATGTCGCAGATGCCGACCACTTCGAAGCACGGGTTGGCGTGGAACGCGGTCGCGTGGTGCTTGCCGCGCTTTCCCATGCCGACGATGACGACCTTATACACTTTATCACTCATGGCAGTTCACCTATCAATAGAGAATTGGGAGAAAGGGCGAGTCTCCTCGCCCTTTCTCCGTAGCAGTTATGTGCGAAGCGGATTTAGTTCTTCTTGCACCACTCGAGGACCTTGTCGATCGTGTAATCGATCTCGTCCTGGGTGAGCTCGGGATACATCGGCAGCGATATGCAGTTGGCGGCGTTCCACTCGGAATTCGTCTGCGGGCCGACGATCCTGGCCTGCTTGCCCCATGGGAAGCCTTCCTGCTGATGGATGGCGATCGGGTAGTGCTGCTTGGCGTCCACGCCTTCGGCATTGAGGAAGTTCGTCAATTCGTCTCGTTTGCCGTTTAGCGTCTCGATGACATAGAGGTGGAAAACATGGCGGTAGCCGGGCAGCTCGTAGGGTAGCTGCAGCTTGTCGGTGACGCCCGCCAGGCCCTGGCTATACATGGCAGCGATTTCGCGTCGGCGGTTCGACCACGCGGTGATGTGTTTCAGCTTGACGCTCAGGAATCCGGCGTGCAGATCATCCAGGCGGCTATTGAAGCCGTAGGAGTGGACGGAGCGCTTGGTGGAACCGTGGTTGCGCAGGCGCTTCACGCCGGCCAGGATGTCTTCGCGGTTGGTGGCGACGGCGCCGCCGTCGCCGAAGGTGCCCAGGTTCTTCTGGATGATGAAGCTGGTGGAAACCGCGTCGGACAGCTCGCCCACCTTGAAGTTGGCGCCGGCCGCATCGATGGCCTGCGCGCAATCTTCGACCACGATCAGGTTGTGCTTTTTCGCGATGGCGGCGATTTTATCCATCTCCGCGCACTGCCCATAAAGGTGCACGGGGAAGATGGCCCTGGTCTTCGGGGTGATAGCCTCTTCGATCCTGGCGGGGTCGATATTTTTCGTGCGCGGGTCGGAGTCTACAAACACCGCGGTGGCGTCGGCTATCCAGATCGCCTCGGCGGTAGCGAAGAAGGTATTGACGGTTGTGATGACTTCATCGCCGGGACCGATGCCCAGCGCCAGCAGCGGCAGCCACAGCCCGTCCGTCCCCGAATTGATGCCCACGACATACTTGGCGCCAAAATACTCGGCCAACTCCTTCTCGAAGCGGGCGAGAGTGGGGCCCATCACGTATTGCCCCGACATCATCACATCCTCATATGATTTATCGAGCTCGGTTTTCAAATTCCGGTACTGGCGCACATGGCCATAAAAGCCGACCGCCATCTTTTCCGACATGATTGGTAACGCTCCTCTCGTAAAATAATGTCGCCTGTGATGACGACGTGGAATGAGGTCGAATGTTACCGATTCTGGCGTTGAATCCGTGTTTCGGCCATTTGACCGGCCATATTGTAGAAGTTCTGAGAAATTTTTGCAAATACCCGAGAGATTGGAGATTGGAAGGATGGAAGATTGAAGGATGAGTGCTGAAGGTTGAGGAGACGACCTTAGCCTTCAGCCCCCATTCTTCCCTCTTCACCGCGTAATTGTCACCTTCCGCAGTCCTCGCGGCTTATCCGGGTCGTAACCTTTGAGCACCGACAAGGCGTGGGCGAAGAGCTGGCCGGCGGCGATGGAGGTGATGGGACTGATCACCTCGGGCACGTCGCGCTCGGGTATTACCGGGAAGGAGACATCCGCGGTGGCCAGCGCGTCGGGGGCGTTGCCGATCACCACTGCCTCCGCGCCGCGGGCTTGCGTCTCGTTAATCACCGACATCACCGAAGGCAGCGTAACGCCGCGATTGGCAAAGGCGATCACCGGATAGCCTTCCTCAATGATGGCGATGGGGCCGTGCACGAAATCCGGCGAGGCGAAGGGTTGCGCGCGCACGTTGGAGGTTTCGCGCATCTTCAATGCCAGCTCGTAGGCCGTCGCCAGGTTGTAGCCGCGTCCCAGCACCACGCACTCGCGCAAGTAGCGGAAACGTTCTATTTTGCTTTCGATCTGGTGCTCGTGGCGCAGCACGTCGGCCACCAGGGTGGGGAGACGCTCGAGTTGTGAGCGCAGCTCCTCGTTGCGCCCGATAGCCGCGGCCAGCATGAGGAGGGAAGCCAGCGAGTTGGTAAAAGTTTTCGTTGCCGCCACCGCCAACTCCGGCTTCGCATGCAGCGGGATGGTATGCTGCGCGATCTCCGTGATTGGCGAATTGTCGTTATTGGTGATTGCCAGCGTGTCGGCCCCGCCGGCGTTCGCCTGTTCCAGCACGGAAATGACGTCCGCTGCCTCACCCGATTGCGAAATGCCGATGAAGAGCGCGCCCTCCACGTTCACCTGCGCTCGGTAGATGCTGGCGATCGAGGGCGCCGCCAGCCCGGTAGGAACGCCGATAGTGGTTTCGAACAGATACTTGCCGTAAAGCGCGACATGATCGGAAGTGCCGCGCGCAGCGATGAAGATGAAGCGCGGCGGCCGACTTGCCCAGCATTCCGCCAGCGCCCACACGCGCGCCAGCTCCTGCCCTATCAGACGATCGAGCGCGGACGGTTCTTCGTGGATTTCGGAGATCATCAGCTCTCCAGGCACGTTGTGATTCATGCGGTGCTCCTTCAGGCGCTATTATAGCAAATTCGCATTACGAATAGCGAGCGGGTAAGGCCGAATTTTGCCAGTCAGCACCCCCTGGCCGGCATACTTCCATTACGACAGCATCGCCGTGAATTTGACACAATCATGGATGTTACTGTTATAAAAAACCCGCAAGACTGTATGGTGAGACCATCGGTGAGGTTATACCGGCTGCCGGCGCGGGGACGGTTTGTGCGGAGGGATCACCATATGAAGACCGATGTCGCACATATTGCGGTCATAATATTGCTGTCGTTAATGCTCGGCCTGGTGAATCTGCCCGGCATGGCTGCCGATATGAAGCCGCCGTCGGAAACGCTGGCCGGACTGAAGCCCGGCGTCAGTTCGGTTAAGGATGCCGTGCAGCAGTTAGGATCATACAGCATCATAACCACTGGGTGGACGGAATTCTATGCGGGCGGCGGACGCGCAACCAGCGCTTACAATTGGACGATCGGCGGCGGCTACGGCACGCGTGCGTTGAGTGTGGAGACCACCGTGGGGCAAACCACCGTCAACGTGGTGCTGGTGGACCGGCATCCGCTGTTCGGCACATCGCGCGGATTACGGGTGTTCATGCCGGAGAGCGATGTCTGGGCGCGCTACGGCATGCCGGATTACGCCTTCGAGTGGACGGTACTGCGTCCATCGGTGGTCGAGCTGTTTTACCTGGATGAGGGATTGATTGTCGTGCTGAGCCAGGTGCCGGGACGGCTGAACTGGACAATAACGAAATTGATTCTCACTTATCCGAGTTATTTGTTCAATGCGGTGTCGATGCGGGAGCGGCAGTCACTGGCCACCCATCAGGTAATCGACATTACGCGATCGTATCTGGTCTGGACACGGATGGCCCAGCCATAACGTTACGCCGGCCCAGTAAAAGGAGGAACGCATGACATTGCAGCAGAGAGTGATAATCGGAATCGTAACGGTAGTGCTGGGCATTGGCGGGGCGCGGGCGGAGACTCTCACGCCACCTTCCGAAAGTCTGAATGGCTTGCGCCCGGGAACGCTCACCGTTGATGAAGTGCAAAGCAAAGAAGGCAATCCCGACGTGACGAATGATGGGGGATTGCTCGGATTGTATGGAGGCGCGGAGCAGAGCAGCATGTACGGGTGGTTCATGGTCGAGAATCCCAGCTACACCGTGCCCGACCTGGCGGTGGAGACTGCCAAGGACAGTAAACGCATCGATCTGGTGATGGCGATCGGCTACGACGGATTGAAGACGGAGAAAGGGATCGCATGCTTCCAGACGGAAGATGAGTTGATCGCGGCATACGGCAAACCCGATTTCGTCTTTGCCGTGCCGATGCAGGGATTCGTGCTGCGCGAGTTATATTATGTGGAGCTCGGTATCTCCTTCGACGTGGCGCCGATGAACGCCGCGGGAGATCGCGGGATTGCCGCGATTTACGTTACCTATCCCGAATACCTGAAGAAAGCGGTGGATATCCGCCGGAATTATATCGAGCAGGGGATCGGGAAAGACATCACCCTCGAATATCGGGGAACCGTGGCCGCATGAGGATGGCCGGTTTCGAGGGTGTTTCAATGCCGGGTTGACAGGAAGTCAGCCCGGCATTGACGCAGATCACCGCAGATCCCCGGTTTTTCGGAGCTGAAGTCCAGAGTCGGAACAGTGCTTTACTTTGGTGCAGGCAGCAGATCGATTCCTGAGTAATCGGGACGAATGCGGAAGCGGACTCCCCAGACGGCTTCCCGTTGCATATCCTCTTCCGTCAGGCCGATGTTGTCGATATAGGCTACGAAGAGGGAGCCGTCCGGGAGTTCCATGGCCTTGCCGTAACCGTAGGTGTTATCGATGAGGAAGCCGTGGTCGGCGGCGGGGGCTGTCCAGGTATGGCCGCCATCGCGGCTGAAGATGACGCGCATACCGCCGGCTCCGTAGGAACCATGCAGGCAGACAAGGGTTCCGTCTTTCAGCACAAGCAGCCCGGGTTCATACATGCGCATGCCAAAGGAAACCGGCGCTGTCCAGGTTTTACCGCCGTCCGACGACCAGCAGATATCTCCCGCCGGCCTGGTCATGAGCACAAGACCGCCATCGGGAAGCTGGGCGATACTGGGCTCGCTGAGCTCATGATCGGCAATAACCACGGAAAGCAGCTCCCAGCTTTCTCCGGCGTCCTTCGACTTGAGCAGGGCAATACGCGTCAGCTCTTTACCGATATCTTCTCGCCGGAACGAGCCGTAGATCGCCAGCAGGACTGAGCCGTCGCGCAGCGCGATAATCGGACCGTCGGTTCCGTCGCCGAGGAAGGGCGAGGGGAGTGGAGGCGTCTTTTCCCAGGTATTGCCGCCGTCGCGGGAGCGGACGATAGTAGCGCGGTGCTCGGGGCCAGGCAGCTTGCTAAGGTCGCCGGTGTAGGTGAAGAAGGAGCAGAGGATGGTACCATCCGGCAGCTCGCAGAAGCCGGGGTGGCGGTCGTCATACGGAGTATCGACGATTGTCTCGGGTTTGCTCCAGGTGACGCTTTCGTCGGTAGAGCGGATCAGCATGGCGCGCCCACCGGTGGGGGCTTCCGCGGTGGGAAAGGAGGCGTGGCCCCATCCGGCGTTGAAGCCGACCAGCCAGGTTCCGTTCTTCAGCCGGATCGGACTTTCCCAGCCTACGAAGCCCCGATAGCCGGGGAATGGGTCGGGCTGATTAACGCCGCGGCCTACCAGAATGCGGCGGCAATCTTCGGCCTTGACGGGCGATTCGCCGTCAACAACCACTTTCACGGACACCGGCGGAGTCTCTTCGGCGGACGAGCAACCGTAGAGCGTTAAGAGAAGCATTAATGCGGTTAATATCAGCAAAAGAATTTTCATGCTATTGTTCTCCTGCCGTCATCATCTTTCGAAGCTGATTAAAGCCGGCTGCTGCCTGGAGGTAGTGTCGATTGGCGCCAGGTATGTCGCTTCAACGGCACAGCCTTGCAGTACCTTGCCTGTCGAATCCCGATGAAGATGGAGAAGGCCGCCGTCGGTCACATACTCTCCAATGGCGCCGAGCATGATAATGCCGCGATAGGTCCACCACAGCTCGTCAACCGTGCCGTCCCCCCAGGCAAGGCTGAGGGAGGCAGGGCGCTGGCCATCGGTTTTATTCGCGGCGGCGGTGACAACGGGAGTTTCACCGGCGAAGGGCATCAGCACGGTGACCAGTTCGGCGTAATGACCTTCCATCTGCTCGCATACAAAGGTGAGCTGCGGCGCGGGAAGGAATTTCCCCCCGGCGGCAGGCAGCCAGCCGCGCAGAGGATCATGCTCGCCGGCATGCAGGGAAAGACTCATCTCCGGCCAGACGAGCGGGAAGAGCATGAGCAGGTTGGCGTCTCCGTAGCGGGCGACCGCGCGGTCCTTGCCAAGCTCCACTTCGCCGCCTTCGCAAAGCTGCCAGTTCGCCTCCAGCGAGGGGAAGGACTTTTCCGGCACGGAGTTCGGATCGCGCATCACGCTGTCGATGACCACCACGGCACGCCCGTGCAGCCAGAGGAGCATGCGGTTATGACTGGCAAAAAGCGCTTCGCCGCGGCCCTGCGCAAAGCTCCAGGTATAGGGACCGGACCAGTATGGACCCTCGTAATCGGAGGCTACGAAATCGTAGCCCGGCGCGGAGAGCACGCGGGTATGGAGGGGATCGTTCTCACCCTGATTCCAACCGTTGAGTGTCAGCGTGTTATGGGCGCGGGTAGATTTGCCATGCGCGGAGAGAGGATCGCCGGCTTCGTAGGTAAGCGTGCCGGGATCGACGAGCAGCGAGCGGCCCAGGGCATGCAACTGCACCGCATTGCGCGATAGGTGGCAGTGACCGCCTCCCCAGTTAGTGGCGTCGAAGGTCAGATAAGTCGCGTCTTCCCCCCAGCCGTCGCGCAGGAAAACCTGGCCGGCATCGGGGAAATACTGCGCGGGCGGCGGCAGATCATCCGGCAATCCGGCCGCCTGCCGGAAAGCCTCCCGCCGGCGGCGCTGTTCGTTGGGGTGGGATCCGGTGCGTTCGCCAATACAATCGTGCATGGCGTTGAGGCTGCCGTTGGGTCGGGTGGTGGCCAGCGCGTAGTCGAACATGCGCGCAATCTGCGCGGCCTCCATAACCAGACCCAGCTCCGGCATCGCTCGCGCCAGTTTCCAGTATTCGGCCATAACCCGAGTCATCCAGAAGTGGTAGCCGGGGTTGCGCTCGTAATGGGCGCCGTCGGGCAATATCTGGCGGCGCCAGGAATCATTGATCACCCGCGCGCCGAAGGGGCGCCACTTCTCGGCAGGAGGCAAGTGTGCGAGCCGAATGCCGCTCACCAGCAGTGAGTCGGAGTTGGCGATGCGCCAGTTGATAGAGGGGGCGATGTTCGCCATTAGAAAGTCTAGCTGCACGGCGCAGGAGGCAATGATCTCCTCTACGAATTCGGCGGTGAAGAGAGGACTTTTCATAAAGATCGGCAGCGTGCCCAGCCAGCCGGGAAACTGGCTGTTGCCCATGCGGATGCAAAGATTGAGCACATTGTCATACTGCGCCTGCTCCCAGCCGGGACGGGTTGGGTGGGCGAGCATCCACTCGGCAAGGTAATCGCGCGCCGCTTCCGCGTAGCGCTCGTCGCCGGTCTCGCGGTACATTGCCGCCAGCGGCGGCAGGAAGAAGAAACGGTTGAGCTGCGCAGGCCATTCCTGGTGGTTGTGCTGCGGGCCGGACCAGTCGATATTCCGCCGGCCCACCGAGGTTTCCCGCATGCCGTTGAAATAGATTACGCCATCCAGCGCCTTATTCGCCACGTCGCGCGTCTGTTCGTTCACCGCCGGCAGCGGATCGCCCCAGGCGGTGAGGAGGAGGCGGTTGTTATGTAAAAGGTCATCAAGTATGATCGTCATAATGGCCTCCGAAAGGATGAACTATTTTGGATTTTGGATTTTGGATTTTAGATTGTTTTTATAATATGGTAGCTATAATAGTTGGAACAATAGGTAATCTAAAATCCAAAATCGAAAATCTAAAATTCCAACGAGATATCCAGCGCCTGTACGGAGTGGGTGAGAGCGCCGATGGAGATCAGGTCAACCCCTGTTTCGGCCATGGCTCGGGCGCGGTCAAGGGTGACGCCGCCGGAAGCTTCGGTGAGGGCGCGGCCCGCGATAAGAGCTACACATTCCTGCATCTCCTCCAGCGACATATTGTCCAGGAGGATGATGTCGGCGCCGGCCTCCACCGCCTGGCGCGCCATCTCCAGCGTCACCACTTCCACTTCGATCTTCAGCGTATGCGGCGCTCCGGCTCGCGCAGACTCAATCGCCGCCTGTACGCCGCCCACCGCGGCGATATGGTTGTCCTTGATCAGCACGCCGTCCGAAAGGTTGAAGCGGTGATTCGCTCCCCCACCGGCGCGCACGGCGTATTTATCCAGCACGCGGTGCCCGGGGGCGGTTTTGCGGGTATCCACGATGCGGGCTTTCGTGCCTTCCACTGCCTTCACGTAGCGGGCGGCGGCAGTGGCGATGCCGGACATGCGCTGCAGGAAATTGAGCGCCGTGCGCTCGGCGGTGAGCAGGGAGCGCGTGGGGCCGGAGACTGCGGCCAGCCGTTCACCCGGCGATACCCGCTCTCCTTCTACCGCCAGCGGCTGCACCACCAGTCGCGGGTCCACCGAGCTCATCACCTGCGCGAATACCGGCAGCCCGGCCAGGATGCCATCCGCCTTGGCGAGCAGGATGGCGTCGCTGGTGGAATCGGCGGGTATAGTGGTCAGCGAGGTGATGTCGCCGGCGCCGATATCCTCCGCCAGCGCGAGGTCGATAAGCGGCTGCGCGCTCCGCAGCAATACCGGATCGAACATGGCAATCTCCAATTAGTGGCTGTCACCACCAGCCACTTTATCATTCTTCCTCCACAAATCCGTTCAGCGCCGGCGCGGCTTGCTCGACGAAGGTGGCGAGGTCGGGCAGGGCGTCGAGGGAGGGCAGGCCGAACAGCTTGAGGAACCGATCGGTGGTTCCGTACATCATGGGCTTGCCGGGAGCGGCTTTATAGCCGCGCTCGCAGATCAGCTCATGGTCGAGCAGGGTGTTCACCACGCTGTCCGAATTCACGCCGCGCAACTGTTCGACCTCGGGCCGCGTCACCGGCTGGCGGTAGGCCACGATGGCCAGTGTCTCCATCGCCGCGGGAGAAAGGCGGAATTTCGCCGGCTGGTGCAGGCGGCTGACGTAATCGGCATACTGCGCCCTGGTGGCCAGCTCGAATCCGCCCGCCACTTCGACCACCTGCACGCCTTCGTACCGGTCCTCGAGTGATTCCACCAGTTGGCGCACGGCAGGCGGGGAGATATCCAGCAACTGCGCCAGCTCGCCCACCGTCAGTGGACGGTCGGCCATGAAGAGCAGGCACTCCAGCGCGCCGGTGAGATTGATCGGCAAAGATTCAGTCATAATGGGCACGAGTATAGTAACAGGGAGCGGGTATGCTGGCAAGAGAACCGGATGGAATATAAAACGCATGGACAAGGGTACGGTGAGGGCGTTACAATGCCAGGTAAAGATAAATTGCTGCGCGCCATTGCGGCGGATGGACAGGTACGGGCATTCGCGGTGAATGCCACCCGGCTGTGCGAGCGCGCGCGAAGGGTACAGGATTCGCTGCCGGCGGCTACCGCGGCGCTGGGACGGGTGTTGAGCGCGGCGGCGATGCTGGCGGCGACGATCAAGGAGGGAGAGCGCATCTCCATCCGGGTGGAGGGAGACGGGCCGGTGGAGTCCATCTTCGCGCAGGCATGGCCGGACGGGCGGGTGCGCGGGTACTTGCGCAACCCGAAAGTCAATCCCGCATCGCGGGAGGGCAAGCTGGACGTGGGGCGCGCGGTAGGGAAGAACGGCGAATTATACGTCATCCGCGACCTGGGCATGCAGGAGCCTTACGTGGGCCGCGTGGAATTGCAAACGGGAGAGATCGGCGACGACCTGGCTTATTATTTCCTGGTATCCGAGCAACAGCCTTCCGCGGTGGGACTGGGGGTGCAGGTGCAGCCGGACAACTCGGTATCCGCGGCGGGCGGTTACATCATCCAGCCGCTGCCCGGCGCCGTGCAGGAGGTGGTTGGGCGGCTGGAGGCGAATGTCCGGCAGGCGCCGTCACCGAGCGAGATGATCATCGAGTTGCGCGAGCCGGAGAAGATTCTCGATGTGCTGCTGGCGGGACTGGACTGGCAGCCGCTGGAGGAGACGAGCCCGCGCTTCTACTGCGGCTGCACGCGAGCGAAGTCGCGACACGCATTGCGTTCACTGAGCATAGACGAACTGCGCCACACCGTGGAGGAGGAGGAGCCGGTGCAGGTTTCCTGTGATTTTTGCGGGCGCAACTACAGCTTCCAAAGCAGTGAAATCGAGGCTATGTTGGAAGAAAAAAGCAAGAATGGTTGAACCTATGCGCGCGGTAGAGAAAGAGAAAAAGTTATAAAGAGAACGACTGGAGGCATCATGAAAAGCGGGGAAGGGCAGTTCACCGGCCATCCGATCAATATCCGCGGCTTCATCATCGGTCATTACCCGATCCGCGGCTTCCTGGCCTGGGGGGAAGGCGAGACGCAGGCAGTGTTCGTCGATCCGGGCGGCTGGGACGAGCGTATCAAGCAGATCATCGATGCATTTGGATTGACCCTGCGCGCGATTTTTCTCACCCACGGGCACTGGGACCACACAGGCGGGTTGGACGAGATGACCGCCCGCCTGCGCGCTCCGGTTTACGCCCACGCCGATGATGTGCGCCTGCTCACCAATCCGCCTGATATCGCGCTGGAAGGCGGGGAGATTATTTCTTGCGGCACGTTGTGCTGGCGGGTGCTGCACGTGCCGGGACACACAGCGGGTTCGGTAGCCTACGCGGCGAGCGGCATCGTCTTCACCGGCGACACCCTTTTCGCCGGCTCCATCGGCGGCACCCCCAACCTGGCGGAATACGAGCGCGAGCGTCATGCCATCCGCGAGCGCCTCTTCCCGCTGGGCGACGAAACGCGCGCCTACCCCGCCCACGGCCCGGCCACGCTGCTGGGGATCGAGCGTAGGTGCAATCCGTTTTTACGGTGAAGCCTTGACACTATCCGCAAACCTCCATATGCTGGTAAAAAATCGGTAAATTGGACGTCATGGCACCCGATTACGACTCGCCTCCGCTGCAACTCCTATTCTACACTGGCACTTCGGGCAACAATAAATGCTGCCGCCCATGAAAGCTTCCTTGCGGATCAGTCCCCCGCGGACCGGGCAAGGCAGACCAATGGTATACCGATAACGGCTTGCAGACAGCTATTTAGTCAAGTGTCTCCTAAATCCATGGACGCCGTAGGCTCTTCACCCCGCCCGTCGTTTCGGCTCCTGCTCCGGCGTATAGACCTCCAGCAATGCCTTCAGCCCTTCCTGCAGCACCTGCGAATAATTGACCCCCGCCTCTTCCGCAGCGTCGTTCAGCCAGCGGGGCAGCGTCACCATCTTCCGCACCGCGCGCTCGCGCATTGCGCGGCGAAACAGGCGCAGATTGGCGCGGACCAGCACGATGGCCTGGCCGGACTCGAGGGCAATCTCGCGTAGAGGCGACGGTTCCGGGATCGCTTCGTGATCGCGCTCCATACCCCAGAGGTGCAATGCGAGCGCTTCCGCGGCATGCGCCATGGCTTCTCCCTCGCTATCACCCTCCGTGATACAGCCGGGCAGATCGGGGAATGTCACGGTATACCCGCCTTCGTTTTCTTCAAAAATCGCCGGAAACAGATAACTGTCTTGCATTGTATAATCTCCTTGCCGGGAAATTGCCGGCGCTACTTCAGGCCGGCATGCTTTAGGATGGTGGATAAGGTTTTCGGTTTCAAATCTTTGTTGTGCACTGGTATAGTCACTTTGCCCGGTTTAATCGGATGTTTGAATTGCTTATGACTGCCGGCCTGATCGACTTCATTCTATCCCGGCCTTCAACTTCTGTATCAGTTCGTTCGGCTTCATCGCTTCCCCTCTGACCATTCATTTTAATACATGTTTTTATGCATGTAAAACTATATTTTAAACTAAAATATAGTTTTACAAAGATCCCTTAGCAGGTATTTTCCTCTTTCCGGCGAAAGGTTACCTCGACAGGAGGTAACCTCGATGACTCTGACAAGCTGGCGTAAAGCCATCCTCTTCTTGCTGCTGTTGCACGCGCTGTGCGGGTATGCGGCAGACACTTCGCTTTACTCCTTCGTCCCGCTCGACAGCCCGGTGTCGGTGTCCGTCGATCTGCCGCTATTGTGGGAAGCCACCGCCGGCCTGCGCAATAACCCGATGTTCGGCGGAGGTTTACACGCTATCGAGGCGGAGATGGGCGGCCTGTCGTTTGAGAAGGACATTCTCCCCTGGGCAGGCCAGGCGGCGCTCGCGCTGACCGACGCCCGGCTCGATAAACCGGGTTCGGCGTTGTTCATACAGATACGCGAGCCGGAAAGAATGATCGCGCAGAAACGGTTGCAAATCTTGCTGCAACAGGCGATGCGAAGCGAAGACGCCGTAGAATGGCAGGAGCTGGAATACAAAGGAGCGGCGATTCGGCATGCCGAGATTGCCCGCGGCAAGTCGTTGCTCAAAATCGCGATGGCTACACTGGACGGGTGGCTGGTTATCGCCGCCGGAGACGGCGTGATGCAGCAGGTGATCGACGCGCGGGATGGCAGCATCCCCTCGCTGGAGAAGCACCCGTTGTTCACCCGGGCGATGGACGGGCTGCCGCCGAACGCCATGGGGAATTTCTGCTTCAATGCGCAACGCGTCATGGCAGGGCAACAGCGCGATGAGGAAGAACCGGCGGACGTTGCGGAGCCGGAATCATTCCTCTTTGCCGGGTCTGTTGACTATGCCGATGATAACCTGCAATTCGACACCATCTATTGCACGAGCTCATTGATGTTGCAGGCGATGCTGAAAGGATTCAACGATGAAGCGGGAAAAATTACCGGCGCATCGCTGACGGAATTACCGGAAGGCGCCTTTGCCACGCTGCTTATCGCGAATCCCGATCAATGGATAGCCGCCATCGAACGGTTAATGCGGAGTTCCGCCGACAACATTGAAGACGATGACGCCGGACCACTGGGCGAACTTGACGAGCTGCGCGCAATACTGCGAGGATGCACCGGCGAGGTCGGCGTCAGCATGGCCTGGCATGAAGGCGAAGGTCTGGGTTTGACCGTAGCCGGCCAGACGGGCGCCGATGCCGACGCCAAAACGACCGCCGCCGCGCTCGGTAATTTCTTGCAGCAGATGCAGATTCCCGTCGCGAAGAACGAGAACCTTTACAGCACTCCCTCGCTGACAGACGAGGGAGCAGTGTTTCCGATGCTTTTCTGCTGGACGGCGAGCAAGCAATGGCTGCTGGGCGCGTCACATCCGAGCTGGCTTCCAAAGCCGGCGGCAAATCCGGCGCTCGCGCTGCCGGATTTCGCGCAAAATGCCAACCTGGCCCTCTTCGGCGACTTCTCGTTTATGCAACCCATGCTAAAATCGATGGGCATGGACGATACCGTCATGACGATGATCTCGGCGACGAAGCTCTTCACCGGGCAATGGGCTTTCGCCATGAAGATCGACGAGGATGGCGGCGCGGTGAAATGCCACCTCTCCGGCGGGCTTCCGGTGATGGCCATGTCGGCGGCGGTGTTCTTCCCGGTCTTTGCCAAAGCGCGGGAAAAGGCGCGCCAGACCGCGTCGGTCAGTAATCTGCGGCAACTGGTGCTTTACGAATTAATGTATGCGCAGGATAATGACGAGTGCATGCCGGCGGTGGAGACAACGGAAGACATGAAGCGATTGTTGAACGTGCCCGATCAACTGCTGAT
>Ga0172369_10001455_pt1 | contig 33979 bp, 22 predicted proteins | sample LakKiv25m_FD_114539 | JGI IMG/M metagenome (GOLD analysis project Ga0172369, IMG submission 114539) | Freshwater microbial communities from Kabuno Bay, South-Kivu, Congo - kab_022012_11.25m | ecosystem: Environmental > Aquatic > Freshwater > Lake | place: Democratic Republic of the Congo... | reverse complement strand
GCAAGCTCGCACATCGCGCGGATCAGGCTCGGCTTCGCCTGCGCCTGATCCGGGGCTCAAACTCCGGGCGGCGGGGTGGGCGCGAAGCGCCGAACTTGGGCGGATTCGGGGAACCGTCAACAGAGGCGGAGGATCTTGATGTTCATGGTGTACAGCTCCTTGGAAGTGGACGATGCGGGCGTAGGTGCCCGGACATCTGTCTTATCCCAATAACACCAAACAGTTTTGCAGAATGAACAGGCCAGGGAATGGCTAAGGCGCCCGGGTGTACACACCGGTGCGCCTGATCGCACAAACGCAGCCTGCGACTGTCTTGATTTGCACTGGAAAGCCCCTCAAGCTCGTCGTGCCCAGCCGGCCTCGCCCGCACCTGTTGCCTTTCGCTCGCACGCACTTGACAACCGCAGCCCCGGACAGTCCGATCCGGCGCTCCAGCAGCGCCCGGCCATTGCCTCAGAGCGACAGCCGTCGCTGACCTGGACACGGCAGAGGGGCGCCATGGCTACGTTGTCCGACATCGCACCGGGTGTGTTCCTGCAGGGCACGGTCCTGCCCGAGCCCATCGAGGTGATCCTCGCGCAGCCGCTCGGCACAAAGCTGCACATCAAGGGCCGCGGCGTCCACAACGGCAAGTTCATCGACAAGGTCCTGAGTGCCGAGCAGATTGCGCTGCTGGAGGTCGTGCCGAAGGACCTGCCGTTCGATGGCGACCCGCACCGTTTCCGCCTTGGCGTCGAGGCTCTGCGCCTGGGCCTGGCCTACGAGTACGACCCGTACTTCTCGCTATCGATCTCGCGCATCGACCCGCTGCCCCACCAGCTTGAGGCGGTCTACGACTACTTCTTGAAGCTGCCGCGTATCCGGTTCCTGCTCGCCGACGATCCCGGCGCGGGCAAGACGATCATGGCGGGCCTACTGCTGAAGGAGCTGAAGATCCGCGGCCTGGTCAAGCGCGTGCTCATCGTCGCGCCGGCCAACCTGACCTTCCAGTGGCAGCGCGAGCTCAAGGACAAGTTCCGCGAATCGTTCGATGTCATGCGCTCCGAACAGCTGCGCGCCCAGTACGGCCAGAACCCGTGGATGGAGTGCGATCAGGTCGTCACGTCGGTGTCGTGGATTTCACGGGTTGACGACGCGCGCGAAAGCCTGCTGCGCGCCACGTGGGACCTGGTCATCGTCGACGAAGCGCACAAGATGAGCGCGCACTCCACCGAGCACAAGACGCTGGCGTTCCAGCTCGGCGAGGAGCTGTCGCAGCGCACCGACCACCTGCTGCTGATGACCGCGACGCCGCACAAGGGCGATCCTGAGCACTTCCGCCAGTTTCTCAGCCTGCTCGACAAGGACGTGTACGGCGACATCTCCAGCTTGACCGAGGCCATGCACCGTCAGTCGGCGCCGTTCTACCTGCGGCGGCTGAAGGAGGCGATGGTCTCGTTCCCGGACCCGGAGACGGGCCTTGTCCACAAGCTGTTCCGCAAGCGCGAGGTCAAGACTACGCACTTCCGGCTCGACGGCGAGGAGTTTGAGTTCTACGAGCTGCTGACCGCCTACGTGAACGATCAGTCCCAGCGCGCCGCTGCCATCAACTCGCCGCAGGCCCGGGCGATGGGCTTCACAATGGCGATGTTGCAGAGGCGGTTCGCATCGAGCGTGTACGCGGCACGCCGCAGCCTTGAGCGCATGCGCGACAAGCGCAAAAAGATCCTGGAGAACCCGGACAAGTACCGCGCGGAACAGCTCAAGAAGAAGCTGCCCGAGGACTACGACGACCTGCCCGACGACGAGCAGGAGGCAATCCTCGCCGATCTCGAAGACGCAATTCTGGCCGTCGACCCCGAGGCCCTCAAGCTGGAGATCGCGCAGCTCGACAAGCTGGCCAAGACCGCGCAGATGCTGGAACAGCGCGAGGTCGAGTCGAAGCTGGGCAGGTTGAAGGAATTGCTGACCAAGCAGGGCGTCTTCAGCGACCCGAAGATGAAGCTGCTGCTCTTCACCGAGCACAAGGACACCCTCGACTACCTGGCCGGCGATGGCAAGGACGGCAGGCCGCTGGGCAAGCTGCGCGACTGGAACCTTTCGGTCACGCAGATCCACGGCGGCATGCACATCGGCGGCCGCGACGAACCTGGCACGCGCTTGTGCGCCGAGCGCGAGTTCAAGGAAGAGGCCCAGGTGCTCGTCGCCACGGAGGCAGCCGGCGAAGGCATCAACCTGCAGTTCTGCTGGCTGATGGTCAACTACGACATCCCGTGGAATCCCGTGCGGCTCGAACAGCGCATGGGCCGCATCCACCGCTACGGCCAAGAGCGCGACTGCGTCATCTTCAACTTCGTCGCCACGAACACGCGTGAAGGTCGCGTGCTCGACAAGCTCCTGGAACGCCTGGACGAGATCAAGACCGAGCTGGGCAGCGACAAGGTGTTCGATGTCGTCGGCGAGATGCTGCCGTCGAACCTGCTGGAGAAGCTCTTCCGCGACATGTACGCCCAGCGCCAGACCGAGGAGGCCATCCAGAAGCGCATCGTGCACGACGTCGATCCGCAGAAGTTCAAGGACATCGCGCAATCGACGCTCGAAGGTCTGGCCAAGAAGGAGCTGAACCTCAGCGCGCTCATCGGCAAGTCGGTCGAGGCCAAGGAGCGGCGCTTGGTGCCCGAGGTCATCGAGGCGTTCTTCCTTGCTGGTGGCCCAGTTGCCGGCGTGCACGCCACGATCCTGCGCGGCAAGGCGCACGTGTTCCAGATCGGCAAGGTGCCCAAGCCGCTGCTGGCCCTCGGCGAGGAGCTGGAGCCGCGCTTTGGCGTGCTGGGCAAGGAATACAAGCGCGTCGTCTTCGACAAGGCGCTGCTCGGCGATGACCCAACGCTCGAATGGGTCACGCCTGGCCATCCCCTGTTCGAGGCCGTGCGCATGGACGTCGAGCGGCGCAGCGACAACGACCTGCGCCGTGGTGCTGTGCTGTGGGACCTGCACACCGCTGACCCGTACCGGCTTGATGTCCTTGCCGCTGCGGTGCAGGACGGCCGCGGACACACGCTGGTGCGGCGCCTGTTTGTCGTGCGCGTGGACGTCACAGGCGAGTTGACGCTGCGCCAGCCGACCTTGTTTCTCGACATGCTGCCGGCAGATGGCACAGCCAGTACGCCGATTGGCCTGCCCATGCCCGAGCAGGAGGTTGTCACGCAGTTCCTCGTCGAGCATGCCCTGGAGCCCCTACTCGAAGAGACGGGAGCACAGCGGCAGAAGGAAACGCGGATCGTGCGCGAGCACATCGACCTGTCGCTCAACGCGTTGATGAATCGCCAGAATGTGCGGATGGCGGAGTTGCAATCCAAGCTCGAAAGCGGCGACCCGATGCAGGGCCTGGCCGGCCAGGTCAAGATGGTCGGCGACCACATCGAGGAGCTGGAATCGCGCCTCGCGCGCCGGCATGGGGAGCTGGCGGCTGAGGGCCAGTGCGCCATCGGCGACATCCATTTGCTCGGGCGGGCTTGGGTTCTGCCGCACCCTCAGCGCAACGCGCCGCAGATTGCGCCCATGGTGCGCGACGAGGAAATCGAGCACATCGCCATCCAGGCGGTCATCGCGCACGAGGAGGCGCGAGGCTGGCAGGTCGAGAGCGTGGAGTCCGAGAACCGTGGCTTCGACCTGATCTCGCGCCTGCCGCATCCGGAAGATCCGAATACTTTCAAGGCTGCGCGCTTTATCGAGGTGAAGGGCCGGGCCACCGTGGGCGAGGTCGCGCTCAGCTCGAACGAGTACCGCACGGCGCAGCGGATGCGCGAGGACTACTGGCTGTACGTTGCGTACAACTGCGCGACCACGCCGGTCCTGAACATCATTCGCGATCCGGCGAGTCTGGATGCCTGGCAGCCGGTGATGGCGGTGGAGCACTACGCCATCAAGGCTGCGGCGGTGAAGGCGGCCGCTAGCGACCAGGAGGGCGCCTAGTCGATGCCGACATCCCCTGGAAATGTAGTGCAAAAAGAGAAACGCCCCACCTTGCGGCAGGGCGTCGGGCCGTGGATGCGATCCGCGGCGGGGCAATCAGAGGGTAGGCAAGTTGTTGATGCGGGTCAAGCCGTCTCGAAAAAGTTCCCCTGCGCCAGGCACCTGGGTGCGCTCGCCTGTCGGTCGACTGCCAGAGGAGGCCGACCGTGACGCGCGTCATGACCTACATCGACGGATTCAACTTGTACTACGGCCTGCGCAGCAAGGGCTGGAAGCGGTACTACTGGCTAAACCCGCGCCAGATCGGCGTGGAACTGCTGGAACCCGGGCAGCGGCTGGTCGGCACGCGCTACTTCACCGCCGCGGTCAAGCCCGATGGTGCCGGGCCGGAAAACTGCCAGCGCCAAAACACGTACTTGAACGCCATCGGCTGCGAGCCGGACACGGAAATCCGCTTTGGCCACTACCTCGCCAAGCAAGGCAAGTGCTTCAAGTGCAAGGCTACCTGGCCGACGTACGAGGAGAAGAAGACGGACGTCAACATCTCGGTGGCGCTTCTTGGCGATGCCGTGGATGACCTGTATGACGTCGCCCTCTTGATTTCAGGCGACAGTGACCTGGTGCCGCCGATTCAAGCAGTCCGCCTGCGTTTCCCATCCAAGCGCATCATCGTCGTGTTCCCGCCCAACCGACATTCCAATGAGTTGGGCAAGGCGGCGAACGCCAGCTTCGGGCTGGGCCGCAAGGTCATCGCCGATTCGCAGTTTCCCGACGCCTACACGCGGCCCGACGGCTTTGTCCTGCACCGCCCCGCCAACTGGGCCGACCCGCCAACGCCTGGAGAGCCATGACCGCGACCTACTGCAAGCGCCTGATTGAAGTGGATTTGCCGATCAAGCGCATCAGCGCTCATGCGAGGCGTGAGAAGTCGATTCGCCATGGGCATATCTCGACGCTGCACATCTGGTGGGCACGGCGGCCTCTCGCGGCGTGCCGAGCCGTGATCTGCGCGAGCTTGTGGCCGGATCCGGCGGATGCTCTGTGCCCAAAGTCATTCGTGGCACAAGCTGAAGCCTTGCTTCGCGAGAGGCAGCGCACGATCGGAGGCAAAGTCTGGAAGTGGAACGAATCTGAACAGTTGCGCGAGGCTCTCTTTGACTTCATTGCGGACTTCTCGAACTGGGACAACAGCAACGACGAAGGGTTTTTGGAGACTGCCAGGAGCTTGACGCAGGCGGCACACGAATCGCTCGGCGGTGTCGTCGGCGCCAGGCCGATGGTTGTGGATCCGTTTGCAGGTGGCGGCGCCATTCCTCTCGAAACACTTCGGGTCGGCGCGGAAGCTCTTGCCTCGGACCTGAATCCGGTTGCTCTTCTCATCAACAAGGTTACGTTGGACTACGCCCCGCGCTTCGGCCCGACTCTCATTGCCGAAGTCCGAAAGTGGGCGAAGTGGATGAAAGACGAGGCGCACTCCGCACTGGCCGACTACTACCCGGTGGACCCCGACGGGTGTAATCCCGTTGCATACCTCTGGGCGCACACGGTTCTGTGCGAGGGGCCCGGTTGCGGCGCGGAGATACCGCTGATCCGCTCACCCTTCTTGACGGCAAAGGGGCCGCGAGCCATCGGTCTGCGGCTCATACCCAACCACGAGCAGTGTCGAGTCGACATCGAGATCGCGGCACCGGGTGAAGTGCGGGAAGGTGTCGGCGCAACTTTCCGGCGCGGGGCTGCCACGTGCCCACTGTGTGGAGTCTCTACACCTGTTGATAGAGTGCGAGCCCAATTGATGCTACGGCATGGCGGCGCCCACGACGCCAGGTTGCTGTGTGTCGTTACGACGCATCCGAGTCGGTCTGGGCGAGTATTTCGCCTTCCTACTCAAGCAGATCTGGACGCAAACGCCGCAGCCATGGTGGAACTCGATAGACAACGAGACACCCACACGGGACATCTGTCGCTGGTGCCAGATGAGGCTTTGCCGCAACACCGCATCTGGAAAAACAATCCCATCCGAGTGCACCTTTATGGCATGACGACATGGACTGACCTATTCACGCCCCGTCAGGCACTTGGCTTGGCCACTCTTTCGGGTTTGGTGCGGCGAGCCCAGATTGCACTCGAGTCCGAGACAGATCAGGAACTTGCGCGCGCGGTCGCCAGCTGCCTCGGTTTGCTCGTCGACAAGCTGGTGGACAGCAACTCGGTGCAAGTGTGGTGGATGTCGTCGGGCGAGAAGACGGTAGGAACATTTACGCGACAGGCGCTTAGCTTCATTGCAGATTTTGCGGAGATTCCAATAACGGATGCCCCCTCTCGCTCGATCGACGAGTCGGCCGAATGGATTTGCCGCGTCATTGAGCATGTGCATTGCGCGTCGGCGGGCAGGACGGGACACTCGCAACTAGCTGATGCTGCAAATCAACTGTTGCCCGACGGTGCGGCAGATGCGCTGATCACTGACCCCCCGTACTACGATGCCGTCCCATATGCGACTTTGGCAGACTTCTTCTATGTGTGGTTGCGTCGAAGCGGCATTGTGGACAGTCCGAACGCCCTCATTCAAAAGGCCGAGGAGTGCGTCGTCGACGAGGGCGTCGGGAAGAACGGTGCGTTCTTTGAGAAGAAGATCGGTGCGGCGCTCAAAGACAGTCGGCGCGTTGTCAAGCCTGACGGAATTGGCGTGGTCGTCTTCGCGCACAAGTCGACAGCCGGGTGGGAGGCGCTGCTGCAGGGGCTAATCGAGAGCGGATGGGTCGTGACGGCAACTTGGCCTATTGACACCGAAAGACAGGTGAAGGTCAACACCATCAACAGGGCATTTCTGGGCTCGTCGATCCACTTGGTGTGTCGGCCCCGCCAGCCTGGAGAAGTCGGAAACTGGCGGCAGGTTCTGAATGAATTGCCGGGGCGCATCCATCAATGGATGCCGCGGCTCGCCGCAGAGGGTGTGGTAGGTGCCGATGCCGTCTTCGCCTGTCTCGGTCCGGCCTTGGAGATCTTCTCGCGGTACGAACGCGTCGAGAAGGCAAGCGGCGAGGTCGTTCCGCTGCGCGATTATCTGGAACACGTGTGGGCCGCCGTTTCGCGCGAAGCGCTAGCCATGATCTTCCACGATCCTGAAACCTCGGGTCTTGAAGAAGACGCGCGTTTGACCGCGATGTGGCTGTGGACCCTGGCAGGACCTAGCAAGGATGGCGGTATTGCCGAGGCTGACGGTGACGACGAGGACGGCGCTGACGACGACGAAGATGGCGGCAAGAAGAAGACCAAGACCGCAGGCGGCTTCGTGTTGGAGTACGACGCCGCGCGCAAGATCGCCCAGGGCCTTGGCTGCAAACTGGAATCGCTCCCGCATCTGGTTGAGGTCAAAGGCGACAGCGCGCGCTTGCTGCCTGTCAGCGAACGCACGCGACACCTATTCGGCAAGGATGCGCAGAACCAGATCACGTCGACAAAGCCCGTGAAGAAGAAGCAACTTGGCCTGTTCGCCTCACCCGAAGAGGAGATCGCTAGCGCAGGCTGGGGCGACCTGCAGGCACCCGCTGCTGGCATCACCACGCTCGACCGCATCCACCAGGCGATGCTGCTGTTCGCCGCGGGGCGCAGCGAGGGGCTGAAGCGGTTCCTTGTCGACGACGGCACCGGTGCCGAATCGCAGTTCTGGAAGCTGGCGCAGGCGCTGTCGGCGCTGTACCCGCCCGGAACGGACGAAAAGCGGTGGGTGGACGGCGTGTTGGCTCGGAAGAAGGGATTGGGGTTCGGTTGAACATGGATGGAGCACAACCATGAGTCGTCGCGACTTTCACGGACGAACAGATCTTCGCAAGGCTGCGCTCAAGCGGAAAGCGGACGCTCGGAAGCTGCTGGCGGGCGGACCTGAGCACCTGCGCGGCGCAATGTACTTGGGCGGTTACGCCATAGAGTGCAAGTTGAAGGCGGTCGCAATGGAGATATACGACTGCGACACGTTGCGAGATCTCGCTGGCGCATGGCAAGCCAAGGAATCAGAAGTCTATTCGCATGGACTTGAAGCCTTGATCGAGCAGTTGCCATTCCGCTCCAGGTTCTACAGCAGCGAGGTGTCCCAGGACTTCGTTCGGCACGTCAACCATTGGAAGCCGAGCTGGCGCTACGACCCTTCTTCGGCAACGCAGCAACAGGCTGAACAGTTCCTCGATTCCGTCGATCGCATCTTCAAATGGCTGGAAGGAAACAGCATTTCATAACCGGAGATTACCATGCGCTCCCGAACCGTGATCAAACAAGCCATCGAGACCGCTCTTCGCCAAGAGTTTCCGACGGATACCGTTGACATCTCAGACGGTTATCGTGACAACATTCACGTCCTCGTTGTGTCCCGTCGCTTCGACGCCATGGATGAAACGACTCAGCAGGACATGCTCTGGACCCTCATCGGGCAAGCCGGCTTGGCTGACGACGAGAAGCAGTTGATCTCCCTGGTGATGCCGGCTAGTCCCGCGCTCCTGAAGTAGTCGAGGCAAGTCAATGAAACCGTGGTACAAGATCGTCACCCCCCGCGAAGACCTCCGCTCCGGCAAGCCGCTGGACGCCTCCGAATTCGCCGTGCACCTCGACCACGTGCGCGACGGCAAGGCGCCACCCGTTTACCAGGATCCTGCGGCCTTCTTCGAGCGCACCTACCTGACCGCGAACCTGCGCGACCTGGCCACACAGGTGGTGCGGCGGCTGAACGGCGTGACGCTCGAGACCTCGCCGGTGTTCAACCTGAGCACGCAGTTCGGCGGCGGCAAGACGCACTCGCTGACGCTGCTCTTCCACCTCGCCCGCGGCGGGGCGGAGGCGGGCAAGTGGAAAGGCGTGCCCGAGCTGCTGCGCCGGGCTGGGCAGACTTCAGTGCCGCTGGCGTCAACAGCCGTGTTTGTGGGCACCGAATTCGACTCGCTGACCGGACGCGGCGGCGACGGCGGCACACCATTGCGCAAAACGCCGTGGGGCGAGATCGCGTTTCAGCTTGGCGGAGCCGCGGGCTTTGCCCTGGTTGCCGAGCACGATGCCACCTACACAGCGCCCGGTGGCGACGTCATCGATGCGATGCTGCCCAAGGGCAAGCCGTCGCTCATCCTGATGGACGAACTGCTGAACTACGTCGCCAGGACCCGGAAGTCCGGAATGGCGACGCAGCTTTACCACTTCCTGCAGAACCTCTCGGAGACCGCGCGCAGTCGGCACGATGTCGTACTGGCTGTGTCCATCCCGGCGTCGGTCATGGAGATGTCAGCCGAAGACGAGCAGGACTTCGACCGCTACAAGAAGCTGCTGGACCGCTTGGGAAAGGCCATCGTCATGTCGGCCGAGACCGAGACGTCGGAGATCATCCGCCGGCGGCTGTTCGAATGGCAGGGCGTGTCCCAGGAAGCTGGCGAAACCCTCGATGCCATGGCGGATTGGTTCCAGAACAACAAGATGGCCTTGCCGACCTGGTTCCCGCACGACAAGGCGCGCGAGGAGTTGGCGGCGACCTATCCTTTCCACCCGTCGGTGCTGTCGGTCTTCGAGCGCAAGTGGCGCGCACTGCCACGATTCCAACAGACGCGTGGCGTGCTGCGTCTGCTCGCGCTCTGGGTGTCGCGGGCCTATGCCGACGGCTACAACGGCGCGCACAAGGATGCCCTGATCACGTTGGGCACCGCGCCCTTGGAGGACGCGAACTTCCGTGCCGCGATGTTCGAGCAGTTGGGCGAGAGCCGGCTGGAGGGCGCCGTGTCCACGGACATCGCCGGGGGTGCACACGCCCACGCCATCCGGCTCGATGCCGGTGCCACCGACGCCGTTCGCAAGGCCCGGGTGCATCGAAAGATCGCGTCGGCCATCCTCTTCGAGTCCAATGGCGGCCAGCAGCGCGGCGAAGCGACCATCGGCGACATCCGCCTGGCCGTCGCTGATCCACAGGTGCACATCGGCGACATCGAGCCCTGCCTGGAGGCGTTGACCGAGCAGTGCTACTACCTGACCGTCGAGAAGAACCGCTATCGTTTCAGCTTCCAGGCGAACCTGAACAAGCTGTTGGCCGATCGGCGCGCAAGCGTGGCGCCGCAGAGCGTGCATGAGCGGGCCCGGCAGGAAGTCCAGACGGTCTTCAGCGCGGGCGGCAGCATCGAGCGCGTATACTTCCCGGAGAAGTCGAACCATGTGCCAGACCGGGCGCAGCTCGTTCTTGCGGTTGTCGCACCCGATCTGGCGGCCTCGGACCCGGGGACGGTGAAGTGGCTGTCGACGATGACGCAGGAGAATGGGGCTTCCGCGCGCACCTTCAAGAGCGCACTGCTGTGGTCGGTTGCCGAAGATGGCGCTGCTCTACACGAAGAGGCCCGCAAGGTGCTCGCCTGGCGCGACATCGAGGCCGATGCCGATACCTTGCACCTGGATGAAGCCCAGACGCGACAGCTGACGGTGCAGGTCAAGACCGCCGAAGGAAACCTCCGCGAGGCCGTGTGGCGGGCGTACAAGAACGCTTACCTGCTCGCCGAGGACAACACGCTGCGCAAGGTGGACCTGGGCCTCATCCACTCAAGTTCTGCAGCAACACTCTCCGACCTCATCGTCAGCCGGCTGCGCAGCGACGATCTGATTGCCGACAGCATCTCCGCCGCCTACGTCGTCCGCTACTGGCCACCGGCGTTGCCGGAATGGTCGACCAAGGCCGTCAGGGATGCCTTCTATGCGTCACCCAGGCTGTCGCGTCCCCTGCGCGTCGATGTCATCCGCAAGATGATCGCGGGCGGCGTGTCTGGCGGGTTGCTCGCGTACGTGACCAAGGCGGCCGACGGGTCGTATGCGTCGATGCAGTTGACGGCGTTGCACGAGTCCGAGGTCGAGCTGACCGACGATGTCTACATCATCACGCGAGCACGAGCCGACGAGTACCTGAAGGCACAGGCAGCGCAGGCCGAGCAGGCCGCGGCAGCCCCCGCAGTAGCCGAGACCACGGAGACCGACAGCGACGTGACCATGGTGACCAGCGGCGGCAACACGAGCGGGGGCAGCCCAAAGGTGCACGTGAAACACGGTGGTGACCAACCGGGCCTGCCTTTGCCACCGCCACCGGTTGTGCCGCCGGCAGGTACGGATCTCGCGGGCTTCGTGTGGCAGGGCGAACTGCCCTCCCAGAAGTGGATGAACTTTTACACGAAGGTCCTGGCCAACTTCGTCACGGGTGGCGGCGTGAAGATCAGCTTGACGGTCAACGTGGCACCGCCGGCAGGGTTGAGCCCCGCGGCGCTGGATAGCGTGCGCGTTGCGCTGCGCGAACTGGGCGTCTCGGAAGAGGTGACGCAGAAGGTGAAGGTCAAGGATTTGTGATAGTGCGAATGACAATGAAGTTGTTTGTAATCATGGGTCATCGATAGCCCACAAGCCGGAGCAGCCATGTCACCGCAAGCCTCTCCGAATCGAATCGCACTCGGTGCGCTGCGCACGCTGTTCGCGGCGAAGTTGCCAGAAACACTGGACGTCGCCGGGAAGCCGGTGCAACTGTCCCGTGTCGACCGCGGCCACGCCGCCTTCCCGACGGGCATCGACGACCTCGACGCGGCCGCGGATGGGCCCTGGCCCGCAGGCTTCGACGTCGACTGCGATTGGGGCAAGGGCAAGGTCACCATGCAGGTGCGCGCCGGCTACTGGCAGTGGTACAGCGACCCCCCAGCGCCGCGGGTGACACATCGGCGCGTCGCAATCTGGGTGCTTCTGCATTCGGGGCGCCAGCTCATGCAGGTCGAGGTCGTGCAGGGCGACGCGAAGAAGGGAAATAGCGACGTCGGTCACGTGCAGGCCCGTGTCTTCTCGGGGCGTGCCCCAACCGAGTCCAAGGAACGAGGGCAGGCCCTGTTGGACGCGACCTGGGAGCGAGTGCGCGCGTCAGGACTTCCCGTGGTCGGGCGTCAGGTCTTGCTTTTCGACGTCGTGCTAGCGACCTGCGAAGTCCGGCCGTCTCCGGAGGAGGCGCTCGCGCGGATCGTCCATCTCGCCCTGCTGCGGCTGCCCAGCATGACGCGTGATGATCCGAGCGTGGACGTAGGCGAACCGCTGTGGCCGTTGCCGCCCAGGTGCGATGCTGTTCCCGCGGCACCAGTCCGCTACTGGAAGATTGCTCCTGGTGCTGACGCGTGGCTGTGGCCAACCTGGGTCAAGGAAGGCTACGCTGGCATTGGGTGGGAGAAACTGGGCGATGTGACGGGCCTGACAGACGCGGAGGTCGACGAGCGCGCGGCGCCTCATGCCGAGAAGGACAACGACTACAAGGGCACCGGCTTCAGGCAAGTCGGCAGATTCTCAAGAATCGCGGTTGGGGACATCCTGATTGCCAACCATGGAAAGAGCCGCATTGTCGGGCTGGGCCGAGTGACCGGTGGGTACTACTTTGTGGCGGACGAGGACCATGGCCATCGCCTGCGTGTCGACTGGTTCGACCAGACTGAACGTGTCGTCAACAAGCCGGCGTGGTTCACGACCCTGCAATCCGTAACCGCGGAGGACTACACGGCCATGGTCGGTCCGGAGATCAGTGGCGATAGTGCTGATTCAGTTGACGAAGTCCCCATCTACTCCGCGGCCGACCTGTACGCCGATGTGTTTTCGCCACCCGAAGAGATCGACCGCTGGCTGCGCCTCTGGAACCGAAAGAAGAACCTCGTCCTGCAAGGCCCGCCAGGCGTCGGCAAGACCTTTGTCGCACGCCGCCTCGCCTGGGCGCTCATGGGCGAGTGCGACGACAGCCGCATCGTCCAGGTCCAGTTCCACCAGTCCTTCGGCTACGAGGACTTCGTGCGCGGCTATCGGCCGACCAAGGAAGGCGGCTTCGAGCTGCGCGACGGCGTGTTTCTCCAGCTCTGCCGGCGGGCTGCCGAGGACGCACGCCCGCACGTGCTCATCATCGACGAGATCAACCGCGGCAACCTGTCGCGCATTTTCGGTGAACTGCTGACGCTCCTCGAGCAGGACAAGCGCGGCCCGGAGCATGCGCTGCTGCTGGCCAATCCGCGGCCGGGCGAGGAGCCATTCTATGTGCCGAAGAACCTGCATGTCCTCGGAATGATGAACACTGCCGATCGGTCGCTGGCCCTGGTCGACTACGCGTTGCGTCGTCGATTTGCGTTCGTCGATCTCGCGCCCGCGTGGGCGCACGACACGCTCACACATCACCTGCTTGAGGTGCGCAAGCTGCCGTCCGACTTCGTCAACCGCCTGACAGAAGCGATGAAGAGCCTCAACGAGGCGATCGAAAAGGACCGAGATCTCGGTCCCGGCTACCGCGTCGGCCACAGCCACGTGGCGGGTGCCGGGCCGGTCAAGGACCACAAGGAATGGTGGGGCGACGTCGTTCACGGCGAGATCGGGCCGCTGCTGCGCGAAATGTGGTTCGACCGGCACAAAGAGGCTCGGACGCATATCGAAGTCCTCGACAAGCTGTCCTAAGTAGAAACTGGAGTGTAACACACTAATTTCATTCATACCGGGTGCCAGAGGCATTTGAACTAGATGGGAGTGACGGTGTCGGCGATTCCGGTCCAAAACCTTTACCACATGCTCGCCTACGCTTGGGAGCGGCTCGAGGATCTGGAGCCGCGCGACCTCGTGGCGACGCCGCACCCTCATGCGGCGGGCGTCCTTTCCGGACTGCTGGTTCGGTCCGTGCAGCGGGTGGTGCGTCAAGGACTCGACCGCGACTACCGCAGCTTCGGCATCGACACGCGGCAGCCGCGCGGCCGGATCGACGTCGCGGAGACCGCGCGACGAATGCTGCGCCCGACGGGGCAGATTCACTGCGAGATCGACGAGCGCGTCATCGATCTGCCACCGCACCGTGCCATCAAGGCGGCGCTTCGGACGATCGCTTGGACGCCGGAGATCGACGCGTCGATTCAAGAAGATGCGCAGCTGCTGCTGCGCCACTTTGCCGAAGTGGCCACGGTGCCGCTGTCGCCGGGTCTGGTGGCGCGGGCCAGAGAGCAGGGCCAGCACCGGCGGTTGCGCATGCCGCTCCAGATCTGTGGGCTGTTGGCGCGACTCCTGCTACCGGAGCCCGGCGTGGACGGCACACGGCTGCTCGACCTGCGGCGCGACGACGTGGTGATGCGCAAGATCTTCGAGACCTTCGTGCGGCGGTTCTGCGAGCGGCACTCGCACGACGGGGTGAAGGTCGAGCGACATTCGATGCGGTGGCACGGACTTGCACCGAAAGACGCGTCGCGAATGCCGATGCTGGTGCCGGATGTCGTGCTACGGTCGGGCCACCACTGGCTGGTCATCGAGTGCAAGTTTACGCCTGCGGTCTTGGTTCCGCACCGCGACCGCACCACCTACCAGCCCGAGCATGTCCGGCAACTCATGGCGTACGTAGCCAACTTGCAGCGGCGCAATCCGGGAGCGGACGTTTCCGGCTTGCTCGTCTATGCCCAGGGCAGCACGTCCGTGGATGACCAACTGCGCGTGTGGAATGCTGATGTGCGCATCGCGACGCTGGACCTCGGCGCCGTCTGGCCGGCGCTTGAAGCGCGCCTGGCGGAGCTGGTGGGGGCCAGATGGTTGTCGTGCCCGTCGGCGCCGCCGCCTGAAGCGGCTCGCGTCTCAGCCCCGTCGGGTGCCTATGCGTAGAGCGGGTTCGTCATATCCCTCAGCGTGTTGAGCAATCTGGCGCGCACTTCCGCGGGAATCTCCGACCGCTCCTGGCGGATCGCCTCGCGCAGTTTCCCGCTGGCCGGCCGCACGACCAGTTCCGCTGCGGGGCAGTCCATCACGCCGCTACGGCCATGCAGGTGCCACGCGTCGCCGGAACGCTCAAGCCGGGTCACAAAAAAGCGCGTGTTGGGCAGGCGCGGCGAGGCCGGCAGCGGAAAGGGAATGTAGGCGAACACGTTGGGCGGCTGCATGGTTGGGATGCCCATGAAGAAACCGACGAAAGTCGCAAGGTCGCGGGCGTGCCAGCTTGGGCCGAGCAGCTCGATCTCAGCTCCGAACTCGGCCGCTTCGAGGAAGGCGATGACGGTGGCCTCGTCCAATTCTGCTTGTGGAACGACCGGTTCCGGGATCACGTAGGTGACGCTGTACTTCGCCGCCACGATGCGCGCTGCGTCCTCGAACGTGTCGGTCTCGCACTCCTCTGGAACAGCGAAGGATTTGTAGCCACCGCCGCCGGTATCGCGGAAGTAGGCTAGCCAGTCCGACAGCGTTCGGTCCGGGTGCGTCTGGTAGTCAGCCCAGCCCGTCGTCATCTGGTGTGCGTGCGGTTCCTCGCCTGGGGCGGCAAAGTAGCGGAGGTCGGATTCGTCCCAAACCATCACGCCAAGCAGCACTTGGCCCGCGTTGCGGAACTCGATCTGGTTGGAATAGTGGAACAGCTTGGTCATGGCGGTGCCGCGAGTTGTTGTGCGACCGACCTATCGCGCAAGTGCGGGTTTGGGTAGCTCATGCGGCAGTTCTCCCTGTCAGCGCATCCTATTCGGGGCAAGTCACTCGCCGGCATCGCCCATCGGATCCGATGGCGGGTCCGCCTTTTGCGCCAGGTACTCTGCCAGCTTCGCTTCCTGACGCGCGACGTCTGGCTTGCCGCGCCTGACCAACTTTGCCAGCGAGTCGGCCTGTGGGTGCTTGCTGATCTTGCTCGCCCGCAGCGCTTCCATCGCGGCCGGAATCAGCCTGATCGCCAGCTTGTTCAGCTGCGAGATCCAACCCTGCGTGACGCAGAGCATGGCGGCCGCCTCGACCTGATCGTACCCGATGTCAAGCAGCGCCCTGACCGCGACGGCGCAGTCGGCCGGGTTGAGGTCGTGGCGTGCACCGCCGCCGAAGTGGAGTTGGACGCTGAGCTGCTGGGCGTCCTGCAACCGGCCTTCGAAGACGACGCATTGCACTTCTGCGAGCGGGAAGGCGCCCTGGTCCGCTTCCCATTCCTTCTCGAGTTCCTTGATGGCCGCGACGCGCCGGTTGCCATCGATGACGACGAACCGATCACTGCCCTTGGACTGCACTTTCCAGACCGTGGGCGGACTGGCCAGACTGTTGAGCTTCAGCGACTCTCGGAGCGGGCGCAGCGTCCCGAGGTCGCGGCGGAACCGGACCAGCCCGTAGCCCTCGTCGTCGATCGCGGCAATCGGAATGGCTTGTACCGGCAGCTGGTTCATCGCTTCCCCGTGGCTGGGCAGCAGCGTATGGCCGGAACGGCTGGAGGGTCAAGGCCACGCGCCGCATCGGGGCGGTCAAAGCGCCTATTACGCGGTAATAGGACCCGGCCATTTCGGCGGCACCCGGTTGATTCGCAGCCAGTGCCCCTGCATCACGGGCACGTGGATGCACGCGAGACCTTCGAGCCCGCCACACAGAGTGGAAAACGACGACAGAGCTACGCAGCCCGCAACAGGAACTCCACCTTCACGGCCTCAAACGGAAACACGATTCCGCCGCCGTCTGCCGGCTGCAGGACGCCCGCCTTCAGCAGCGCCACGACATCGCTGTGAACCGCCTTCACGTCGCGGCCCACACGGCGCGCGGCCTCGCGAATCGATACCGGCCCGGCACCGCACAGCGCCTTGAGCAACTGCCAGCGCTTGGCGGTCAGCACCTTCCACAGCAACTCCGGCGTCGCAAAGCTGATGTGCGCGTCCCGCTGCGGCTGCGCCGTGTTCCACGCCTTGGTGAAGTCGGCCATCAGGTCGGCAGGCTCGCGTACTTCAAGGATGACGGTCTTCATGTTTCCACCTCGCGATATCGTTCTGGAAGTCGGCCATGAGCGCCTCGGGCGTCGTGAAGTCGTACGCCGTCTCGCTGTCGCCGTAGTGCCGGTGGTCGCCCTTGCCGGACTCGTTGTCGTAGCGCAGCACGCAGGTGCCGTCGACGACATAGGCCAGCCGGTACTTGAACGCGTGCGGCGAGCCCGCGAGTGGGTAAGGCAGACGCCACAGAACCAGTTCGGCGAAGGCGCTCTCGGTGTAGACAATGCGGGTTTTCAGGAGCGGGGCCGCCTTCATGTTGGAGATTGTGACAACACTGAATATTGTTGTCAAGTGATCCAACACCGGACAGTCTGGTCGCTGCGGACACAGGATGCGGAACAGGCGCCCTGGCGTGACCCCATGCGTCGGTCGCGGTATCCGTCAACACAGGATCGTGACGGATACCCAACCTGCGCCTACGCTGGGGGCATGGCGCGGCCGCTCTGCAAGCTGCATTCACGCCCAACGTGCCCTTTGCGTGAAGTCGCGAAGTCACCGGCAAAAGGTCGCAGTGGTCAAGGGAGCCAAGAGCTACTATGATGCCCCGTGTCTGCTCATTCCAGACGCAAGAGCCAATATGTTGCCCTTTGAACTCCTCTCTGCCGGCGAGGTGGCTCGCGAACTGGCGAACCGTGCTCGCGCCATGCGCCTGCACCATGGCTGGACACAGGTCGAGGCCGCAGCGCGTGCTGGCATGACCCTGGCCAGCTACAAACGCTTCGAGCGTACCGGCGAGGTCGCCTTCAAGTCGTTGCTCAAGATCGCCTTGGCATTTGACCAGTTGGGAGCGTTTCAGCGCCTCTTTGAACGGCCGGCCTTCCAGTCGCTCGATGAAGCCATCGCCACGGCACCCGCCCGCGTTCGCGCCCCGCGCCGGAGGCCCAGCTGAAGAAGATCATGAAGTTGCCGTCGGGCACGACCCTGGCTGTCGCGCTGCGCTGGGATGCCGAGACCGAGATCGCAGTAGGCCGCCTCGCCATGCGCGATCGCTTGGTTTTGTTCGAGTTCGATCGGCAGTTCCTGGCAAATGGCGTCGAGGTTTCGCCTTTTCGCCTGCGCCGTCAGCCGGGCCTCATCGAGACGCGCGAGTCGCTGTTCGAGAACCTGCCGGGCGTCTTCAACGACAGCCTGCCCGACGGCTGGGGGCGGCTGCTGCTCGACCGTGAAGCCCGCCGCAATGGCGTGCCCCCCGAGACGTTGACGCCCATCGACCGCCTGGCACATGTCGGCAGCGATGGCATCGGGGCGCTGGTCTACCGGCCAGAGATCGAAAAGGAGCCCGGAGAAGAAGCCATCGATCTCGACGAGATCGCTGCCGAGACCCTCGCGGTGCTTGAGGGGGAGTCAGCCGATCTGCTGGAAAGGCTGCGAAAGCTCGGCGGATCTCCCCAGGGCGCCAGACCCAAGGCGCTCATCCAGATGGACGGTTCCGGGCGCATGAGCGACGCGCAGCACGACCGCGGGCCGGGCTGGCGCCACTTCATCGTGAAGTTTCCGGCACAAGCCGATCTCGCCGACATCGGCCCGGTCGAGCTGGCCTATGCGCGCATGGCCGCGGAGTGCGGCATCCGCGTGCCCGAAGTGCGTCTGCTGCCTTCACAAACGGGACCGGGCTACTTCGCTGCAGCGCGCTTTGACCGCGATGGCGACAAACGCTTTCACGTCAGCACAGCGGCAGGCCTCTTGCACGCCGACTACCGGATGCCCTCGCTCGATTACGTGGATCTGGCCAAGATTGCCGTCCGCCTGACCCGGGATCACCGCCAGGGCGAGCAGTTGTTTCGCTTGATGGCGTTCAACGTGCTCGCCCACAACCGCGACGACCACGCCAAGCAGTTCAGCTTCCTCATGGATCGGACGGGTGCGTGGTCGGTGGCTCCGGCCTACGACCTCACGTTCTCGCAGGGTATGGGCGGTGAGCACACGACCAGCGTTGCGGGCGAGGGCAGGGCGCCGCGGCGCGAGCAAATGATGAAGGTCGCTGATGCAGCTGGGCTGCGGCCCTCCGTGGCCGATGAGATTGTGGAGCAGATCCGCGCGTGCGTGGCCAGGTGGAGTGAGTTCGCGGGCGATGCTGGCGTCACCGCGAAGACGGCGGCCATGATCGATGGTGTGCTCAACCAATGATCCTAGAAGCACTTTCGATGGCACGTTACGAATCGTCTGCACTCGTGCGCAGAGTCCGACGTTTCGTAACATGCGGGCTACTGGACGCTCTCAATGGTGCGCCGAGCCCTGTGTTCAGCAATAACGATAGAATCAGCCATGTTGCGCAGTCTCAGTAGACCTGCAGGTCCACCGGTGACACCCAGCCTTCGGGTGTCACCCTGGGTGTCACTTTCGGGCGTTTTCCGGCGCTTTTTTGGCCGTTGCGAGGTGTCACTCAAGCCCGCGCAATCATGGCTAACTGCTTGTCTGCATTGAGCTTCTTGGGAGTCTTCTAAGCCGAGGGTCGCAGGTTCGAGTCCTGCTGGACGCGCCAGTAGCTAGCTTGTGTCGAGTTGGGGTGCTACAACACCAGCAGATCCCGGGTTGACCGCACAAAGCATCGTCGCGTCTGGCGCAGTCCCATCGCTACAAGGTGAGGGGCGACCCGGCCCGTGTGCGCGCCACTTCCTCCGGCTGATTCGGCCGCGCCGCCTCACCAAGTACCCATTCACGCAGCATGATCGCCTCGTACACCCGTTGCGCCACGTTCAGCACGCCCTCGTAGCCATAGATCGGCGCCGGCCGCAGCGCATGGTACGTGAAGCTAGGATAGCCGGATTCCACATAGCCCAGCCGACGTTGCTGCGCCACCTCGTGCAGCAGGCCCGGACCCACGATCAGGTCGAGCTTGCCAGTCCCCGCCAATTCATGAACAAGATCCTCTGCTTGTGTAAGCGTCGGGTCGATGATCAGACGGGGACCCAGCTCGCGCAGGCGGCCCAGGGCGGGATCGGCCGCGACGGTTCGCTTGAGGACCAGGGCTCCCGGCACCTGCAGCCCAAGCTCGCTCAGAAATTCAGCTATCGCGGCCGCTTCTGCCGGCGGGCCCAGGACGAGCGCTCCACGGCCCCGCAGGTGGCGACTGACCAGCGGTTCGATCAGGGGAATGACCCGGCTCAGCGCGCGCTCACGCAGCCATTCTGCTTGCACACCGCGGCCCGTGTCTCGGCCGAGTTGTTCGATGAATGCGCCTGTGCCGGAAAGGCCAATCGGCAGAGGCAGATTCAAGACGCGATTCGGATCGAGCCGCGCCGCCACGTTCGCCGGCAGCGCATTGAAACAGACCACGAAGTCCACTGAGTCGAGGGCTGGCGGTAGGGGCGCGGCGGATCCCGCACCCAACCAGCCAACGCTGCGCAGGCCCAACGCATCGAGCAAGCTGTTGACTTCTTGGATGTTGCCGGCGCCGTCCCCTTCGTTGCGGTAGTGCAGGTGCCCGAAGACTGCAACGGTCGGCCGCCCGTCTGACTCTGCCGCCAGTGGTGCGCGCAGCGGCGACACAAAGCACGGCGCCGTCAGCCGCAGAAACGTCTGGTACCCGTCCATCCAATCGGCATCCACGGAAAAGGGCGGAATCACGAGCATCGGCGCGGGGTCCCCGTCCTGACTCAGTTCGGCTACGAGCCCTTTGAGGTCTGTGTGCATGATCGACGACAGCAGGCCATAGCCCAACACCAGCGGGGCGTGCGGGTAGCGTTCGCGCAATCCTTGCAGGCGCCGCTTGACGCGTTCGATGCCAGCCATCGTGTCGTCCACGCCGCTCCACAATGAAGGAAAGATGCGCGTTTGCACTGCGGTGTCGTCCAGCAGCTTGCGGCTCAGCAGGGTTGTGCGCAAATCATGGAGCGGTCCCGTGAGCAGCGCGCCTTGCAGTTCGCAGCGCGGGCTGTCCATCACGAGCAGGAAGCCTTCCAGCGCATTGAGCGCCAGTTGCACGCCTTCCAGAAAGCTGGGGGTCAGCGGTTGCGAGACGCTCATCGCAGTGCCTCCGGGGGCGGAGTCAGGTAGCGGCCGAAGCGAGAATAGAAAGGAGATTGAGCCAGTTGGACGAGGCGTTCGATCGTGCGCAGCGCGCCGGCAAAGCCCATCTCCAGCGCGCGCAGGTTGAAGGGCTGCTTGCCCAGCCCCGTGACGAACACATCATCCGCCAGGGGGGCGAGCACCAGCGACAAATCCGCTTCGCGCAGGAAGGTTTGCAGCATCGGAGCCGTGAGCCGCGTCACCTCAAGGGCACCGGGCTGGGCCAGTTCGGGGCAAGTCTGGCGCACCCGTTGCTCCAGGGCCACCTCGTCCTGCCGCGAATCGGCCGCGAGCAGCACAGGCTGCACGGGCAGAAGGTGCAAGGAGAAGCCCATTTCCGCCAATACCGCCAGCACCGGCACGCCGTAGGTCCGCTCCGGTTGGAACAGCATCGCGGCGTCGTCGTGGGCAAAAACAACGCCGATTCGGTGGTTGCGAGCCTTCTCGCGCCATGCCTGCCAAGCCTTCGTCACGGCGCCCAGTTCTTGATCCACCAGCGGTGCCACATCCAGCGACAACGCCTGGCCAATCCGCTGCAGCCAGCGCGCCGTGCCGGCCAGCCCGAACGGCGGCGCGATGAGCAGCTGCGGGCGCCCGGCCTGGCGCTGGAGCACGGGCCCCATTTCCTTCAATACAGTCTGGCAGTGGTTGATCACGGTCAGGTCAGCGCGGCCAAAAGTCTTGATCTCATTTACAGAATAGCCAGGCAGGAGATGGGCGTTGATTCCAATCTGGACGCTGGCCAGCAGTTCTCCGAGTTCACGCGTCGTGCGAAATGCCATGTCGCCGAGACCCACGAGGTTGACGGTCGGCGGACTTGCGGGCGACGGTCCTTGCTGGGGATCCATCAAAGCAAACAGCTGGCTCCAGAACTGCGACAGGGGCTTGGAGTCCTTGTAGCGGAAACCATGCTGGACGACCGCAGGCAACTGGAATTCGCTGCCAAAAGACCGAATGCAACCGCCGAGATCGCGACCCACCAGCCTCGAGATGCACGTATCCAGAACCACGACCACATCGGCCTGATCCCGCTCGCGAGCCTGCGTCAGGAAGGCCAGGAAATCGTCCTCGCGGCCCAAGACGAGATCGATCTCGCGTCCGTCGAGGAAGTAAAAGCGCCTGTGGGTATCGTGCAGGCCGGATAGGAAGAAGCGGTGACTCAGTTGTTCGAAGCACGGGGCCCAACTGAGGAAAGGCACTTGCAGGCAGGGGCGATAGCCGTCGATGTAAATCGCGACGCGGCCGGTCGCGCGAAAGCTGCTGAGCATGGTTTCGAATGCGGACATCGAGCCTTCCATCGGCAGGATGGAGGTGAAGTGCTCGGGCGAGCCGCGCCGCGCTTCGCCGCAGAGGTCGGCATCGGCGTTCTCGATGTAGATGGGTACCTCGGCGGGCAGGCTGCGACCCAGCGCGAAACCGACGAGCCGCTCGACCTGGCCTTCGTAGCGGTGGCGCAGATCGGCGTCGCGGTCGTCGCGAATGACCTTCAACTCCAGCTCGCTCTTGAGGAAGTACGGGCTGCCCAGGACGTCGCGGCGCAGGCGGGCGGGGGCTGCTTGCACGATGACCTGGCGCTCGGCGTCCGGCGGCTGCTGCGGCTCGCGGGCAGGCGGTGCGAGGCGGAAGATCCAGCGCAGCACCGCGCCGGGCAAGTGGTCACAGCGCAAGAAGGTGAACGGTCCCCAAGTCGTCTGTCCCGGCTCGAAAAAGCGCGACAGCGGCTCGTCCGCAGCATCGAGGGCGCGGATCGCCAGCGGGCCGTTGGGCCAGAGCAGCAGGGCAGGCGCAAGCTCGGCCATCAGACGCTGCAGCGCGATGCTCACACGCTCGACATCGCCCGGCGCCGCCGGTTGCAGCCCCACCCATCCGCCCAGCAGCGCCGCAGGTTCCATGCCGGCGTGCCGCAACGGACCCCAACGGAAATCAGCGTGTTGCCCGTTGTCGCGCGGCAGCCGCAACAGCACCGAGCCATCTGCTTCCATCCACACCCGCGACACCCTGACCCGCCGCCGCGACAGCTGCTCGCGCAGCCAGGGACCCAACTGCCAGAGCGTGATGTGGTGGGATGCTTCGGTCATGCCATCAACGATGCAAAGAAGTCATCGAGCCCTTCATCGGAAAAGGGATGCGGTGGTGGCAGGGTGCCGGGATCAATCTTCCCCAAATCTTCAGCTAGTCTAGCCAGTTGCTGAGCGGGCAGCGATGTCGGGTCTGCTTCCACCACCGTCTTGCCGTTGCGCTCGGCGGCCGCAATCTCGCGGCTTTCGGGAATGGCGGCGAGCACCCGCGTGCCCAACTGCTCCGCGAAGCGGTGGACCGCCTGCCCGGCGCGCTCATCCCGCAGCGCATTGCCTACCAGTCCTGCCAACTTGACGCCATTGCGTTGGTAGCGCACGACAGCGCGCGAGATGTTGTTCGCGGCATAGAGCGACATGACGGTCCCGCTGGTCACGATCAGCACCAGGGGGTTCAGGCCGTCCTGCTGCAGTGGCGCGGCAAAGCCACCGCAGACCACATCGCCGAGCACATCGAACAACAACTGATCGTGGCCACCGGCAAACAACTGTTGCTCTTCCAGCAGTTCGAACATGCGTACGATGCCGCGACCGGCGCAGCCTACGCCGGCTTCAGGTCCGCCGGCCTCGATGCAGGTGATGCCCAGGCGCCCCGTGCGCACGAACGCGTCGCGCGGCGGATGCAGCGTGTGCAGCCGCTCCATGCAACTGATGATGGTCGGGACCCGTTCGGGAAATGTCAGGACCCGCGTCGAGTCATGCTTCGGATCGCAGCCCACCAGCAGCACGCGCCGGCCCTGTTGCGCGTGCAAGATGGCCAGGTTCGACGTGATCGTCGTCTTGCCGCTGCCCCCTTTGCCATAGACGGTGATGACTTGCATGGCCCTCATCTGCTTCAGAAACCGCTCAAACCGGCGCCAACGGGGTGGCGTCGCGCCCGGCCCGGACACCGGCTGCATAGCCTGTTCAATCGCTGCGCGCAACGATTGATCGATGCGGCCAGCCCGGAACCCGTGGCAGCAAGGCCAGGTCGCTTGGGTTGGATCACGTCATGTCTCGTAGCGATAGAAGCCTTCACCCGTCTTTTTCCCCAGTTTGCCCGCGGCCACCAGATCACGGAGCAGTTGAGGCGGCGCAAAGCGCTGCGCGTCGATCTCTCGGGCCAGTGTTTCTGCAATCGCTAAGCGCACATCCAGACCGACCAGATCCGTCAGTGCCAGCGGACCCATCGGGTGCCGGTAGCCGAGCACCATGGCCTTGTCGATGGCTTCGGCGTCGGCCACACCTTCTTGCAGCATCCGAATGGCCTCTAAACCCAACGCCAACCCCAGGCGGCTGGAGGCGAATCCCGCGACATCGCGCACCACGATGGGGTCCTTGCCGATCTGGCGGGCAAAGGCCAGCGCGCGCGCCAGCGTCTCGGCCGAGGTCTCTGCTGCGCGAACCACCTCCAACAGCGGTTGAAGAAACACAGGGTTGAAAAAGTGAAGGCCGATCAGCTGTTGCGCATTCGGTACAGCAGACGCCAGCGATACCAATGGAATCGAGCTGGTGTTGGTCCCAAGGATCGCGGTCGGCGGCGCCACCTGGGCTGCGGCGCGCAAGATGCTGCGCTTCAACTCAGCGTCTTCCGGGACCGCCTCGATGATCAGATCCGCTTTAGCTGCCATGTGTTGCAAGTCGGTTGCGCCGCGTATCTGCGCCAGCGTTGCGCCCTGATCCGCTGGCGTCAGCTTGCCGCGCGCCACGCCATCGGACAGGTTGGCGGCAATTCGCGCGAGCCCAGCATCGACAGCAGCTTGCGTCGCGTCGCACAGCCAGACCTGCAAGCCCGCCCGCGCCGCGACCTGGGCAATACCGTGGCCCATCGTGCCGGCGCCCACCACGACAACCCTTTGAATATCGTGCATCGGCTCTACTCCTGACCGAGAATCTGCTTGAGGAGCTGCGTGTCGCCCTGGATCGCCGTGCGCTGCCAGTAGAAGCGCAATCCGCGCTCGCCGCCCAACTCTTCGCCGCCGCCTGCCTTTCCAGGGCCGCCATGCACGAGGCCAGGCAGGACCGCGCCTTGTCCCGTGCCTTGGTCGAAGACCTTCGCGCTGCCCCAATAGATGCGGCCGTGCCAGGGCGCGACGCCCAAGAGGACCTCGCGCGACCACACCGCGTCGTCGCTGTAGACGCTGCACAAGAGGCCGCCGCCGCCGCGAGCGACGATGCCCACCACTTCGCTGGCCTCGCCCGAGCAGGGCAGCAGGGTCGCGACGGGTCCGAACACCTCGTGATCATGAATGAACTGCGCATCCTTGCCCGCTTCGCTGCGGTAGAGGCGCGGTGCGCAAAAGCAGCCATCGCGCGGACCTTCCGGACCCTGCCACACGAGTTCGGCCGACTGCTGCAGTGCCTCGATATCGGCCCGCACATCGCGCAGCTGTGCCGGCGTCGCCAGAGGTCCAAGGGTCGTTTCAGAAGCTTGTGGATCACCGATCACGACGTCGCTCAGCCTCTCGATGAGGGCATCGCGCACCGCGGGTTCGATCTGCCGCGGCACCACGATGCGGCGCACCGCCGTGCACTTCTGCCCGGCCTTCTGCGTCATCTCGCGCACAACATCCTGGATGAACATTGTAAACGTGTTCGAATCCGGCGCGACATCGGGACCCAGCACGGCGGCATTCAAAGAGTCCGCCTCGACATTGACCGGAATGCTCATCTGCAACACCCGATCATGACTGCGGATAGCGTGGCCCGTCACACCCGAACCCGTGAACACGATGCAATCCTGAGCCTCGACGTGGTCGAGCAAGTCGCCAGCCGGACCCGCCAGCAGCGCCAACACCCCAGGCGGCAACAGGTTCTGCTTGGTCCACAACGCCACGATACGCACCGCCAGCCACGCCGTCGCCGTCGCCGGCTTGGCCAGCACCGGCACACCGGCCAGGATCGCGCACGCCAACTTCTCGCACAGGTTCCAGGCGGGAAAGTTGAAGGCATTGATGTGGATCGCCACGCCCAGCCGCGGCGTCAGGATATGCTGACCCAGAAAGCGCGAGGAGCGCGAAAAGCGGATCTGCTCGCCATCGCAAAGGAAACTCCGATCACCGAGCTGCTTTCCGAGGTTGGCGTAGAACGCCAGGGTGCCTGTGGCGCCATCGATGTCGAACTTCGCATCGCTGCGGGTGTTTCCTGAGTTGATGCGGGCAATCTCGATGAGGGCATCGCGTTCACCGTGCAGCGCTGCTGACAGTTTGCCTAGCAGTTCGCCACGTTGTGCGAAGGTCAGGCGGCGCAGGGCAGGGCCGCCGAGCGTGCGCGCGTGGTGCAGCGCGGCGCGCAAATCGAGACCGCGACTCGACGTTTCCGCACACGGCTGACCCGTCGCAGCATTGCGCAGCGCCGTGTGCGGCCCCGCCCCCGCGACCCAAGTGTCTTGCAGGTAGCTCTTCAGCAACTCCATCACGCACTCCTAGAACTTTATGTATTCATAGTCAAAATCGAGACCGTTGATGCCGCGCCGCGGCGGCGCAATCCAGTTGGCCACCTGCCCGATGCCGCGCACGGGCTGCATGATGCGCAAGAGGTAGTCTTTGTCCTCTTGGGTCGGCAGCCACTCGCCACGTTTGGCATCGAACTCGGCCTGGTTGATGGGGTTGCCCTCCAGATCAAAGGCCTGGCCGGCGTATAGGCCCTGGCGCCGGTGAAAACGCACATGCGGCAATTTGATTTCGAAGTCCACGCCCTCGGCTTGCACGGCGTTGCTCCAACGCCGCACCGCGTTTGCACAATCGCCGATGTAGTCCTCGCGCAGCACCTCGTTCATGGCGGTGCGCAGATCGATCTGTTCCGGCGTCAGGCGACCGTCCCTCCACTGCAGGATTTCCTTGTGTTGGCCCAGAGCGCTGTGCTCGGAAAAGCGTTTCTCCTCGCCGAAGCGACCTTTGAGGCCGGCACCGAAGAAATCCGCGGCATTGGTCGAGATTTCCGAGCCGAACAAATCCAGGCAGTAACTAAACCAGAAGTGAATGAATTTCTGCACCGTCGGCAAATCGATGCCACCCTGGGCGCGCGCGTCGCCGTTGGGATCCAGCCTGGTCAACTGCGCAGACCGACGAAGGATACGCTCCAGACCGGTGTCGCCGACGAACATGTGGTGCGCCTCCTCGGTCAGCATGAATTTGCAGGTGCGCGCCAGCGGATCGAAACCGGATTCTGCCAGCGACGCCAGTTGGAATTTGCCATCGCGATCCGCAAACATGGTGAAGCAGAAGAAACTCAGCCAGTCATTGCAGGGCTGGTTGAAGGCATCGAGGATGCGCGGCTTGTCGGCATCGCCCGAACGGCGTGCGAGCAATTCCTCCGCCTCATCACGTCCTTCCGCGCCGAAATAGCTGTGCAGCAAATACACCATCGCCCACAGGTGGCGGCCTTCCTCGACATTCACCTGACACAAGTTGCGAAGATCGTAAAGGCTTGGCGCGGTCAGCCCGAGGCGGCGCTGCTGCTCGACCGACGCCGGCTCGGTGTCCGCCTGCGTCACGATGATGCGCCGCAGCGCGCCGCGGTACTCGCCGGGCACCTCCTGCCATGCGGGTAACCCAGCGTGATCACCGAAGTTCACCTTGCGCTCGCCGTCACGCTCAGCCAGGAAAATGCCCCAGCGGTACTCCGGCATTTTGACGTAGTCGAAATGCGCCCAGCCATCCTTGTCGGCGCTGGTCGCCGTGCGCAAGTAGATGTCCTTGTCTTGCAAGCCTTCTGGCCCCATCTCGTTCCACCACGCCTGGTAGGAAGGTTGCCAGTGCTCCAACGCGCGCTGCAGGCGCCGGTCCTGGTTGAGGTCGACGTTGTTGGGAATTTTCTGTTGGTAGTCGATCGCCATGGCACTGCCTCTCAGGTGCGAGTCCAATCAAACACAGGTGGTTGTGGGTTGCCATACATGGTCAGGGCGCCGCGTTCGCCGACGGCATTGGGCCTCTGGAAAATCCAGTTCTGCCACGCCGTCAGCCGTCCGTAGAGTTTGGTATCCACGGATTCAGGCCCGGCCAGGCGCAGGTTCTGCTCCATACCGGTCAGCGCATCGGGTGAGAACGACACGCGTTCCTCGATGGCCAGCCGCACTTCGTCGGCCCCGTCGATGTCATCGGGTGCACGCGTCACCAGGCCCGCCCGTTCCGCTTGTTCGGCGTCGATCGGACCTTGCAGCTGGAATGCGGCTTGCAGCAGTTCAGGTTCGCCCATGAGGCGAATCGCTAGCCGATTCATGCCATTCCACGTCGGCAGCGCGCCTTTGTTGACGATGTGCAGCGCGATGCTGTTTTCGGAATCCGGATCCGCGAGCATGTAGGAGCGATCCGCGGCCCAGGCCATCTCCAACAGGCTGCCAGCAAAGCAGGATCCCGGCTCGATGAGCGCGTACAGCGAGCGCGCCATGTTGTCGAGCCGGCGCAGCGTGCGCGCTTGGAACAGCTGAATTTCACGCGCCAGCCAGTCGCCTTGGGCGCGCAACACGGTCAGCGCCGTGTCATGGGCCAACACCAACGGCGCCGAGCCATGGGTCTGCAGGAGAATCAATCCGACATTCGGGTGGTTGAAGCGCAGTTCCAGGAGGGCAGCATCCAGCGCGCGAAAGGCCGCCACGGCCCATGCCTGGCAGCCCTGCTTGTGAAGATCGTCAGCGGATTCGGGCGCTTGACTATCGGGCCCCTGGACCGTCAGCGTCGCCTTGCGCTCGGCCCGATGCACGTCGAGCGTCACATGCGGCCAGGCAAAGGTCTCGGCCTCCGGCGTGGAAGTCCTCGTTAAGTCCAGCGGTTCGAGCCCAATGCCGTGCTCGCTGCGGACGCCGCCGGCCTCTGCGACAACGGCCGCCGCGCGCTCGGCCACGCCCGCCTCCCACTTCGATTTGGCGAAACCGCCATCGACCAGGCGCATCTTGAGGGCGTCGCGCAGGCGGAACCCCTCGGCCTTGGTGCAGAACAGATCGGCGATATCGCGGCGCACCTTGCGTTTGTCGACCAGCCGCGTCAGGCCGCCGGTGCCGGGCAGGACGCCGAGCAGCGGCACTTCCGGCAGCGAGACAGCAGAAAAACCATCATCGATCAAGTAGATCTCGGCACATGCTTCCGCGAGTTCGTAGCCGCCGCCGGCCGCCGTGCCGTTGCAGGCAGCGATGTAGCGCTGGCCGCTGTGGGCGGTCGCATCCTCGATTTCGCAGCGGGTCTCGTTGGTGAACTTGCAGAAGTTGACCTTCCATGTATGCGATGATGTGGCGAGCATGCGGATGTTGGCGCCGGCACAGAACATTTTGGGTACGCCGCCGGTGAGGACGACGCAGCGCACCGACGGATGCTCGAAACGCAGGCGGCGGATCGCATCGGCGAGCTCGATGTCGACGCCGAGATCATAGCTGTTGAGTTTCAATGGGTAGCCTGGGCGCAGGCCACCGTCGATGTCGACCGCGAGCGTCAGGGTTGCCACGCCACCGTCGATGCGCAGTCGCCAGTGGCGGTAGCGCGAGGGGTGCGTGTCGAAGGAAACGGCGCATGCCGAAACGCTGTCGTGTGCCATGGAGTCTCCAGAGTTGCGGTCAGAACAAGGCGGAATGGAGGGTATCTTAGCATGCGCCCGCGCATCTGTCTCTAGAAATGTGCATTGAGTGTCAACGGAGGACGGGGTGGGTTGAACGCGCGGCCGCGGGTGCCTGGCCCGCACAGGCATCGCAAGTCGGAACACAATCTTGCGCGCCGCGGGCCGAGCCAGGGTCGTCGGTTTGGCCCAACATGCCCGCTCCTTGTCGCCCGGCCCGCCGTCACGTACCATCCGCGCCACGCCACCAGGGCGTCTGGATGGACCATGGCAACGGAGAAAAAGTCCAAGGTTGACGCGCCCTACCGGCACGAAGAAGCAACGCTGCTGAACCGCCCAGCGATCGGCGCATCTGCGCACTTCAAGAAGAAGAAGCCCGACGCTGAGTACCGCTACGACTCGTCGCTCGCCCCCGAATTGCTCTGGGACGAGCAACCGGCACGCGAACGTGGGGAAGCGCTCATTGCACGCATTCAGCACGCCACAACGCTGGAGGATGCCCAGGCGGCGGCCAACGAGCTTGCGCGCATGTCCCGGCCCTTCCTCAACTGGACGGGAAAAGCCGAGCGCCCGGCGTTCTCCATTCCCACGCTGCCGCTGTACATCCACGAGCGCTTGTCGACACAGGCCATTCTTGCAACATTGCGCAAACATCGAAGGGACAAGCAGGAGACATTCTTCGACCAGTTGTTCGGCGGTGCAGACCGGCCGCTCGTCGAATCCGCGGCACACGCCTACGAGTACCCGGACAAGTGGGAGAACCGCCTCATCCTCGGCGACTCGCTGCAAGTCATGAATTCGCTCATCGAGTACGACCAGCTCGGCGGCCAGGTTCAGATGGTCTACATGGACCCGCCATACGGTGTGAAATTCGGCTCGAATTTCCAGCCATTCGTACGCAAGCGCGACGTCAGCCACAACGACGATGACGACTTCACCCGCGAGCCCGAGATGGTCCAGGCGTACCGCGACACCTGGGAACTGGGGCTGCACAGCTACCTGACCTACCTGCGCGACAGATTGAAAGCGGCGCGGGAATTGCTGACGCCGAGTGGCAGCGTCTTTGTCCAGATCAGCGATGAGAACTTGCACCACGTGCGGGAGGTGATGGACGAGGTTTTTGGGGCGGAAAACTTCGTCAGCCTCGTTGCCTTCAAGAAGACGACAACCGCCTCAACCGATCTTCTGGCAACCGTCAGCGACTTCTTGTTGTGGTACGCAAAGGATCACGAATTGCTAAAGTTTCGGCCGGTCTTCTTGAAGAAGGATGTCGAACCTGACGCGATATACCGGTATGTCCGCCTGCAAGACGGTACTGAACGCCCTCTGCAACCGGACGACATGACGCATCCAGAACGACTTGACGGCGCTCGCTTTTTTGCGCTGGACAACCTAACGTCACCGCGTCCGGCGGGCGCAGGCGATCTGCGAGAGTATTCCTTCAACGGCAAGACTTTTGTCCTCAGAAAAGGTACCTTCAAGACGGATCAGAAGGGCTTGGACGGACTCGCTGCCGCAGACCGACTGGGCGTGTCGGGCGATACATTGCGCTACAAGCGCTTCATCGATGATTTCCCCGTCAAACCAGTCACAAACGTTTGGACCGACACGAGTACAGGCAGCTTCACGGAAGACAAAATCTACGCTGTACAAACCGCCACGAAGGCCGTTGAACGCTGCATCCTCATGGCAACAGATCCCGGCGACTTGGTCTTCGATCCGACGTGTGGAAGTGGCACGACGGCATTTGTCGCGGAACAGTGGGGGCGACGTTGGATTACTTGCGACACGAGCCGTGTACCACTTGCGCTTGCCCGACAACGAGTCCTAACTGCAACTTTCGATTTTTTTGAATTGAAGGATTCCAGCCGGGGACCAGTCGGCGGCTTCGTCTACAAGAGAAAGCAGAACCAAAGAGGCGAAGAGATTGGCGGCATCGTACCGCACATCACTCTGAGGAGCGTTGCCAACAGCGAAACCCCTCCCACCGAGACCCTCGTCGATCGTCCCGAGATCGCCAAGAACGTCGTTCGAGTCACGGGTCCGTTCTGCGTCGAGTCTACACTTCCGCCAGCCGACAACCTCGACGAGCAGCACGCCGACCCCGACGACGAGTCCGCCGAACGACAGCATCACGTTGAGCAGATGCTGCAGGTGCTGCGGCACTCGCCCGTGCTGCGCCTCGACGGCAACAAAACCCTGACACTCAAGCAGGTTCGCCAGCCGAACAAGACGCTGTTTCTCTCGGCCGAGGCGGTCGTGGACCGGCCGACGCTGGGCAATCTTGCGGACGATGCCAGCGCGCAGCCCAGCCTGGTTCGCGATGTGGATGCCGTGGCGATCCTGTTTGGTCCCAAGGCCGGACCCGTGACGGAGCGGCTGGTTCGGGAGGCCTGGCAAGAAGCCGACACGCGCAAGTACAGTCAACTGCTGGTCATCGGCTTTGCCATCGATGCCCGTGCGCGGCAGTTTATCGACTCGGCAGCCAAGCTGGGCATTCCCTGCGCTTACCTGCAAGCGACGATGGACTTGCAGATGGGCGACCTTCTCAAGAACATGCGTTCGAGCCAGGTGTTCAGCGTGTGTGGTCTGCCGGATGTCGAGGTCAAGTCCCTGCCGCCGGAGCCAGGCAGCAAAGACAAAGAGTTGCGTTGGGAAGTGACCCTGCGCGGCCTGGACACGTTCAACCCCATCGACGTCGCCGATCCTGGGCACTTGCAGGGTGAGGAAGTTCCCGCCTGGTTTCTCGACACGGACTACAACGACATGGTCTTTCACGTCCGCCAAGCCTTCTTCCCGCGCACGGGCGCCTGGGAATCGCTGAAGCGGTCCCTGCGCGCCGAGTTCGACGAGTCCGTGTGGACGCATTTGTCCGGCACGACCAGCGAACCGTTCACCGCTGGGGTGCACCGTCGCATTGCGGTCAAGGCGATCGATCCTCGCGGCAATGAACTGATGGTGGTGCGTGAACTGAGGATGAAATGATCCAGAAGGTTGTCATCAAGCGGTTCAAGCAGTTTCAGATGCTGGAACTTGAACTCGGCGGGCACATCGTGCTTGCAGGACAAAACAATTCCGGCAAGACGACCGTGCTGCAAGCGCTGATGGCGTGGTCAGTGGCGTATGGCGAGTGGCGTGCTCTAAACTCGCACAGCAAGCCGCATGGCGCCTACGCCAAGAAGCCAATCAGCAGACAGGGGTTTGCGGCGCTCCCCTTACGCGCGTTCGACTTGCTCTGGCACAACCGCGACTACCGCGGCGTTGTCGAGGTCGAGGTCTTCCTCGACGATGGCTGGCATCTGGCGATGGAGTTCAGCGCCGACAGCAGCGAACAGATCTACGTCCGGCCGACGAAGGACACGCCATGGGACCGAACCCGCCGTGCAGGGCCCGACGTCGTCTACACGTCGAGCGTAGACGGATTGGAGCCCGAAGAGCCGCACTTCAACAATCCCGCTTGGATTCGCACGATGCTGAGTCGGCAGCGCCCCGGCGGTATTCTTCGGAACCTGCTCTTCGCAGTCAGCCAGCACCGCGATGACGCTACCTCAGCTGGCGCGCCGTCGGAAGACGGCAACACGCGTTGGGGTCGGCTCTGCGATAGCACGGAGCGACTGTTTGGGGTTCGGTTGCGGGTGCCGACCATCACCACAACTGGGACCGTCATCTGCGAGTATGACCATCCAGGTTCGACCAAGCCCTTGGATTTGATGAGTGCAGGCAGCGGCATGCATCAGGTGGTTCTTCTTCTGGCGACGCTATACTCCCACAACGACAATGCCGTTTTACTGGTCGATGAGCCGGACGCGCATTTGCATGTGTTTCTCCAGGAGGCAATTTTTTCTGAACTTCAAGCGGTGGCTCAACAGCGCAAGTCCCAGTTGATCCTGGCCACCCATTCTGAGGTGATGTTTCGCAGCATTGCGCCCAACCACTTGGTCGTCATGACGATGCCACCTCGTCGTCTCGCAACTTCTGAAGATCGCAATCGCCTGGCGACTGCCATGCGCGTCCTGGAACAGGTCGACCTGATCAATGCACGTCTCGCCCGCGGCGTGCTGTATCTTGAAGGGCACACAGATCTTGCCCTCCTCACGGCGTGGGCAAGGGTTCTGAAGCATCCACTCGCTGAATGGTTCGATCGAACTCCGTTTTGGAAGCCGATTCCGTGGACGCGCGACGTTGCCATGTCGGCAGAGCGCGATACAAACAGGGTACCCCCAGCCAGTGGAATTCGCGGAGTGGGCGCCAAAGAGCATTTCGATGCTTTGGGGATCTTCGATCCCACGATCACAGGCGTCTGGCTACAGGACGGCGATGGAAAGGGCGCTGGGCACCCTCGGACAGTTGTGCGAAGTGGCGGCCTGAACGTCCTGTGGTGGTCGCGATACGAGACAGAGAGCTATCTGGTTCATCCTGGGGCGCTGAGCAGGTTCCTTCAGTCGCAGACTTCGACCAGCGGGGACGAAGCTGTTCGGATCGTTCTTCGAAATACTCTGGGGGCAGAGGAGACTGCAGAGCGGTTCTGGAACAACCCGCACGACGAGACCGACCGCGTGATACGACTGGTTCTCGGAAACACGAAGGCACGCACAGAGATACTGGGCGAGATTCTGGTCAAGGCGGGGATCCTCGAAATGGATTACACTCAATTCGATCGAATCGCAG
>Ga0172369_10001454_pt1 | contig 33987 bp, 24 predicted proteins | sample LakKiv25m_FD_114539 | JGI IMG/M metagenome (GOLD analysis project Ga0172369, IMG submission 114539) | Freshwater microbial communities from Kabuno Bay, South-Kivu, Congo - kab_022012_11.25m | ecosystem: Environmental > Aquatic > Freshwater > Lake | place: Democratic Republic of the Congo... | reverse complement strand
CAAAAAAGAATTAAATTTGCACCTCTAATTTCCGGTCTGGTAGTTCAGTTGGTTAGAATGCCGCCCTGTCACGGCGGAGGTCGCGAGTTCGAGTCTCGTCCAGACCGCTAAAGTAAAGCGGAAAGCCCTGTATCAAAAAACGATATGGGGTTTTTACTTTTCAGAATGTAATGGATATCAGACGGCTTTTCTTGCGCTGGTCAGGTTACCTGATTCAATCATTTTTTTCAAAAAATTTCTGAGGGATGATCATTAAGGCAACCCTTTACAGAACATTGATTTGATGAATTAGCGAATGCTCCGTTTCTCACATGAACAGGTTAAATAAGTTTCGGAAATCCTGTTTCCATAATAATTTTACTTGATTGGTTATGGCTCCTTCTCGAAATATAGTTAAATTAGCTTCATTGAATAAACAATCGGAGATTTGGTTCAATATTTCGTTGAACTCCAACAAACAAATGTAATATGAGATATTTATTCGCATTGATCATTTGCACCTATGGGCTGACTCCCTGTGTACTCTCTCAGACTAAGACCGAACAAGGCTCCCCACTTCTCAGGTACTATAATTTTAAAGAATATGGAGGCTCATCACAGGTTTGGTGTGCTGTTCAGGATAAGCGCGGTGTAATGTATTTTGGTGACAACATGGGGATTATTGAATATGATGGCGTAGTTTGGAAGCGAATATTGATCGCAAACAATTCTCTTGTGAGATCGATGGCCATTGACGACAGCGGACGCATATATGCAGGTGCTGCAAATGAGTTTGGATTTCTACAGCCTGACTCTCATGGAGAATTAAAGTATCATTCATTATCGCAGGATTTACCAGAGAAAGATAGGCTTTTCGAGAGCGTGTGGAAAACATATATCACCTCCACCGGTGTCTATTTCATTACCCAGACCCGGACCTTCAGGTATTATAAAAATCAAATCTCAACAATAAATGTACCCCTTATGAATGGTTGGGCATTTAAAATCGGAGATACGGTATATGTCAACCAGGAAAAGGGCAGCATCATGGCTATCAAGGATGCTAAGTTAATCCCTGTAACAGGATTTGAAAAGTTTGCGGGTAGAGTAAAATCCTCAATGCACCTATTAGATCATAAAATGCTCTTTGGTGACGGAGATGCGAACATGTATATTTATGACTTTTCCACCCGGGAGTTCACGGGTTTTACCACACCGGCCCAGGAATATTTAAATACACGCCGTTTAAGTTTTCTTCACCTTCTGGATAAATCAAAATTTGCGGCGGTTACCGTAACAGGCGAATTAGCCATTCTTTCGAACTCAGGCGAAATCATTCAGATAATCAATAAAGCAAGTGGATTGCCTGACGGCCGGATTTATTCACTGTTCATGGATCAATCCAGGAGTCTCTGGCTATGCACGGGCAAAGGCATCGTAAGGATTGATATCGCCTATCCTGCCTCCTTTTTCGATTCACGGAACAACCTGAAGGATTGGGTCCTCACAACCTGTCGTTACAATAATACAAGGTATGTAGGCACATTAAATGGTATATGTTATTTAGGGCAAAGCAAATCAAAGGATGATAATTTAAACAACCGTTTTGAAAAAATCCATGCATTTAATACAACGAACTGGTGGGATCTGAAGGTGTATAATAACATGCTTTTTGCTGCCGGCACCAACGAATTATGTGTTATCAAGGATACCACGATAAGATCAATACAAAAATTAACGGGAGCCATTGGTTATTGCATTACCAAAAGTGAACTGTTTCCTGACGTGCTGTTCATTGGTTTGTCAAATGGGATTGGATATGCAAGAATGAACCCGGATGCAGATTTCAGGACCCTGAAAATTCTGGATTATTATGTTTTTCAGGAAATCAAGACTACAGATGTTGTGAAACTAACCACCGATAAAAACGGGAATATCTGGGCAAGCACCCGGTATGATGGCATTTATTTTATCAGGTTCATGGATTCGGATATTAAAAAGGTTAAAATCACACAACTCGGGAAACAAAATGGATTGCCCGGCATGGATGGATCCAAGGCATACAATATTGACAATGAAATCTATGTTGCCACAATCCAGGGAATTTTACAGCCTGAATTTCCGCTAAATAACGGACCTGATTCACTTATCCAGTTCAAATACAAAGGTATATTTAAAGATCACATTAAAGATGACATCAAACAGGTAATTAAAGTAAATGACAATAAATATTTAATTATTGGAAAATCAATATACTATGCTTTATTTACAAAGGAAGGCTTCAAAACGGATTCTTCGGTTTTCAAACGAATTACGAATTCTTATCAGGTACACCTTGCTTTCTTAAACGAAGATAGCAGCCTGAGCGTTGGAACTTCAGAAGCTTACATTAATTACAACCTTGCTGAGGATCACAACCTTCGAGGGCAGTTTGTCACCGCCATTCGGAAGGTTACTCTGGGCGAAGATTCGGTGTTATATTCGGGTGATTATTACTGCAACCATAAACCTGAAAAGAATTTTTCCGTCCATCAGACCAAGGAATTTATCCCAGATATTTCATACGACAAAAAAGATGTAACCATTCACTTCGCCGGATTATTTTATGAAGAACCACAGGAGATTCAGTATCAGTACCAGTTGATGGGATTTCATAAAACCTGGAGTGCCTGGACCACAGAGCACAAAGCAGTATATACCAATCTTTCCGAAGGAGAATATTGTTTCAGGGTCAAAGCCAGAAACATTTATGGCACGGAAAGCAACATCGCTGAATATAAATTTAATATTTTGCCTCCATGGTACAGGTCATGGTTAGCTTATCTCCTGTATCTGTTAATAGTAGCTTTCCTGCTATTTTTAACAGTGAAACTTTACACCAGGAGACTGGAAAAACAAAAACTAAAGCTGGAGGAAATTATTCTCCAGCGAACCTCAGAGATCAATGCCGTTAATTCGAAACTGACCTCTCAAAACATGGCTTTAGATCACGCAACCATTGTCTCCTGGTCAGATCCTGAAGGAAATATAACAGAGGTAAATGATGAGTTCTGCCGGATATCTAAATATTCAAGAGCGGAATTGATCGGTAAAAATCACCGGATTCTCAATTCCGGTTTTCATTCGGTTGATTTCTTTGCTGAAATGTGGAGTACCCTCCGGCAAGGTAAACTATGGAGGGGGCAGATAAAAGATAAGGCAAAGGACGGTTCTCTGTTTTGGGTTGACGCCGTAATATCACCGATCATGGGGGAGAACAACCATCCAGCCGCCTATTTCTCGATCAGGTTTGAAATCACCCGGCAAAAAGAGGTTGAGGAGGCTATTAAGGAGGAGCAGGAGAAGGTGAAAAACATCCTGCAGGCTGTGAGCAACGGGATTTTTGGCACAGATAAAACAGGAAAGATCATTTTCGCCAATTCTGCTGTTGAAAAAATGCTCGGATTCTCAGAGACGGAGCTCATCGATCAAAGTGCTCATCACCTCTTTCATCATCATCATGCCGATGGAACCGTGTATCAGGAATCAGAATGCCCCATGCACCAAGCTCTGGTACAGGGAAAATTCAACAGGATAGAAGATGAGGTTTTGTGGCATAAAGATGGCTCTTTCTTTCCGGTGGAGTACACGGCAACTCCCATTATGAGGGGAGAAGAGGTTATTGGCTCCGTAATCAGTTTTGCAGATATCAGCGACCGTAAGCGTTCCGAAAAAGAAATAGCCAAAATAAACATGCTCTCCGACAACGCGCTTGAACTTTCGAAAGCCGGTTTCTGGGAGATAGATCTGACAGACCAGGAATGGTACACTTCATCGGAGAGGGCGGTACGAATATTTGGCGATCCTCCGGCTGAAGGACATCGTTATAAACTATTCGAACACTGGGCAGAATGCGTAAAAGCAGGAGATCCGGTATATGCAGCCAGGACATTCGAGATTTATGCGGGAGCGGTTGAGGGCAAATTACCCAGGTATGATGCGGTTTATGCCTATAAGCGGCCAATCGACGGAAAGATTGCATGGATACATGCCATCGGGGAAATAGAAAGAGACTCATCCGGGAATGCTTTAAAAATGTATGGTGTAACACAGGATATTACCGATATAAAGCTTGCAGAGCTGGAAATAGCACGTGTTAACATGCTTTCTGACAGAGCACTTGATCTCACCAAAGCAGGTTTCTGGGAGGTACCTATGGATGGTTCCGGTTATTACAACCAGTCGGATCGTGCGACCTCCATTTTCGGAATGTTCCATAATGAGAATAAACGGTATCTGATTTCAGACTGGTATGATGCAATGGCAGCTGCAGATGAAACGATTGCTAAAAAAGTAGGTGAAAAGTTCGGACTCACCGCAGAAGGGAAAATTGAAAAGTATGATGTTATTTATCCGTTCAGGAGACCGGTCGATGGGAAAATCGTATGGATTAAAGCATTGGGGACGATGCGGAGGGACGATGCGGGGTTAATGCATATGGACGGAGTAACCCAAGACATCAGTGAAATCAAGAAAGCGGAGCAGGAACTCGAAGAAGCCAGGAGAGTAGCAGAATCAGCAACGGTGGCGAAGAGCCAGTTCCTTGCCACTATGTCGCATGAGATCCGCACTCCGATGAACGCGATTATTGGTTTAACAAACCTGGCGCTGAGAGCAGATCTGGATAAAAAGCAACTCGATTATCTGACAAAAATTGAAAAATCAGCTCATTCACTTCTTGGAATTATCAATGACATTTTGGATTTTTCAAAGATTGAGGCAGGTAAACTTGACATCGAACATGTTGATTTTAACCTTGAACATGTGATGGACACAGTTTCAAACCTGGTATCACAGAAAGCGCAGTATAAGGGGCTGGAGTTTTCAAACCATATAGCAAAGGGCGTTCCGCATAATTTGATTGGCGATCCTCTGAGGATCGGACAAATAATTGTCAACTATTGCAGCAATGCAGTGAAATTTACAGAACAGGGTGAAATTGTAGTTTCTGCTGATTTGGCTGAGGTGGTTGATGACAAAATAAAGGTTGTATTTTCTGTCAGGGATACCGGCATCGGATTAACAGATGAACAACGGCAAAAGATATTTCAGTCCTTTTCGCAGGCCGATAGTTCCACAACACGGAAATATGGCGGTACCGGTTTAGGACTTGCTATAAGCAAAAAACTGGCGGAATTGATGGGAGGAACAACCTGGGTTGAAAGTGAATTTGGCAGGGGAAGTACTTTTTATTTTACTGCTGAGTTTCAGGTTCAGCAAGATCAGCAACAGGATGAATATATTCCATCCATTGATCTGCGCGGTTTAAAGGTACTGGTGTGCGATGATAACGAAACGGCGCGTGAGATTTTGAAGGAAACACTTGAAACGTTCTCTTTCGAAGTGACCCTCGCAAAATCCGGTGAAGAAGCAATTGGTCTGTTGGTTAACAATAGAGAAAAGCCGTTTGAGCTGATTTTAATGGACTGGAAAATGCCGGGGATGGACGGTCTGGAAGCCTCAAGGATCATTCTACACGAGAAGAACATCCAGACGTCAACTATCATCATGGTAACTGCGTTCGGAAAAGATGAGATCGCTGAACAAGCCAGTCAGATTGGCATTAAAGCATTCCTGACCAAACCGGTTTCCTACTCGATGCTTTTTGATACCATCATGGAAGTATTTGGGAAAGAGGCCAGAACACAGCGGGCAAGAGGCCAGCAAGGGACAAAACATTCGGATGCACTTGAAAAAATAAAAGGAGCAAGGATTCTGCTCACCGAAGACAATGATATCAATCAGCAGGTTGCAACAGAATTACTTGAAGATGCCGGATTTGCAGTTGAAATTGCCTGCAATGGAAAAGAAGCCCTTGAAAAAATCCTGGCAGCTGAGTCTCATTCAACGTACGATATTGTGTTAATGGACATCCAGATGCCGGTGATGGATGGGTATACCGCAACTTTGGAGATAAGAAAAACCTTTGGACCAGAGGTAATCCCGATCGTTGCAATGACTGCAGATGCGATGGTAGGTGTTATGGAAAAATGTCTGAAGGTAGGCATGCAGGATTTCGTGACCAAACCGATTGATCCCGATGAACTCTTTGCAACTCTGGTACAATGGATAAAACCTGGTGACTATTCTACTGGTCTCGGGTCGCAGGTCGCTGACAATAAGGATAATGGGATTGAAGAAAGAACCAGTCGCATACAAGCAGCGGAGAGTGAACAGGTAATTGAGATTCCCGATATTCCGGGATTGAATATTCAGGAAGCCTTAAAGAAGGTAAGCAACAAAAAATCACTGTATCTAAGCATTCTTGAAAAGTTCTATGTAAACAACCAGGATACCTGTAAAGAACTGATCCATAAGGTAGAGGGGAATGATTTCGAAACAGCTCAACGGTTGGTCCATACCCTTAAAGGGGTAAGCGGAAGTATTGGCGCCGATGCTGTACATGAACAATCGAAACTTGTTGAAGCCAGTATTCTTCAAAAGAATCAAGATATGTTCAAAAAGGAGATCCACCAACTGAATGCATTATTAACCCAATTGTTGTCTAATATTGCAATCATTCTTCCAAAAAGAGCTAAAACTGAAACTATTAAGTTGAACAGAGCAGCGGTGAAAGAAATAATTCCTAAAATACGGCAGTTATTAACAGACAACAACCCCAATGCAAAAGCATTTCTTAGGGATTTGAGGGAGGCAGGATTGTCTGGAGATCATTTCGAGGAATTGGTTGGAAAACTGAACAAATATGACTTTAAAAATGCAATTATCACTTTGGATAAAATCGAACAATCATTAAACTGATCAAAATGGAAAATTTTTTTGACAATACCATTCTCATTGTGGATGACACACCAGAAAATATTGATATTCTTGTTGGGCTGCTCGAGCATTACGACAAAAAGATTGCTACAAATGGTGATGATGCATTAGCAATAGCCTTTGAACTGCCACATCCTGATTTGATATTGCTGGATGTTATGATGCCCGATATGGATGGTTATGAAGTCTGCAGAAGGCTGCGTAAGGACGGAAGAACCAGAGACCTGCCCGTTATCTTTTTAACAGCCAGGACCGATAAGGATGATGTAATAAAAGGTTTTGAAGCGGGAGGACAGGATTATATTACCAAGCCATTTGATGCCCGTGAGTTAATGGAACGGGTAAAAACCCAGCTCGAATTAAAAACCCAGCGTGAGATATTAAAAAACATGAATGTCGTCCTTGAGGAAAAAGTTCAGGAAAGAACCATTCAGCTGCAGGAAGCATTAACGAAGCTTGACAAAGCCAATAAGGATCTGCAAGGACTAGACAATGCAAAGAATAATTTCCTGAATATCATAAGTCATGAAATCAGGACGCCATTAAATGGAATCGTAGGCGCAGCGTTTCTGCTTAAAAGTGTGCTGGGAGATAACAACGAGGTTAGTGAATTTATTGATATGCTGAAGATCTCGGCAGACCGCCTGGAAGCATTCTCGACAACCGCTTTAATTATCACACAACTACAAGCCGGCACCAATGCAATCCGCACGGAAACACATGATATTGGGAAAATTGTGGATAATTGTCTTGCGACATTAAATGAATATTCAACTACACAAGAGGTTGAGATCATTAAAGAGCAGTCAGATTTAATGATTGAAAACAAGGTCGATCTGCAACTATTCCAGAGAGCCTTAAAGAGTATTATTCATAATGGAATTAAATACTCGCCAAAAAATGAAAAAGTTTTAATTAAAGCCTACACAAAAGGAAGCCAAACCGCTATTGAAGTAACGGATAAAGGAGGGGGATTTTCAGAAGAGGCTATGCACAACCTGTTTCAACCTTTTGGAATGGGAGAAAAACATTATGATAAAAATATAGGATTGAGCCTTTATGCAGCGAAAATGATTATGACAGCGCACAATGGGGAAATTATTATTGAAAACATACCAGGAGCGGGCGCAAAGGTTAGTTTGGTCCTTAATCAGTAACACCTGACTTCATATATTGTCTGCTTTTCTTTGTCCAGTTTTAGTTGACTCTGCTTTGAGCCCAGACAAACGCCCCTTCCTCCAGGACACTGTGACAAGGAATACCTACCTTTTCTGCCTGTTCTTTCCATCTCCGGGATTTATGCCATGAGTTGGAAGGGTCGATGACGATCTGATGAGGAGTAAATATCCTGGCTATTGTATTAATTTCTATATCAGGATCTTTGCGTACTATAACGAGGTCGGCATGGAGTGTACCCTTCATCGCAGGAGGAATCACTGAAGAAACAATGACCATCCGCTGATCTGAGAACTGTAAAAAATCACCCTTCCTGAAAAGGATCTGAAAATTTTGAAGACCCCCTTTCAGGAGATCCCCTTCGGATAGGTAGGTGGTCTGTAACCAATCGATCCCTTCCGCTTCGGTCCAGTTTGAAAGCACTTCCTGGGCATAAGGAACCCGGCAGGCTGCATTGAAATCTTTCAAACAAACTGCATTTCTACCCTTCATCATGACATACTGAGAAGCACCTCTGACCTGAAAAACGGCGAATAGGTTGCGGTCAGCGAGGCGGTAATCCCTGAATATCCCCAGGAATGACCAAATTAGGATCAACAGGAAAAAAGCATACATCCAGAAAGCCTTTCTGAAAGCGAAGAAACAACAGATGACAATGATCAGGGCATACAGAATCAAGGCTTCAATCAAGGAAGGATAAATTCCGGCTGTGACTGAGCCTGGTAATGCTTCAACACTCCGGATAACAGAATTTAAAAGCCAGACGATGAAAGAGAGCCCTTTCGCCAAAAAAGAAGAGATTACCTGAAAGGGACTCAAAGCCAGAACTCCGATCCCGGAGTAAATCACCAGGCTGGCCAGGGGGAGTACCAGGATGTTGGTCAGTATGAAATAGTTGGGAAACTGATGAAAGGCGTAGAGTGCAAGAGGGAAAGTTGTCAGCTGGGCTACGATGGAAACTGCAATTAATCCCCATACCCGGGTAACTATCCATCCGCTGAACGGTAATAAATTAAAGACAGGCTTATATAATAAAAGGATACCTATTACTGCCAGGTATGAGAATTGAAATCCTATGTTAAAAAGCAATGCCGGATCATAAAGCAGGATGATAAACATTGATCCCGCCAGGACGTTCATGGAATCCGGTTTCCGGTACATTGTCCTGCCAAGGATCACCAGGCTGATCATCAGGGCTGCCCTGAAAACAGGCGGAGACAATCCTGTAATCAATGAATAAGTCCAGATCATCAGGATCAGCAGAAATCCTTTGATCTTAGGTCCATGTTCTCTTCTGTTCAGAAAGGCCAGGATGGTGTCTAAAAAAAGATAAATAATACCAACATGCATCCCTGAGACAGAGAGGATATGCATCGCGCCACTCGCAGCAAATCCTCTTTTCAGATCCTGGCCGATCTCACCGGTATAACCGAGAAGGAGTGCGGAAGCGATTGCGAACTCCTCCCCTCCCAGTGAATTATTCCGGAGAATCTGCAGCAGCCTGTCCCTTAGCTTGAATGCTATCCCGGTCAATGAAGTATGGTATGGTACCAGCGTATGTGTCCACCCGTCTGAGGCAACCCACCCCTGGTAGAAAACTCCTTGTTGCCCATAATAGTATGCAGGGTCAAACCCATACGGATTAGAGGCATCTTTAATTCTCTTTAAATTGGTGAAAACAATGATCCAATCCCCGTACTTAAGTTCCCGGGATATGGAATCGTTCTCCAGAAAAAGCATGGCTTTCCCATCACGGATTAGCGCTTTGGAGTTAGAATCAGTATCGTACTTCTGAACAATAAGCTTGACATAGCTGGATGTAAGCCGGGGAGGCTCTTTGATCTCCGCTACATAAAGTTGGCGGTCGCCTGAAGCGTTCCTACTGCCTATTACCGGTTGACCGCTGCCCTCCGTCAACTGCCGGCTTTCAGTTGTCCCAGGTTGTTCGGGACCAACAACACTCTCCATGGAACTCACTACCGTAAGAATTCCCAGGCAAAAGATCAAAATGTAAATGTTCAGGCCAGAGATCCATTGCCAGCGAAAAGGAAGCTTTCCAGAAAGCAATAACACAAATAAACTGCCGACTTCAAGTGAACAGATACCAGTAAGAATGATAACCTCAGGCCTGAAAGCCGGTGCTAAAATGGAAAAGGACACCCCGCCCAGGAAAGGAATCAATAGCCGTATCAATGGAATTGGTTTCCATGGATTCATAGGTACTGTACTTTTTTCCTAGCCCATTAATCAGGAAGAAAGTCAAAAGGTAATACCTCAATTTGAACAAAATTTTTCGATGTATTCACGAGCCTTCTCAGAACCCAGGTAAAGTGCAGATTCCCAGTCATCACAGGCTCCCGCCAGGTCATCCAGTTTCTGGCGGGCGACACCCCGCTTGGTGAACGCTTCAACATTGACAGGATCAAGCCCCAGGATCTCATTGTAAACCATTTCCGCGTCCCTGAATTGTTTCAGGTACATAAAGGCCAGGGCTTTATTGAGGCGGGGATTGATGTCAGAAGGATGTTTGAAGATCGCTTCATTCAGGTCAATGATCGCTTCCTGGTATTCGCCACGCGAAGCTTTTGCTGCTCCCCTGCTGGAGAAATACTCTGCCGGACCCGGATCGAGATCTATTGCCTGGTTAAAATCATTGATTGCTTCGGAAAACTGGCCCTTGTTAAACCGGGCAAGACCGCGATTATAGGAAGCCTCGGCAAAGCCGGGAGAGTAAACCAATGCCCGTGAAAAATCCTCTATTGCTTCATCATAACGTCCAAGGTCAAACAGCGCGAGACCTCTGTTGTGATACGCTTCAGGATATTCTGCTTTCAGCAAAATAGCTTTTGAATAGTCCAGGATAGCGCCGGCATAATCCTGGAGGTAGTCCCTGGCAACTCCCCTGTTATACCAGGGTTCAGGATAGGACGGTGACAGCCTGATAACTTTTGTGAAGTCTTCGATTGCCCCCTTGTAATCTTTCAGTTCACTTTTTACAATGCCCCTGTTGTAAAAAGGCTCTCCTTCTGTGCTGTCCATCTTCACAGCCTCATTGAAGTCGGTCAGGGCTGCCTGGTAATCTCCCAGCTTGGCTTTTGTTATACCGCTGTTAATCATCTCTTTCTGCGTTTGTTGCGCAAACAACGACAAACCGACGATTATAAATCCGGCCAGCAGGGTAAATCGCATGCAGAGGGGATTATGAGGATAATGGTATTATTTGCAATTCTGGATGATCAGGTCTCGGGAAGCCTCAATCCCAAGCGAGAGTGCCTTCTGCCAGTCTGAACAGGCACCCTGGGCATCCCCAAGGGTGTACCTCACCCTGCCACGGTTATTATAGGCATCTGCATAAAGGGGATCCAGTTCAATAGCATGGTTGAAATCCTCCAAAGCAGCATTGAAATCCTTCAACAGCATTTTGGTGGCAGCCCTGTTGTTATAGATCTTTTTATCGGTCGGATATTGACTAATAGCGACATCGTAATCATCCAACGCTCCTTTGTAATCGCGGAGGTAATGCCTGATCATAGCCCTGTTTGCATAAGCATCCAGGTACAATGAATCACACCGGATAACATCGGAGTAGTTTTTCAGAGCACACTGGAAATCCTGCCGCATGAAACAAATTGCAGCCATATAATTGAAGGCCATTGGATTAATATTCACTAAGTCAAGGTACTGAAGAAGGTCTTTTTCCGCTTCTGCATAGTCCTTCATCTCAAACCGTGCAACACCCATACCAAAGATCGCTTCCTTGTTTGCAGGAGAAATGCGAAGTGCATCTGTAAAGTCCTGAAGAGCTAGAGGAAACTGCGCTGAAAATAGGTAACTAAAACCCCGTTTTAAATACGTATTCCCGTTCTCAACCAGATTTAGAGACCGGGTCAGATCTTCAATAGAACCTTTATAATCCCCTTTTTTCCCTTTTTTCGAACCCTCCGTATAAAAGCGTTGGGCTTCCTTTTCAGCCTCCGTCAGCTCCTTACGGGGAGGGAAGATGGTGGCGGCTGTGGAATCCAGGCCCAATGCCCTGGATTGCTGCGCCTGTATTTCTTTATTCTTTTTAGTGGCTGTTTCATTCTGTTGGGCAACAGTGCGGAACCCGAAAACCAACAGCATAAAAAACACTATAAAACCTGCGCCAGATCTGGAGGTAGATATAATCTTCATTCGTTCTGCTTTTTTGTATAGATTAACTTATTTATCCTGTAAATATTGTATCATTAATCCTGCTGTCCGTTTTGATGCCCCGGCTCCTCCCAGCTTTTGCGCTAGTTCATTAAAATCCTTCCGTATCCGTTGTTTTGTCGCCGGTTCCAATATCCTCTTTAATTCGACAACAAGATTCCCGTGTGTGAGCTGGTGCTGAATAAGTTCTTTTACCACATCCCTCTCCATGATAAGATTTACCAAGGAGATAAATGGTACATGAACGATCCTGCGGGCAATCCAGAAAGAGAGGGCGCTCCCCCTGTAGCAGACAACTTCCGGTGTTCCCAGCAATGCTGCTTCCAGTGTTGCAGTCCCTGAAGTTACGAGAGCAGCTTCTGAAAGGCTTAAAAGATCATGTGTCTGGTCGAAGATCACTGATACAGAGGTGTCTGATAATACTTGATGATACAGCTCACGACCGACCGAAGGCGCTCCGGCCACAACAAACTGGAATTCAGTAAAAGAAGGGATCACCTGCGTCATTCTCCGTAACATGGCGTTAACCTCCTGTTTCCTGCTTCCAGGCAGCAATGCAATGATGGGTTTATCAGACAGGTGGTTCCGTCTTAAAAACAGTGACCTGTCTGTTGACTGTCGATCGTCAGGGATGACATCCAGCAGCGGATGTCCAACGAAATCAACCTGATAATCGAATTTTCTGTAGAATTCCTGCTCAAAAGGGAGGATCACGAACATCCGTGATACACACTCCCTGACAATCCTGACCCTCGAACTTTTCCAGGCCCAAAGCTGCGGGGAAATATAATAAAAGACCGGGATCCCGTGCTTCTTTGCGAAGCGTGCCATCCGCAGGTTGAATCCCGGATAATCGATCAGGATCAATACATCGGGTTTTGACTTTAGTATATCCGTCTCACAGAAAGTGAGATTCTTCAGGATCGTTCGCAGGTTAACCAACACCTCCCAGAATCCCATAAATGCCAGTTCGCGGTAATGCCTCACCAGCTTTCCGCCGGCACGCTGCATCAGGTCTCCTCCCCAGCACCTGAAGGAGGCATCAGGGTCGTGGTTTTTCAAGGCGCGCATCAGGTTGGACCCATGCAGGTCACCAGATGCTTCCCCGGCGATGATGTAATAGTTCATGATTTAATCAGGAGGAGAAATCCCACTTCTTCAGTTCTTCTATGGCAGGGTAATCAGTGAAGTCAAAATTAACTGGAACGATTGAAACATAATGTTGCTCCAGGGCATGTTCATCAGTGTCCTCCCCATCGCCGATGCGGGCAAAAACCCCTTTCAGCCAGAAATATTCCTGACCTTTCGGATCTTTCCCGATATCAAAGTCTTCAAGCCAGGTTCCACCTGCCTGCCGGCATATTTTTATCCCTTTGATCTGATCTAAATGAATGTCAGGGATATTGACATTCAAACATATCCCGTCAGGTAATCCGTTTGAGAGGACGGTGCGGATGATCCTGCTGGCATAGGATCGCGCTCCCGTGAAATCAGCATTCATGTCAAACTGCAGCAATGAGAAGCCGATAGAGGGAACTCCGGCCATAGCACCTTCAAATACGGCTGCCATCGTTCCTGAATAGATGATGTTGATAGAGGAGTTTGAGCCATGGTTTATCCCTGACACGAGCATGTCAGGTCTCCTTTTCAGAACAATTTTGTACGCCAGCTTAACACAATCCACCGGGGTTCCGTTACACCCGTATTCTTCCAGCCCCGGCTCGCTGTGAACATGGGTAAGACGAAGCGGGTGGTGCATGGTGACGGCATGGGAAGTCCCTGACTGTGGCTTGTCCGGTGCAACTACAACCATATCCCCAAAAAACCTGGTCTCTTCAATCAAAGCACGCAAACCCGGCGCGTTTAATCCGTCGTCATTTGTAACTAAAATCAGGGGTTTTTCCTGCATTTCAATGCTGCTCTAACTCAGCAAAGGTAGGAATAATTTTCGAGGAGCGCTTCATACACCTCCTTCACCGGAAGTCCCATTACATTGAAGAATGAACCTTCAAGCTTAGATATCCCGATATATCCAATCCACTCCTGGATCCCATAACCTCCAGCCTTGTCGTAGGGCCTGAAGTTGTTGATATAATAATCGATCTCTTCATCAGAAAGTTCCTTGAAGAACACTTTGGAATTAACAAAAAACGTGTTTTTCTTCTTCTTCGACTTGATGCAAACTCCTGTGATTACATCGTGTTGCTGCCCTGACAACTTCTTCAACATGGCCAACGCCTCATCGTAATTCCCTGGTTTTCCCAGAATCTCACCTCTGAGGGAGACAATTGTATCCGCAGCAATGATGATCATCCTGTCATCCATCCGGGAAGGATCAAAACTATCTGCTTTTTTTTCTGCCAGGAGAGTTGCAATCTCTGAAGGTTCCAGGTTATCTGGATAGTCCTCCGGGACATCTGTTACGATAATCTCAAAATCCAAACCAAGTTCCTTTAACAGGAACTGCCTTCGTGATGACCGGGAAGCCAGGATAATTTTGAAGTCATGCAATCTTTTGTTGATCATATCAGTTTATTAATGACAAAATGAATAATGAAAAGATCCCGGTAACCATAATCATTTTAGCAATTCCGCTGGCATAACGAAACGCATTTTTCTCCTTCGCACGCATAACAACAACAATCAGGAAGACAGCGGGTAACTCAACGGTTATAAGAAAGTACCAGAATAACAATTCCATCCCTAACCGGTATATTATACTCTCTACATACAACAACATCATCATCGTGATTGCAAGAAGTGCAATCACAAAGACCTTTGATAAGGCAATTCCAATGACTGCGGGCAAGGATCTGATCCCGGTCTTCTCATCTCCTTCCAGGTCCTGCATATCTTTTATGATCTCCCGGATTACGCTTACCATGAAAGCAAATACAGCATAGGCCAGAAATATTCTGAGTACACTATCCAGGATTCCGATCACTGTGGAAAAATATTCCGGATTCAGGCGCAGATGAAAAAATTCGAAAAGAAGCACCAGCATGATCAAAGAGGCTGAAATAAAAGCTACAATCAGGTTCTTCCATATAAAAAACTGTTTCCATCTGGCTGAATAAAACCAGAAGAACAGGGCTCCGCATGGAAACAGCAGGCCGAACCACAGGGATTGAATCCGCAGGGCAAGATAAAAGCCAAGGATGACGGCAATGGAATTGACCAGGAGGTGAATCTTCATGGCCCACCGCGGGGTGACCAACCGGGACACCACAAGTTGATCCGGACGGTTTATCCTGTCGGCTTTCAGATCAAAATAGTCGTTGATTACATAGCCTCCGACCGCCAATAACACGGTGATTAACGAAAAGATACAAAAATCAGGCAGGCTGGTCATGAACTCTTCCCGGCCTTTAAAAAGAATGGGTTTGATGACTCCATACCGCAATAGAAATTCGATCAGTACCACAATTACAAGGTTCGGCAACCTTATAAACCTGGCTATCCCGGAAAACCAGTTCCATAGGGTCAGTTTCTTACCAAGTAAAGGCATCATCGTTCATCCATTTACCTTGTATCTTCATGACCTGTTCTATGACATCCCGCACACACCCTTTTCCCCCCGGCACATGACTGATGTAGGCGGCCAGTTCCTTGATCTCTTCAGCTGCATCAGCAGGACAGGTAGGCATTCCAGCCTCTTTCATAATCTCATAATCAGGGATATCATCCCCCATAAAAAGCACTTCTGCCGGTGAAATATTATTGTCCTTCAGATAGCTGTTGAATGTTTCACGTTTATTCCCGATTCCAAGAAAAACATCAGTGATCCGAAGGGCTTTAAGTCGGTGAGCCATTGAATTGGAACTTGCACCCGAGATGATGGCTATCCTGTAACCTTTTTTTATTGCCAGCTGCATGGCATAACCGTCCTTAATGTTTGAAATGCGTAACGCCTCACCTTGTTCGGTCATTATAATGGTTCCTTCCGTCAGCACTCCATCATAATCAAAAACAAACGTGGTGATCTTCTTAAGTTGCGCTTTATAGTTTGCCATCTCGGTGTTTGTGTTGAACGATTTGTTTGCTGATGATGTCATAGATTTTCCGGTAGGCTGGTTGATCATTCAGCATGCTCAGATGTTTCTCAAGTATAGCTTTATCTTCCCGGACAGCAGGTCCGGTTTGAAGCTTGAAAATGTCCGAATGTGTAATATTAGAAGCCGTTTGCCTGATTAACGGTTGGAGAAGTTCGAAAGGGATTTTGTTTTGAAGAAGAAGGTCCTCTGCAATCGCATATAGGTAGTTGGTAAAGTTTCCTGCAAATACCGCAGTTAAATGGAGGATCTTTCTTTGTTCTGAACTGATAACGTTGACGTTTGAGGATAACATACCGGCGAGTCCTACCAGCAGTTTTTCCACCTCCGGACTGCTGGCTTCCACACACAAAGGGATGTTCCCAAAAGAGATCCGTATCCCTTTGCGAAAAGTTTGTAAGGGGTACAGAACCCCGGTATGGTCCGATGAACACTTCAGAACCTCCAATCCAACAGATCCCGACGTGTGAACTACAATCCCTCCGTTGACTCTCAGCCGGGAAGCCATTTCGGGGATAGCCGAGTCGCTTAGTGCAAGGATATACAAATCGGCGTCTGGATCAATTTGCTCCAAGGAGCCAGTATAGGTGGCACCTATAAGTCTGGCCAGCCGTTTCCCTTCTGCTTCTGTCCTGTTGTATAGCTGACAAACAGTGAAGCCTTGCCTGATGAACGCTTTCGAAAGGTGCGTGGCTACGTTTCCGGCGCCGAAAAATACGATATGTCTGATATGGTCCATATGAAATGACCGGACGAAAGTAAAAAAAAAAAACGCTGGGGCAACCAAAAAACGTAGGGGCAACCTGACAGGATGCCCCTACGACGCACTCATAATGGTCAATAAATTATTACGCCTGGGCTGTCGGAATCCCCATATTAAAGGGCATCTCTCCGCCCGCGTCTTTTATCTCTCCATGCATCGCCTCATATTTGCTGATGTTATCCTTAAGAGCTTTGTAGAGCCTCTTGGCATGTTGGGGAGTGAGGATGATCCTTGATTTCACTTTTGCCTTGGGAATCCCTGGCATCATTTTCACGAAATCAACAATAAACTCAGAAGGGGAATGAGTTATGATGGCCAGGTTCGAATAGATACCTTCACCAACCTCATCGGTAAGCTCAATATTGAGCTGCTGCTGCGGGTTTGTTTTTTCTTGCATCGTTTACTTTTTAATCTTCTTCTTTGGAAGCCATCAGGTTTTCATATTCCTCCTTGCTGCCGACAATCAGGTCTTCATAATCACGAAGTCCGGTACCAGCAGGAATCAGGTGACCAACAATCACATTCTCCTTTAGTCCGGCCAGTTCATCCTGTCGGGCGTTGATGGCAGCCTGTGTTAACACCTTGGTCGTTTCCTGGAACGAAGCTGCTGAAATCCAGCTCTTTGTCTGGAGCGATGCCCGGGTAATCCCCTGGAGTACCTGGCGGGCAGTTGCCGGTTTGGCATCTCTTGCTTCAACCAGTTTCATGTCTTTGCGTTTCAGATGCGAGATTTCGTCTCTCAGCTTCCTTGCACTTATGATCTGACCGGATTTAAATGTCTGAGATTCTCCCGGATCTTCTACCACTTTCTTGCCGTAGATCCAGTCATTTTCATTCTGAAAATCGATCTTGTTGACAAGTTCTCCTTCAAGGAAACGGCTGTCTCCAGGATCCTCCACATCCACTTTGCGCATCATCTGTCGCACAATGGTTTCAAAGTGTTTGTCATTGATCTTTACTCCCTGCAAACGGTAAACCTCCTGGATCTCGTTAACAATATACTCCTGGACTTTCATGGGACCCTTGATGGCCAGAATGTCGCTGGGTGTCATGGCTCCGTCGGAAAGTGGAGTACCTGCTTTCACGTAGTCGTTCTCCTGCGCGAGGATCTGTTTGGAAGTGGGTACGAGGTAGCGTTTCTCCTCTCCGGTTTTGGAAGTGATGATAACCTCACGGTTACCTCTTTTGAGTTTTTTTGCAAATGAAACAACTCCATCAATTTCTGAAACGATAGCCGGATCGGACGGGTTCCTGGCTTCAAAAAGTTCCGTAACCCGCGGTAATCCACCGGTGATGTCACCAGCTTTGCCAACAGCTCTGGGAATCTTCACCAGGACAATACCACCTTTGATCTTCGCATTGTTTTCAACCATGATATGTGAACCCACCGGAAGGTCATAGGTTTTAACGATTTCTCCTTTTGCATCAAGAATGTTGATAGCAGGATTTTTTGCTTTCTGACGTGATTCGATGATCACTTTCTCATTAAAGCCGGTCTGGTCATCAGATTCAACCCTGTATGTCACACCTTCAATGATACTCTCAAAACTAACTTTACCAGGCACTTCAGAAAGGATCAGAGCGTTGTACGGATCCCATTCACTGATCAGGGAATCCTTTTTCACTTCTGCTCCATTTTTATAATAAAGACGTGCCCCATAAGGAATATGCGAAGATGTCAATGCTATCCTGGTTGTTTTGTCAACGATTCTCATCTCGGCTGAACGACCGATCACAATTTCATATGGCTCTCCTGTGTCGGGGATAAACGGAAGTGATCTGATTTCGTCAATTTCCAGGATCCCGTCATATTTTGCCTGAATCCTTGAAGCGCTTGTTATATTCACACCGGCAACACCCCCAACGTGGAATGTACGCAATGTAAGCTGTGTCCCGGGTTCGCCGATTGATTGCGCAGCAATCACACCGACTGCCTCTCCTTTTTCAACAAGTCTTCCTGTAGCCAGGTTTCGTCCATAACACTTGGTGCATACGCCCTTTTTCGATTCACAGGTTAAGACAGACCGGATCTCAACACCTTCAATTGGCGACTCTTCTATCACGAGAGCGACCTCCTCGGTAATCTCCTCTCCGGCACCAATGATCAGTTCACCGGTTTGCGGATGGTACACATCATGCAGTGTAACGCGACCAAGGATCCGGTCATAGAGCGATTCAACAACCTCCTCCTGTTTCTTGAGGACCGTAATCGTAAGACCTCTTAATGTGCCACAGTCATCTTCCGATATTATCACATCCTGTGCAACATCTACCAGACGACGGGTAAGATAACCAGCATCTGCCGTTTTCAAGGCGGTGTCTGCCAAACCTTTCCGTGCGCCGTGGGTCGAGATAAAATACTCAAGAACGGAGAGTCCCTCCTTGAAATTTGACAGAATTGGATTCTCGATGATCTCTCCTCCTCCGGCGCCTGATTTCTGAGGTTTCGCCATCAGACCACGCATGCCGCATAACTGACGGATCTGCTCTTTGGAACCCCGGGCACCTGAATCAAGCATCATATAAACCGGATTCAGCCCCTGTTTGTCATTTGACAGCTGGTTCATCAATGTGATGGTGAGTTTTGAATTGGTATGCGTCCAGATGTCAATGATCTGGTTATAGCGTTCATTGTTGGTGATGAAACCCATGTTGTAGTTTCCGACCACTTCATCAACCTCGGCCATAGCGTCTTCGATCAGACTCTCCTTGATTTCAGGAACGATCACATCATCGAGGTTGAATGACAAACCACCCCTGAAAGCCATCGTAAACCCGAGGTCTTTGATATCGTCGAGGAACTTTGCAGTAGCTGCCGTTCCGGTTTTCTTCAGAATAGATCCAATAATATCGCGCAACGCCTTCTTCGTAAGCAGTTGGTTGATATATCCGTACTCTTTCGGAACAACCTGGTTAAAGATAACTCTTCCAACCGTTGTCTCGATGATTTTGGTAACCGGCATATTGTCTTCAACAGTTGAGATCCTGACCTTGATCACAGCATGAAGGTCCGCACATTTCTCGTTGTATGCGATGATCACCTCTTCAGGAGAATAAAAGGTCATCCCTTCGCCGGGAACTTTTTCATCTTTTGTGCTTACCCTGGATTTTGTCATGTAATACAATCCAAGGACCATGTCCTGTGAAGGAACTGAAATCGGTGCGCCGTTTGCAGGATTGAGGATATTATGTGATGCAAGCATCAGCAATTGTGCTTCAAGGATGGCGGCATTTCCCAGCGGAACGTGCACGGCCATCTGGTCGCCGTCGAAGTCAGCATTGAACGCGGTACAAACCAGCGGATGCAGCTGGATTGCTTTTCCTTCAATCAGTTTGGGCTGGAAGGATTGAATCCCCAACCGGTGCAGTGTTGGGGCCCTGTTGAGTAGGACAGGGTGTCCTTTCAGGATGTTCTCCAGGATATCCCATACAACCGGGTCTTTCCTGTCAACGATCTTTTTAGCCGACTTTACCGTCTTGACAATTCCCCTCTCCAGCATTTTCCGGATGATGAACGGTTTGTAAAGCTCGGAAGCCATTTCTTTAGGCAACCCGCACTCATTCAGTTTCATCTCAGGTCCAACCACAATAACGGAACGGCCCGAGTAATCAACACGTTTTCCGAGGAGGTTCTGACGGAACCGGCCTTGTTTTCCTTTAAGGCTGTCGCTCAGAGATTTGAGAGCCCTGTTCGATTCAGTCTTGACCGCACTGGCTTTGCGGGAGTTATCCAGCAATGAGTCCACCGCTTCCTGCAACATCCGTTTTTCGTTGCGGAGAATTACATCGGGAGCTTTGATCTCGATCAATCGTTTCAGCCTGTTGTTCCGGATGATAACCCGGCGGTACAGGTCGTTAAGGTCGGAAGTTGCAAACCGCCCACCATCCAGCGGCACCAACGGCCTTAATTCAGGAGGGATCACAGGAACTACCTTCACGATCATCCATTCAGGACGGTTTTCAAGCCTTTTCTGTGCATCCCTGAAGGCTTCAAACACCTGGAGTCTCTTCAGGGCTTCCCCCTTTCTTTGTTGAGATGTTTCGGTATTGGCTTTGTGCCTCAGTTCAAAAGACTCCTTGTCGAGATCAAGCCTCGCCAGGAGATCACAAAGAGCTTCTGCCCCCATCTTTGCAATGAACTTATTGGGGTCGGTGTCATCCAGATGCTGGTTATCCTGTGGGAGTTTATCGAGGATATCAAAATATTCCTCTTCGGAGAGAAAGTCGAGATAACTGATCCCTTCCTCTTTGAGGATCCCGGGATTGATGACTACATATTTCTCATAATAGATGATCGATTCCAGTTTTTTCGTTGGCAATCCAAGCAGGGAGCCAATTTTGTTAGGCAGGGATCTGAAAAACCAGATGTGAGCAACGGGAACGACCAACTGGATATGTCCCATCCGTTCACGCCTTACTTTTTTCTCAGTGACCTCAACTCCACAACGGTCACAAATGATACCTTTATACCTGATCCTCTTATATTTACCGCAATGACATTCCCAATCCTTCACGGGTCCGAAGATCCGTTCACAGAATAAACCATCGCGCTCGGGTTTATACGTCCGGTAATTGATGGTTTCCGGTTTCAGTACTTCTCCGCTTGATAATTCCAGAATCTTCTCCGGGGATGCCAGGCTGACCGTAATACTTGAAAAACCGCTGGTGACTGGTCCGTCTTTTCTAAAAGCCATATGGTTGTTGATTGACGATTTACTAAACTACATTTAACTCACCTGATCCATTAGTCAAAGCTTACGTTAAGCCCTAAGCCACGCAACTCATGAACCAGTACATTGAATGATTCGGGAATTCCCGATATTGGCATGTTATCGCCTTTCACGATCGCTTCATAAGCCTTTGCCCGGCCTATGACATCATCAGATTTTACTGTCTGGATCTCGAGGAGGATGTTGGCTGCACCGAAGGCTTCGAGTGCCCAGACTTCCATCTCTCCAAACCGCTGACCTCCAAACTGGGCTTTCCCGCCAAGAGGTTGCTGGGTAATGAGGGAGTATGGCCCGATAGAACGGGCATGCATCTTGTCGTCCACCATGTGGTGCAACTTCATGATGTAGATATACCCGACGGTTGTCGGCTGATCAAACCGTTCTCCGCTGAGGCCGTCATACAGATACACTTTCCCGTTCTCGGGAAGGTCTGCCTGCCTCAGGTATTCGTTGATCTGATCTAGTGTTGCACCATTGAAAATGGGGGATTTGAACCGGATGTCCAGTTTTTTACCGGCCCAGCCCAGGATCGTCTCATATATCTGGCCCAGGTTCATCCGGGAAGGTACGCCAAGCGGATTAAGAACGATGTCGACCGGGGTACCATCTTCAAGAAACGGCATATCTTCTTCCCTGACGATCTTTGCAACAATCCCCTTGTTTCCATGCCGGCCTGCCATTTTATCCCCGACTTTCAGCTTCCTTTTCTTGGCAATGTATACTTTGGCCATCTGGACGATACCAGCAGGGAGATCATCGCCCACCATGGATGTAAACTTGATTCGATTGTATTGTCCGAGAAGTTCTTTATGCTTGATGATGAAGTTGTTGATCAGAACCTTGATCATCTCGTTCTTGTCCTTGTCGGTAGTCCATTTATTCGGATTGACAGTGATATAATCAATATCTGTCAGTACTTTGACAGTGAACTTGGTCCCTTTTGAAACAATCTCAGTCTTGAAAGTATTGTAAACTCCCTGCGAGATTTTTCCGTTTACCAGTATCCCAAGCTTATCTACCAGCTTAGCCTTCAACTTGGCCTCTTCCTTCAGAAATTCATCATCGATTTTCTTCAGATCCTCCTTCTCTTTAACTTTCGCTTTCCTGTCTTTGATGATACGGGAGAAGAGTTTTTTCTCAATAACAACGCCCTTCATTGAAGGAGGTGCTTTCAAGGAAGCATCCTTCACATCCCCGGCTTTATCTCCGAAAATTGCGCGAAGCAGTTTTTCTTCAGGAGTGGGATCGCTTTCCCCTTTAGGTGTGATCTTTCCAATCAGAATATCTCCTTCATTCACTTCAGCGCCGATCCGGATAAGTCCGTTTTCGTCAAGGTCCTTGGTTGCTTCGGCGCTGACATTTGGAATGTCATTTGTCAGCTCTTCCACACCTCGTTTTGTATCCCGAACCTCGAGGGTAAACTCTTCAATATGGATGGAAGTAAAAATATCTTCTTTCACCACCTTTTCTGAGATCACAATAGCATCCTCAAAGTTGTATCCCTTCCAGGGCATGAAAGCGACCATCAGGTTGCGGCCGAGAGCAAGTTCTCCTTCCTCCGTTGCATACCCTTCGCAAAGGACCATGCCCCGTGAAACTTTATCCCCTTTCCTGACGATCGGCCTCAGATTGATGCATGTGTTTTGATTCGTTCTGGCAAACTTCGTAAGTTTGTATGTTTTGAAATCGTCGTCAAAGCTGACCATCCTGTCCTTTTCATCCCGGATATACTTGATAACGATCTCGTTGGCGTCAACACTTTCAACAATGCCATCCCCTTCCGCATTGATCAGAACCCGGGAGTCTGTTGCGACCATCCCCTCAATGCCCGTTCCAACGAGAGCCATCTCGGGATTAAGCAGCGGGACTGCCTGACGCATCATGTTGGACCCCATCAGTGCACGGTTTGCATCATCATGTTCCAGAAATGGAATGAGTGATGCTGCAATGGATGCAATCTGGTTTGGAGCCACATCGATAAGGTCCACCTTAGTTCTTTCAATGATCGGATAATCAGCCAGGTATCGCACTTTAACCCGTTCTTCATGCAGCATGCCTTTGTCATCAATTGGTGTGCTTGCCTGAGCAATGATCTTATTCTCCTCCTCCTCGGCAGTAAGATAGACCGGATCAGATTCGAGGGCTACCTTGCCTTCAATCACTCGTCTGTATGGTGTTTCAATAAAACCCAGACGATCTATCTTGGCATAGACACAAAGAGAAGAGATCAGACCGATGTTAGGTCCTTCCGGCGTCTCGATCGTACAAAGACGGCCATAGTGTGTATAGTGAACATCGCGAACTTCAAATCCGGCACGCTCGCGGGAGAGTCCTCCCGGTCCAAGAGCCGAAATACGGCGCTTGTGTGTCAGCTCTGCAAGAGGATTTGTCTGATCCATAAACTGCGAGAGCTGGTTGGTTCCGAAAAACGTGTTGATAACAGAAGATAATGTCTTTGCGTTGATCAGATCCGTTGGGGTAAAGACTTCATTATCACGCACATTCATACGCTCACGGATGGTCCGTGCCATCCTTGAAAGCCCCACCCCAAACTGGTTGTAAAGTTGCTCCCCAACGGTACGCACCCGACGATTGCTCAAGTGGTCGATATCGTCGATCTCAGCTTTGGAGTTTACCAGTTCAATCAGGTATTTAATAATGGAGATAATATCTTCCTTGGTAAGGATCTTTGTCTCCATAGGAGTGTTCAGGTTCAGTTTCCGGTTGATCCGGTAACGGCCAACATCACCCAGGTCATAGCGTTTATCGGAGAAAAAGAGTTTGTCAATGATCCCTCTTGCTGTTTCTTCATCAGGAGGTTCTGCATTTCGCAGCTGACGGTAGATGAATTCGACAGCCTCTTTTTCAGAGTTTGCAGGGTCTTTCTGAAGGGTGTTGAAGATAATTGAGTAGTCGGTGATCAAGGAATCTTTGGTGTGGATCAGTACCGTTTTTATGCCGGCATCAACAATCATATCCACGTGTTCATTTTCAAGAACGGTTTCACGTTCTATGATCACCTCAGTCCGCTCGATTGAAACCACCTCACCCGTATCTTCATCCACAAAATCCTCGATCCAGGTTCTTACCACACGGGCTGCCAACTTTGAGCCGACAGCTTTTTTGAGATTCACTTTATTGACTTTAATTTCATGTGCCAGGTTGAAAATCTCAAGGATATCCTTATCCGTCTCGTATCCTATAGCCCTCAACAATGTGGTGACAGGCAACTTCTTTTTCCTGTCGATATATGCATACATCACATTGTTGATGTCAGTGGTGAATTCGATCCAAGAGCCTTTGAACGGAATAATTCTCGCTGAATAAAGCTGCACGCCGTTCGCATGGTAGCTGGTGCTGAAGAAGACTCCCGGAGAGCGGTGCAACTGGGAGACTATCACCCGTTCGGCACCGTTGATCACAAAAGTTCCCCGCGGGGTCATGTATGGGATCATCCCCAGATAAACGTCCTGGATGATGGTCTCAAAATCTTCATGCTCAGGGTCAGTACAATAAAGTTTGAGTTTCGCTTTCAGAGGGACACTGTATGTCAGTCCACGTTCAATACATTCCTCGATGGAGTATCGTGGAGGATCTATATAATAATCCTGGAACTCCAGAACAAAATTATTCCTTGCATCTGATATTGGGAAATTCTCTGCGAATACCTTGAAGAGACCTTCATTGATCCGGTTTTCAGGATTTGTTTCGAGTTGGAAAAAATCCTTGAAGGATTGAATCTGAACATCAAGAAAATCGGGGTATTCAGCGCGAATCTTTGCAGAAGCGAAACTGATTTTTTGGGTTTTATTTGGGGCCAAGGTCTTTGGGTTTACGTCCCGCCCGGGCGGGACAGGTTAAGAAACTAATTTAACTTTCGATATAAACAAGTTATAGACTTCCCCTCTTTTGGGAAAGTCTATAACTAATTAGGAATGAGAAAGTATAGTCTACTTAATTTCAACCTCTGCACCTGCCTCCGTAAGTTGGTTCATCAATGCCTGTGCTTCATCTTTTGATACACCTTCTTTGATCGCCTTTGGTGCAGCATCTACGAGTTCTTTAGCTTCTTTGAGTCCCAGGCTGGTGAGTTCCTTGACCAGTTTTACGACGGCCAGTTTAGCTTGTCCAGGGTGTTTCAGAATCACGTCAAAAACTGACTGTTCTGCAGCTTCAGCAGCTCCTTCAACAGCGGCTGGAGCAGCAATAGCTACAGCAGCAGCTGCGGGTTCAATGCCATATTCATCTTTCAGTATTGCTGCCAATTCATTGACCTCTTTCACGGTCAGGTTAACTAACTGTTCAGCAAAAGCTTTTAAGTCTGCCATTTCAATTGTTGTTTTGGTTTCCGGTCATTCCGGACGGTTTATAATTCTTGTTGTTTAACTCAATGATTATTCGGGTCTTTCCGACAATGTTTTGACAATCCCGGAGAGTTTTGATCCACCGGACTGCAATGCCGAGATGACATTCTTCGCAGGTGATTGCAGCAGTGCAATCAGGTCAGCCACCAATTCGTTTTTCGACTTGATGTTGGCCAGTGCGCTCAGCTGATCGTCTCCAAGGTAAGCAGTCTCTTCCACCCAGGCCCCTTTCAGGATGGGTTTCGGGGACTTCTTCCGGAACTCCTGGATCAGTAATGCAGGGTCGTTTGCGACATCTGAAAACATGATAGAGGTAGATCCGTTCAGGATACTGTAAAAAGGTTCAAATTCCTTCCCGCTTCTCTCCATGGCTTTCCTGAGGAGCGTATTCTTGATCATCTGAAGCTCGACGTTGCGTTTGAAGCAAAGCCGCCTCAGTCTGCCAGAAGTCTCCACATTCAACTCTGAGATATCTGTAAGGTAGAAAATATTGGCCTCTTTCAGCTTGTCAACCATTGATTCGATTAACTGATCTTTTTCTTCTTTTTTCATGTGTTAATATTTAGATTTCAATGGTCACACGGAACATCCAAAACGACTATATCTGGTATGCGTTGGTATGTTGTTTTGGATCTTTCATGATTGGTTTTCAGGTTACTGAAATATTAAGCCGTAACAGATTTTGGTTCCACCTGCACGCCAGGGCTCATTGTACTTGAGAGGTAAATACTCTTTACGTATGTGCCTTTGGCAGAAGCTGGCTTCAATTTGACCACTGTCTGAATTAATTCTTTTGCATTCTCTTCAATTTTGGCAGGTTCAAAAGAAACCTTGGCAACGGAAGCATGAATGATGCCGTATTTGTCAACCTTGAAGTCGATCTTACCGGCTTTTACATCCTGGACGGCCTTACCGACCTCCATTGTAACAGTCCCGGTTTTCGGGTTCGGCATCAAGCCACGGGGGCCCAGGATTTTTCCCAGGGCACCCACTTTTGCCATAACGCTAGGCATGGTGATGACAACGTCAACATCGGTCCAGCCACCCTTGATCTTAGCAATGTAATCATCCAGCCCAACATAGTCAGCTCCGGCCAGTGTGGCCTCTTCTTCTTTGTCGGGAGTACACAACACCAGCACCCGGATAGTTTTCCCGGTCCCGTGCGGAAGCGTCACGGTACCACGAACCATTTGGTTTGCCTTACGGGGATCTACGCCCAGGCGGATGTCTATATCAACAGAGGAATCAAATTTCGTTTCGGTAATGTCTTTGACAATCCCTATAGCATCGGTCAGTGAGTAAACAGCCTGCTGATCGTATTTCGAAAGGGCTGTCTTCCTCTTCTTTGTCAACTTGGTCATATTCGTTATTTATTTATGTCTGTTAAAACGGGGATGTCCCGGTTACGTTGATACCCATGCTACGGGCGGTACCTGCCACCATTCTCATGGCCGATTCTACAGTAAATGCGTTAAGGTCGATCATTTTATCTTCAGCGATCCTTTTTACCTGATCCCATGATACGGCCCCTACTTTCACGCGGTTTGGTTCAGCAGACCCTTTCTGCAACTTTACTGCTTCCATCAGCTGAATAGCCACAGGGGGTGTCTTGATGATGAAATCGAATGATTTATCGCGATAAACAGTAATGATAACGGGAATGATTTTCCCTCCTTTATCCTGGGTACGGGCATTAAACTGTTTACAGAACTCCATGATATTCACCCCTTTGGCACCCAGAGCGGGTCCGACGGGTGGAGAGGGATTGGCAGCGCCACCTTTGATCTGCAATTTAATTAATCCAGCTATTTCTTTTGCCATAGTATATTTTTTATTGTTTGTCGAGGCATACCTCGACTTTACGTTCATGAGTCGCCATCAATGGCTCCTCTACTCTTTTTGTACCTGCATGAAGCCAAGCTCGAGAGGCGTTTTTCTCCCGAAAATCTTGACCATCACCTTAAGTTTCTTTTTTTCTTCGTTGATCTCTTCTATGACTCCGCTAAAACTATTGAAGGGTCCGTCCACAACCGTAACTGTTTCACCAACAATGTACGGGATATTAACTTCTTCCCCCTGTTCTGACAACTCGTCAAACTTACCTAACAACCTCTTTACTTCAGAAGGGCGCAGGGGGTGGGCTTCTCCTTTTGCTCCGAGAAATCCCAACACACCGGGGACATTCCTGATGATATGCGGAATTTCACCAACAAGAACAGCTTCAATGAGTACATATCCAGGATAGTAATTCCTCTCTTTGCTCACTTTTTTCCCGTTACGGATCATGTAGACCTTTTCAGTGGGGATCAGAACCTGCGTGATGAAATCCTGAAGTTTGTGATTTGCTATCTCGCTTTCGAGGTAGTGTTTCACCTTCTTCTCATTCCCGCTGATGGCTCTGACAACGTACCACTTTTTTTCCTGTTCAATCATGCCTTCGGTGAAATTGTATCGCGTGTAGAATTCTGTTAAATCAAAAAAAAATCTTCCGTAAAATCTAGAAGAGTTTGTAGAACTGCATCAGAACGTTACGGAAGACTTCGTCCATCGCAAAAACGACCAGGGCAATGATAAGTGATGCCACGGAAACGACGATTGCGCTACTTTGTAACTCAGGCCAGGTAGGCCAGGAAGCTTTATAGACCAACTCATCGTAGCTTTCCTTGATGTATGTAACCAATTTAAACTTAGCCATCTATCTTTAATATTTGCACGGGTGGTAGGAGTCGAACCCACAGCCTACGGTTTTGGAGACCGCCACTCTACCAATTGAGCTACACCCGTGTGCAATTAACCTTTAATTCAACTAGTTGCTTAGTCAAGGATCTCAGTCACCTGACCGGCACCAACAGTACGTCCACCTTCACGGATAGCGAAACGGAGGCCTTTGCTCATGGCGATTTCGGAGATCAGTTGCACTTCAATTCCGAGGTTATCACCAGGCATAACCATTTCAACACCTTGAGGAAGGATGATCTCACCCGTTACGTCCGTAGTTCTGAAATAGAACTGAGGGCGGTATTTGTTATGAAATGGAGTGTGTCGTCCGCCTTCTTCTTTCTTGAGAATATACACTTCCGCTTTGAAGTGTTTGTGCGGAGTTATCGACCCAGGCTTTGCGATTACCATACCACGACGGATCTCATCTTTGTCGATCCCACGAAGCAGAAGACCTGCGTTGTCACCGGCTTCCCCTCTGTCGAGGATCTTGCGGAACATCTCCACACCGGTTACTACTGACTTCAGTTTCTCGGCACCCATACCAATGATATCAACAGGGTCGCCTGTAAGGATAACGCCGGTTTCGATCCTTCCGGTAGCTACCGTTCCACGCCCGGTGATTGAGAATACGTCCTCAACCGGCATCAGGAATGGCTTGTCAATATCTCTTGGAGGCAGGGGGATATATGTATCAACTGCATCCATCAAATCCATGATCTTCTCCACCCAGTTCGGCTCCTTGTTGAGTCCGCCGAGAGCAGAGCCACGGATGATGGGCGTATTGTCGCCATCAAACCCGTAGAATGTCAACCGGTCGCGGATCTCCATCTCAACGAGATCGAGGAGTTCAGGGTCGTCAACGCTGTCACATTTGTTCATGAAAACCACCATCCGGGGAACACCTACCTGGCGTGCAAGAAGGATGTGCTCGTTGGTTTGTGGCATAGGACCGTCAGTGGCCGCAACGACGAGGATAGCACCGTCCATCTGTGCAGCACCTGTAACCATATTTTTGATGTAGTCGGCGTGTCCCGGACAGTCTACGTGCGCATAGTGACGGATGGCCGTCTGGTATTCAATGTGTGCAGTGTTGATGGTGATCCCTCGTTCCTTCTCTTCGGGAGCGTTGTCAATCGAGTCGAAGGACCGGAAAGTAGAAAGTCCTTTTTCGGCCAATACCAGGGTGATAGCAGCTGTAAGGGTTGTTTTACCATGGTCAATGTGTCCGATTGTTCCAACATTGACGTGTGGTTTTGAACGTTCGAATTTTTCTTTTGCCATTTTGAATTAAAGTTTAATTACGTGATTGTTGATAAATTGCAAGATTTTTGAGCCTTTGAGCAGAATTGAACTGCTGACCCCTTCCTTACCAAGGAAGTGCTCTACCCCTGAGCTACAAAGGCTTTTCTCAATCCCCTGGTACATCCGGGATTTAGCTAAAGCCCGGTTTGTGGCCAAGGTTTGAGCGGAAGACGGGGCTCGAACCCGCCACCTGAAGCTTGGAAGGCTTCCGCTCTACCAAATGAGCTACTTCCGCAAGTCAGAAGGTGAAATAGTGAAATTGTGGTATCGTGAGGTTGATAAAGGTGCTATTTCACCGTTTCACCATTTCACCATTTTCCCTGGTGGGGAGAGGAGGATTCGAACCTCCGAAGGCTTCGCCAACAGATTTACAGTCTGCCCCATTTGACCGCTCTGGTATCTCCCCGTGAGCCGATGGACGGACTCGAACCGCCGACCTGCTGATTACAAATCAGCAGCTCTACCAACTGAGCTACATCGGCATTTGGTGTTTACCCATATCGTTGAGCCGTGATTAATCACGGCTCAACGTTGATTTCAATGAACGTATATCGTATATAAAAAACAGTCCTTTACGAAAAAGGACTGCAAAAGTATAAAGAATTAGAAAATTATCAAAGAGTTTTCTGAAAATTAATGATTATTATTTGCCCCGGACCTTCTCTTTGTATTTTCTCAGTTGCCGGGAAAGTACCTCTGTTGCCTTGGAAGTCGCTTCCTCAAAAGTTTTAGCCTCTTTTACAACAAAAAGGTCATTTCCTTTGACCATCAATCTGATCTCAGTTATTTTATTTTCAGGCAGGTCAGTATTATCAACTTTAAGTTTCACCTCTGCACCAATCACCCCGTCAAACACGGTTGGCAATTTATCCAGCTTTTCTTTGATGTACGTTTCCAGTTTTTTGTCAGCTTTAAAATGCACAGAGTTAATAATCAGATTCATATCACCTCCTTTGTTTTATGCTCTCGGATGAGCTTGTTGATATATGCGTTTCAGTTTTTCAATTTCATTATGCGTGTATACCTGCGTTGCAGCAAGGCTGCTGTGTCCGAGCAACTCCTTTACTGCATTCAGTTCCGCTCCATTATTTAAAAGGTGGGTTGCGAATGTATGTCGCAAAACGTGAGGACTCCTCCTGGTGAGCGTTGAAACCTGGGCAAGGGCCTCGTTAACGATCCGGTAAACCATCTTTGGATAAATCGGAGCGCCTGCATCCGTCAGAAAAAGCCGTGATTGCCCGGGAAAAAGTCCGCGTTTCATGTCCAGATACCTCTTCATCAACTCTCCCACTGTTGATCCAAACGGGATAATTCTCTCTTTATTTCGTTTTCCAAGAACTTTCAGACTGGCATTTTGCAGGTCTGCATCGTAGTCATGAAGGTTAACAAGTTCAGACAACCGCATACCGGTTGAATAGAAGATCTCCAATATTAAACGGTTTCGAATTGCAGGGTAACCGTCCCCGTAATCAAGATGATCAAACAGGACGTCCATCCGTTCCTGTTCAACATATACCGGCAACCGTTTGCTGGTCTTCAGGGAGGTTATCCGGTTCATCGGATTGACATGTATGACACCGGTTTTGATCAGGTACCGATAAAAAGACTTTAGCGTTGTCATCTTCCTGTTCACACTCCGTTCACTGACTCCCTGCTCCATCAGAAATACAAGCCAGGAACGGATCATAGAGTGATCAACATCATCAATATCATGAATATCGTAATGGAAATCCAGAAATTCGAAAAATTGAGTGAGATCATTCTGGTAGGCTGTAATTGTATGAGGAGAATAACGTTTCTCATACTTTATATAGTCAATAAACTTCTCCTTCACCACAGCCAAAAAAAATAAGAAGAAACATGGATGTTGTCACCCTATCACCGGATAAATATACAACTATATTTTTCCGGATCAAAATTTCTTCTTATTAAATCGCCTTTTAACTTAGGTCTTGCTGAAGCTTCTGAATGTAAATCGCTTTCTGAATTTCTTCTCTGCGTTTTACTGAGGGTTTGGTGAACTTCTGCCGTTCTCTTACCTCTCTTACAACGCCGGTTTTTTCAAATTTACGTTTCAGTTTCTTCAGTGCCCGGTCGATGTTTTCGCCTTCTTTTACAGGTACTACGATCATGCTATTGAACTCTCTTTCTTGTTTGAATTGACAACTTATTCCTTAAAAAGGGCTGCAAAGATACCAAATCAAATTTAAAATGCAAAATGTAAAATGTAAATTAACCTACAGGTTCTCCAGAATGAACTCTGTCATTCGGCTGAAGTTGTGCCATGTCGTGTTCCGTCCCGAATAAATCCCATGGTTGCTGTTCGGATATACCTGGAGTTCGAACTGTTTGTCGGCAGAAACGAGTGCAGATATCATGTCGTAAGTATTTTGTGCATGTACATTGTCGTCGGCCATACCATGGATGATCAGAACTTTCCCTTTTAGTTTGTTTGCATGATTGACGGGAGAGTTATCCTCATAACCTTTCTCATTCTCCTTTGGAGTCCTCATGAATCGCTCGGTATAAATATTATCATAATACTTCCAGTTCGTTACGGGTGCAACAGCTACCCCCGTGCTGAAATAATCGGCTCCTTTTGTCAGGCAAGAAAGGGTGAGATAGCCTCCGAAACTCCACCCCCACATTCCTATTTTCGTCGAATCCACGAAAGGCAACGATCCAAGGTATTTCGCCGCCTCTATCTGATCCAGTGTTTCGAATTTCCCGAGCTCAAGGTAGGTGCATTTCTTGAACTCCTGGCCGCGGCCTCCCGTTCCCCGGTTGTCGACCGAGACCACTATGATTCCGGATTGTGCGATCAGCTGATTCCAGAGGCTGGCTGAGCCCCAACGATTCAGAACAGTCTGGGACCCTGGTCCGCCGTATATTACAAACAGGACCGGATATCTCTTTTCCGGATCAAAGTCAGGTGGTTTCACCATCCATCCATTCAGATCCAGTCCCTCTTTCGTCTTGAATGAAAAGAAGTCAACATTGGAAAAATCATATTCCCTGATCAGGGAATTCAGTTTCCCGTTATCCTGAAGTACCCTTACTTCTTTCCCATCGGCTTTATTTACCGTTATTACAGGAGGTGTATTGATATCTGACCAGTTGTTAATATATAAGGTGAAATCCGAATTAAATTGCGCCCTGTTATAGCCCTCTTTCCCTGAAATGGTACGCTTCCCTTTTCCTTCCAATCCAACAACACATACCTCACGGTTCAGCGGCGACGTCTGGTCAGACTGAAAATAGACCAGCCCCCTGTCTTCATCAACTCCGTACAGTGCGGTGACCTCCCAGTTGCCAGAAGTGACCTGGCGGATTAGATTGCCATCAAGGGTATAAAGATAGACATGGTTAAACCCATCTTTCTCACTGGTCAGAAGCACCGATTTCCCATCTTTTAAGAATGTCCAGTCATCCGTGATGTCGATATACCAGGGATTGTTCTCTGTAAGGATGACGGATGAAGACCCATTCATTGCATTGACAAGTATCAACTCCAGTACGTTTTGATGACGGTTCAACCGGTAAATTGCCAGAGTATTTGGATTGGCCGTCCACTTTATCCTGGGGATATAGATGTCTGTTTCTTCCCCGGTATCAACAGGGATGGTCTCCCCGCTTTCAATGTCATATATACTTATGGTAACCAGCGAATTATCTTCACCGGCTTTCGGATATTTGTATGTATAGATCTCAGGATATACCTCCCCGTAGTACTCCAGTTTATATTCCTTCACCCGCTTCTCATCAAAGCAGTAGAAAGCGATCTTTTTACTGTCGGGCGACCAGAAAAAGGCTTTGGAAAAGCCAAATTCCTCCTCATAAACCCAATCCGTAGCACCGTAAATGATCTCGTTAAATTTCCCGTCGGAAGT
>Ga0172369_10001452_pt1 | contig 34010 bp, 28 predicted proteins | sample LakKiv25m_FD_114539 | JGI IMG/M metagenome (GOLD analysis project Ga0172369, IMG submission 114539) | Freshwater microbial communities from Kabuno Bay, South-Kivu, Congo - kab_022012_11.25m | ecosystem: Environmental > Aquatic > Freshwater > Lake | place: Democratic Republic of the Congo... | reverse complement strand
TGCTCGGGATCGACGCGGCTGTGGGTCACCTGCGCGTCGCCGCCGAAGGCGAAGATATTGTTGCGCACGATGTTCTCGCGGCCGTAGTGCTGGTGGAACACCTCGCCATTGGTCGAGTAGCAGATGTTCTGCTCGATCAGGATATGGCTGGAGCCTTCGTCCGGGTAGATGCACCAGCCGCCGTAGTGGGTGCGCGTCACGTCATGGATCAGGTTGCCGCGCAGCACGGTGCCGGGCTGCACGCCCAGCGTGTAGATGCCGCCCATGTCCGAGAGCATGCCCTGGCCGATGTCGTGGATGTGGTTCTTCTCGATCAGGTTGTCGCGCGTCACGCTCTCCGTGTAGCCCCATACCCAGCCGCAGGAGATGCCGGTGTAGTAGAGATCGTAGATGTGGTTGTGGCGGATGGCGAGCTGCGATGCATGCATGGCCAGCACGCCCACCGCGCTGTGGAAGATGCGCCCGCCGGCGTGGATGACGTTGTCGCTGACGCGGCAGTTGCCGGTGCGGCGGAGGACGGGCCGGCTCGCGTCCGAGCCGTTGATCTTCACCCCGCCGGCGCCCATGTCGTTGATGGTATTGCCGACCACGCGGATGCCGCGGCAGGCGTCGGCGATCTCGATGCCGTACCAGCCCACGTGCTCGACAGTGCAGTCCTCGAAGGCGATGTGGCAGGCGCCCTCCAGGTAGACCACGCCGGGCACGTCGGCCGCCGCCTGCGCCGCCGCCGCCTTATTTCCGCGCGAGAAGATGCGGGGCGTGCTGGCCCCCTTGATGAAGGAGGCGCCGTCGCTGGGATCGGGGTGGCGCCAGTCGGTGTGGCGGAAGGTGATGCCCTGGAAGCGCAGCATCTCGACGTAAAGGTTTTCCTCCGGCTTGCCGACCAGGCCGATCAACTGCAGCAGCCGCGGGGCATACACTTCCGCCGTCTCCGGGTCCTCGCCGGGCAGCGGCAGGTAGTAGAGCTTGCCGTTCTCGCGGTCCAGGTACCACTGGCCGGGCTCGTCCAGCGCCTCGAACACGTTGTCCAGGTAGTAATCGGCCAGATCGCTGCCGTGCGCGCCGGAGAGCCGCATGGTGCTCGGTCGCGCCATGGTCACCAGGCGGGTCTCGGGGTCAAATGAGGCGATGGTCGAGCGCTCCTCCACCCAGAAGTGAACGTAGACCACTTCCACGTCATTCAGGTTGGCGAAGGGCCGCGCGTCGCCTTCGGCGGCGATAAACAGCGTCTGCCCGCCCGGCCCCCAGCCGCCCACGGACTCGCCCATGCCCGGCGCCTCCGCCATGCGGAACAGCCCCTGCTTCGGCAGCCGCGGCCGCGCAGCCCGGCGGCCGTTGACGAACAGCGAGCGGAAATGCCACGAACCCGTCTTGACTTCGGGCAGGTCGACCACCCACGCCGTCTTCTCGCCAACCTTCTCCGTCCGCCAGCCGCTGATGCGCTCTCCGCCGTCCAGGATGGGCGTCTCATCCGGATACGCGGCATATGTCACCGCCGCCGTGTCCTTCGGCTCGAATACCACCGGTTCCCGCAACGAATACACCCCGCCGCGCAGCCACACGGTAAACGGCGCCGCCAATCCGCCCGCCGCGTCGGGGTCCGGCTGCATATACGCCGGCTGCTTCAATGCCCGGATCTTTCGCCGCGCGCCCTCCAGGCTGACCAGCGGCCCGTCGGTCTTCTCCGCGTTCGGCTCCGGCAGGCGTCCGGACCAGGCATCGCTACCCTGGGGGGAGATGAAAAGGTCGTTGTTGGTGAACATGGCAATCTCCGGTCTCGGCAGACTTTCCCCTATGTTCCGTGGGAAAGCAGCGACTCCTGCCGTCTTTGCGTCCTCTGCGTCCTTTGCGTGACATAATACGGTATGAAGTTTCACGCAGAGGACGCAGAGAACGCAGAGATTCATTCATTCCAATTTTATTTTGCCGATAAACTGCCGATATTCCGCCGATAAGTGATAGGCGCGGTTCCGCCGTGCCGTGCTCGTCATCTCCAGCCATCCTTGATCCACCCAGGCAGACAGCAGATCGCGAGCCGAGCGGTCGGACAGCCCGAGGATGGCGGCTACGTCGGTCGCGGTGATCGCATCCTGCCGGGTGAACAACGCGAAGACCGTGCGCGCCCGGCGGTCGAGACGGCGAAGTGCTTCCGGCTCGGTAGGCATGCCCTGGCGCGCAATAGTCAGCGCCTCCTCCTGTGCCTGCGTGAAAACCCGCGCAACGAGTTCGGTGAAGTATGCCAGCCAGGGGGTGAGATCCACTTGCGCCCGCCCGCCATAATAGTTGTAGTCAGGATGCGCAGCCAGCGCCTGGTAGTAGGCATCGAGATCGCGGGCGTGATACTCTTCCAGCGAGAAAAAACCGTGCAGCCCGTACCCGCCGCGGTGCAGCAAAAAGGTGGCCAGCAGGCGCGCCGTGCGGTCATTGCCGTCATAAAAGGGGTGAATGGTCACCAGTTGGTAATGCGCCAGTCCGGCAATCAGGGGAATCGGAAGGCCGGTGGCCTCAGCCTGGTCATGCCAGCGGATGAGAGCGGTCATCAGACCGGGTACATCCTTCGTTTCGGGGGGCAAGTAGATCAGCGCGCCCGTCTCCGAATCGCGAATCACATTCTGGCCATCTCGATACGGCGTCGGCTTGCTGCGCGGGCCATACTCCACCAGGGCATGCAATCGGCGAATCAACTCTTCCGTCAACGGTTGGCGCTGCCCGACCCATTCATCGATACGGGCAAGGCCACGCCAGTAATTCCGCACCTCCGCTACATCACGCTCGCGTCCGGCAAATCGCACCGCCCTGCCGGAGACAACCTGCTGTGTTTCGGCAAGAGTCAGGCGGTTACCTTCGATGTAGGTCGAGAAATGCGTCGAGCGCAGACGTGCTTGTTCGCGCAAGCGCGCTTCGGTGGCCAGCGGAAGATCAATCTGCGCCACAACCGCTTTAGCCGCTTCAATGTGCATCAGCGCTTGCGCGATATCCGGGGTGATGGTATAAGTTGGTTCCCAGTTCTCGGCCATGGTTTAATTATACCATGAGTGCCGACAAACTGCCGATAAATTGCCGTTATTCTGCCGATAAAACTGGGGAACTGATCCTGGATCCCCACCTGCTACCAATGCTCCACCCGTCAGCGGGTCAGTATTCAATCTCCCAGTTCGGCTCGATATTCGCCGCCGTGGTTTCCGACATGTAGAAGTCCGTCTTCAGCAACTGGTGGATCGAGGTAGGTACCAGCGGGGTGACGGGGCCGTGCAGGATTAGGCGGGTCATCAGCCGCTGCCAGGAGAGGAAAGTGCCCATGGTGTTGAGGGCGTTGATCTCCATGCGGAATTTGGCGCCGGCCACTTCCGCCGGGCCGATGGTGAAGGCTTTGGGCGGCACGTTGGCGATGTCGCCGCTCAGGCCGAAGCTGCCGTGCAGCGAGTTCTGCGCGATGGTGAAGGGATTCAACGTGACGATGCGCGGGCCCAGCTTCATCCACTCCTCCAGGCTGGGCGCCTTGAACTCCGGCGACTCGTCGTTTGCCGGCTCGATGAACGCTACGTGGCCGACCCAGCCGGGACCGGTGTAGATGGCATCCGCGCCGCCCCGGTCGGCGATCATCTTGCCGTAGTCCTTCAGGTTCTCGTTCGTCGGGCCGTGCATCTGCTCGATCGGCGGGCGCAGGGCGGGGTCGATCTCGTTATACAGGTAGTTCATCGTCGAGCGGAAGAAGCTGGGCGGATAGCTGGGCGGGGCGATGTTGCCGTCCTGGTCGGCGTATTCGTCCATTATATAGACGTGCAGATTGCGGCAGTTCACCTTGAACTGGTTGATCATATACGCAACCTTCTTATAAGTCAGCGCCGGATTGGGCAGCACCAGCGTGAGGGGCGTGTTTTCGTCATCCGAGGCCTTGATGCGGCGCAGCATATCGGTGGCCCAGATCCACACCACCATATCGTCGGGCACCACCATTGGGTTGAAGCCCGGGTTCCAGCCTGGTTCGCGACTGGTGATATCCTCGCGTTTGATGTTGCGCACGCGATCCAGCACCGCCTTGTCGCGGAACGGCACCCACCTGGACGGCTGAAAATCGAAGTTCGGCATGGTTTCCTCCCCGATATTATTGCTTTCCATACACTTCGGCGGGGCGGCGGGGAGTCCTTCCCCGCAAATAAACGAAACGCCGTCAGAGATCGGGTGATCGCCTGCCGGCTGGTTGTTAAAATATTTTTCTGCAACTAGATCAAAATGATATGCAGCTTGACACGTTTCCGGCTGTCTGCTACAACGCTATGGCGCAGAGAAGGGAGCACAGATGGATTCGCGGCAATATCGGGCGGCGGTTTTTGACATGGACGGGGTGATGTTCGACACGGAGCCGCTGCATATCAAGGCGTGGCAGGTGGCGCTGGCGGAGCTGGGGTACGAGTGCCCGTATGAGGTGATTATGCCCTGTATCGGCATCCCCGATTACGAGAGCGCCGTTGTCATCCAGCGCTATGTCAATACCCCGCAATCGCCGGAGGAGCTGCTGGAGCGCAAGCGGGCGATTTATCCGGAGATGGCCGCCGCGGTGGTCGCGCCTTTTCCCGGTGTGCCGGAGGGCCTGGCCAGGCTGCGCCAGCGCGTGCCCATCGCGCTGGCTACCTCCTGCCATATTCCGGAAACCGAGCTGCTGCTGGAGCGCGCCGGCTTGCTGCAATATTTTCCGGTCCGCGTCACCGCCGAGCTGGTCGAGCGGCGCAAGCCCGCCCCCGATCCCTTCCTGAAGGCAATGCGGCTTATCGGCAGCGTGCCGGAGCACACGCTGGCGGTAGAGGATTCCCCCACCGGCATCGCCGCCGCGAAGGCCGCCGGCTGCACCGTGCTCGGCATCGCCAGCTCGCATGCGCCCGAACAACTGGCGGACGCCCACCACGTTTTTTCGACGACGGGTGAAGCGCTCGCCTGGATGCTGGAGCGGGTAGAAACGTCATAACTATGGTATACTCAGGCGTGTAGGGGAAGATAATGGACGGCAACGAGCAAATCTCCAGACAGGAATTGTTATCTAGCATTAAAACTGCCGTGCTCGCGGTAGAACCGGACGCGGAGGTGTCGCTCTACGGCTCCCGCGCGCGAGGGGACGAGCATGAGGAGTCGGATTGGGATATTCTCGTACTGCTGCCGGAGGAGCCAACCAGCGAGATAAAGACCACCATTCGCCATCGCCTTTATGATATTGAGTTTGATACCGGACAGGTTATCACTTCCGTCTACTATTCAAAGCAGGAATGGGAACGTAAAGACCGGCATTTCATTCCTTTTCGGCGGAATGTCAGAGAAGAGGCGATACGACTATGACTGATGAAAAAACTCTCTACCTTCGACATCGCATCTCATCTGCGCGAGAAGCAATCGTTTCTGCGGAGCTCCTTATTAACAATCAATTGTATAGAGGGGCAATCAACCGGATGTATTATGCTTGCTTTTATGCCGTATCAACTCTTTTACTGCAACTAGGCAAGTCTGCGAAAACCCATGCCGGGATACGCTCTCTTTTCAATCAAGATATTATGCGCAAGAGGTTACTTCCACAGGAGTATCGTAAATTGTATTCTGACTTATTCGATGTTCGACATGAGGCAGATTATTCCGATCTGGTGGAAATCGATCCTGTACAAACAGGCCAATTGCTCCCGCAAGTCAAGCGCTTCATCGACGCAATCGAGCAGTTGATTCCCGCCTGCCGGCAATAAGCCTCTTTGAGTTTCCCCCGATTTTTTTATCTAAGAAATGCAGGAAAGCTCCGCCTTTTGGCTAAATTCATCTTTAGCACCCGCAAAAACTCCGTGTAAGGAGACACTTCCATGCGACAAAAGCTGACGCTGCACAACCGCCTGCACCGCTCACTATCCACGCAACCGGTTACCTTCGGTGTGCCATGGCCGCGGGGAGCGGTGAAGGAAGTGGAGGCGCTATCTCTCTTTGACGAGAACGGGCAGCCGATTTCCGCCGGATTCACCTGTCTGAACCGCTGGCCGGACGGCAGCGTGCAATGGTCGCTGCTGGACTGCGGGCTGGACTTCGCGCCGACGTCGAACCGGCAGGTGATGGTATCGAACGAGCCGGCGGAGTCGCCGGCGCCGGCTTATCCGGCGGCGTGCCGCGTCGTGGGCGACACGGCGACGGTCGGCAACGGGCTGGTGGAGCTGGTAGTGTCCGCTAATCCAGGCGAATTGCTGCTTCGCTGGAAGGCGGACAGGCAGTTGCTGATTCCCAACGGTTTCGATATTGCCTTCACCATGGACGGCAAGCGCTACTCGCTGAAGGCGGGGCCGCGGCAGTTGACAATCGAGCATTGCAATCTGCAGCGGGCGGTGCTGCGGGTGGACGGCAAGCACGCGGCGCCGGACGGAACTGCATCTCTCGATTACTACCTGCGATTTGAAGTGCGCGCCGGGCGGGCGGACGTGAAGGTGACCTATGCTTTCCGCAATCGGGAGCTGCCCACGCCGGGGCTGGAGGTGAGCGACTATCAGATCCTGCTGGAGACGGCGGTGGGAATGGGGGCGAAGCGCTGTTTCACCGCCAACAACCTGACGCGGCATTACTGGCCGAAATGCCTGCGCATCGACGAGGACCCGGAGATCGTCACCTCCGACACCGGCGACATCGAGCACTACGCGGAGAAGCACCAGAAGGCCGGCGCCGCCGAACCCTTCGTCACCGATTTCGATGTGCTGCACGATCCGCCCGAAGAGAAGCCATGGTTCCTGCGCGAGGCGAATTACCGCCAGGCCGGCATCGCCAATCGCATCACCATGCCCTATCTGGGATTGCTCGGCGCGGAGGGTGGGGTGGTCGCCAGCTTCGAGAACATGACCGGCCTCTATCCGAAGTCGATCGGTTCGCGCAATGCCTCCCTTATGCTCGGCATCTACCCGGCGTGGGCAGGCCCGCTGAAGATCACCCAGGGCGCCGGCCGCGCGCACGTCTTCCATCTGGCGCCGCTGGCCGCCGACGCAACCGACGAGGAGATCCAGAACGCCTACCTGTCCTGGGAAATGCCCGCCGCCACCAACGGCAGCCCGTGGACGCCGCTGGAGATTCATCCCGACCTCGAGCACATCCGCGCCTGCGAAGTGTTCCAGATCCACAAGCTGCCCGCTTACGACGAAGACGCCCATTACCTCTTCGAGCGCAAGGTGAAGGATGCGTGGATCGGGCAGGCCTACGGCGCGCTGGGCGCGGTGGACAGGGTGCCCAGCCCGCCCAACAAGGGCTTGTGGGAATACGGCGATCACGGCGGCAACAACGAGGAGATGTGGGCGCACGTCTACTACCAGAATTACCTGCGCAGCGGCGACTGGGGCTGCTATGAGACGGCGAAGGCGATGGCCGACCACATCCTGGAGGTGGACTATGTCGCCTTCAGCGAAGACCCCTATCAGCACGGCGGCATGGTCGCACACTGCGCCAACCACAACGACGGCGCTGCCTATCCCAGCCACATGTGGTTCACCGAGCTGCTCTTCGCCTACGCGCTCACCGGCGACGTGGAATACAAGAAGGCGGCGGTGCACATCTGCGAGAACCTGCTGCACTGGATTCACGATGAGGACGGCTTCGTCATCATCTCCAGCGACCAGCGCGAGGCCGGCCAGCCGATGATCAACCTGACCTGGACTTACGGCTTCAACCCCGACCCGCGCTACCTGGAGGGCTGCCGGAAGATCATTTACGACTACTGCATGGAGAGCGCGCGCAAATACGGCCGCATCCTCGACGAGCGCCCACGCTCCATGCCGATGAAGATCGTCAACTACGGCGATTATGCGACCTGGGAGGGCATGTACTGGTACTGGGAGATCACCCGCGACGAGACGGTGCGCCGGTTCATGCTCGAGCAGTTCGAAGGCCGGGTGAGCGAGAAGCACAGCGGCGTGCACGGCTTCCACCGCTGCACCGATTACAACCCCGCCGCCTATGCCTTCTACCTGGACGGCGACCGCAAATGGCTCGACCGCGTCGCTCGCCCCCTGCGCGCCGCCTTCCACGCGTCAAGCTGGCCCCTCGGCTGGATACACGCGATGTATGCGCTGAAGATCGCCTTCGACCAGGGGATTATCGAGGACGATGATATAACGGTAGCCTGATCTGGGAGCGCGGACCTCCGAGTCCGCGCGAGTTTCTATTCAACAACACGCGCGGACTCGGAGGTCCGCGCTCCCAGATTACCGTCCCCACTGCTTCGGCGGCCGATAGTCCAGCTCGATGGTGGCGCGGGAGATCTTCGGCACGATAGGGGTCAGCCGGCGCTTGTATTCCATGCGGTCCACCAGACCGGGGCGCATCTCCACCTCGGTGGCGATGCCGCAGAGCTTGTCCACGCAGCCGTCCCACTCCGCCACCTCCGGCATCTCCTTCTTTAGCTCAGCCTTGATTTCCGCGGGCAGCATCAGGTGGTCCACGAAGCGCACCAGCACGTTGTCCATCGCGAAGTAACTGTAGCCGAGGTCCGTTTCGTCGGTCTGCCCGGGCGACAGGTCGGCGCTGGGCGCCTTCTCCAAGATCACCGGCGGCACGCCGATGCAGCGGGCAAGCTGGCGCACCTGGGTCTTGAAGAGATCGGAAATCAGGTTCAGCGCGCTGGCGTTGTCGCCCCAGATGGTGGTGTAACCGAGCAGCGCCTCGGTCTTGTTGCTGGTGCCCAGCAGCAGCGCGCCCCAGCGCTCGCACTCCTCGTAGCCGAACACCATGCGCAGGCGCGCCATCACGTTGCCGCGGGCGTGACGGTTGGCCCCGTCCACGTCCTCGCCCTTGGCCTGGTAAAGGCCGGTCACCGCGCCGGTGATGTCGTAGCGCCGGTAGTCGATGCCCAGCGCCTCCACCACGCGCATGGCGTCGCCCTCGCTCTCCGGCACGGAGGTTTTATACGGCAGCAGCAGCGCCCGCACATTCTCTCGCCCCACCGCCTCCGCCGCCAGGTAGCAAACCAGCGAGCTGTCCAACCCGCCGCTCAAGTTCACCACCCAGCGCCCGGCTGTATTCCCCGTCACCGCCTCGCCCGTGTGGCGAATGGCCCGCACCAGGATCTCTTTCACCAGGTCGGGATTGATGTTTAGTAAGTTGCGTTTGTCTTTCATTAGGCTGTCCCGTTTCATGCCAGCTTATTAGCGAAAGGCAATTTACCGTATTGACGCTTGAAATAAGCAAGTAACAGCATCTCATAATTCTCTTCTTCGACACGAAAACCGATGGGCCGGTGCGTATGCTGCTGCTGCATTTCACGGATTGTCTCAATTATTTCTTCTAGCTGGTTGTCATGGTCAACCAGCTTGTCTTCATGCAACATGAAGGCCACCGCCAGCTTTTTCTCCATTTGTGCCAGTTTTAATGCGAATTCCGCATTAGACGCCAACATCGCCCGTTGCCGCACGAAAGCGCGGACAACATAGACACTGACTTCAATGGCTTTGGGGGTATTCAACACGCTGGCAGCCATCACGGCGCCGTGCTCCGTGAAGATGAAGGGAAGGTAACGACGTCCTCCATGACCAAATCTTGAGATCACAATTTGTGATCTCAAGATTTGGTATTCGTCTTCGTTTAGCTGGAACATAAAGTCTGTTGGAAAACGGTTAGCATTACGTTTGACTGCCTGATTCAACTGCCTTGTTGTTACTCCATAAAGTTGCGCAAGGTCGCTATCGAGGATGACCTTCTTCCCACGAACCTCCAGAATGTTGGCGGAAATCTGCTCGACCGGCATAATAATTTCATTTACCATCCCAGCACCTCCTAAATACAGGTCATTTTGAGGTCACAATTTGTGACCTCAAAATGCTGGTAATGCTATTATTCTATATCTCCTGTTGTTTTCCTTTGCGAATCAATCCCTCTCCTCGATCGCCGCCCGCAGCTCCCGCAGCGTCAAATCCCAATTCTCGTCCGCCATCAGCGGCGTCTGCAGGCGAGCGCGGGTGATGGCGGCTTTGTCGATGTCGGCGAAGACGACATCGGGGTCCATCAGCTTGCCTTCGGCGACGGTTTCGCCGGTGGGGGAGAAGACGGCGGAGCCGCCCCAGAAGTGGATGTCGTCCTCGAAACCCACGCGGTTGCAATAGGCGACGTAGCAGCCGGTGAACTCCGCCTGCGTGGCGAGGATGCCGTGCCAGCTCCGCTGGCTGCCCAGCCGCTCGGATTCCACCCCGCGGCCCGGCGAGGCGGAGGGCACCAGCACCAGGTCCACCCCGCGCGCCTGCATGAGCACCCACGCCGAATCGTGCCAGGCGTCCTCGCACACCAGTATTCCCACCCGCCAGCTTTCGCCGTCCACGGTCAGGTCCACCGTGCGGAAGCGGTCGCCGGGCCGCATGTAACGCTCCTCCTCGAACATGCCGTAGGTGGGCAAATACACCTTGCGGTGGCGGAAGGGCGGCTCGCTGCAGTCGCCATGCAGGATGGCGCAGGTGTTGTGCACCGCCCCGCGCGGCGAAAGCTCGACGTAGCCCAGCGCGCAGGCCATGGGGGAGGGGAGCAGCTCGTCCGCGCTCAGCCCCTCGCACGCGCGCATGAACTGCCCGTCGTCCATCATCGCCCGGTAAATGTCGCTGCGCAGGCGGTAGCCGGTCAGGCTGAGTTCGGGAAACACCGCCAGGTCCGCCCCCCCATTGTCGCGTATCGTGGTCAGCGCCTCGCGGTGGGTGGCGATATTGGCGGGCAGGTTGCCGAGCCGGCAGTCGATCTGGGCAAGGGCAATACGCATGGCAGGCTCCGATCTTGCGGGTTGATCGACTGCATTCTACACCGAGAAGTTGCGAGTGGCTAGTGGCGAGTGGCGAGTGACCATGGTCACTCGCCACTCGCCACTAGCCACTACATCGACAATATCGCCTCGTCGATCTCCTCCTCGCGGAAGCTCAAATACTGGACAGTCGAATTTACATTCCGGTGTCCCAGGGCGCGCTGGGTCTTCACCAGGTCGTTGTCCAGCGCGTCGTAAACCTTGTTGGCGAAGGTTTTGCGCATGCTGTGCGTGCCCAGCTTGCCGGTCAGCTCGCAAGAATCGCACGCCTCGTGCAGAATGCGGTAAGCCTGCACGCGGGTGATGGGCCGGTTGCCCCCCTTGCGCGATTGAAATATGAAGGTATCGCCGGCCAGCTCCGTGTCTTTTCCCAGCTCTTCCAGCCATGCCGCCAGCGCCGCCCGCGCCTCCGGATGCAGCAGCACCGTGCGCCCCTCCAGCTTCTTCTTCATGTTCCGCCGCTCTACCGTCACTCGCTCTACCAGCCGCCCGCCCTGCGCTACGTCGCGCAGCCGCAGTGAGAGCAACTCGGAGATGCGGAACCCGCTCTTCACGCCCAGCATAAACAGCGCCTTGTCCCGCCGCGCATGCTCGCCCCAGAAGCTGCGGGAGACATCGTATACCTCGGAATCGTTCAACGGCCGGCAACCTCGCATAATACTGTCTCCTTATATGGTCATATATCGATGCAATCACTATATTCCTTAGGCAGGGCTTGAGTAAACATAAGTTTTAAAAAAATATTTTTGCAATAGGGTGGGGGAGATTGAGTGTGAAGTGGTAAAATGAAAGGTAAGCCTCAGTTCGTAGTAGCGCCGTGCAGGCGCGTGCCCGTTCATATTAATAAAGCCCGTTTGTAAACCAAAGAGAAAGGTTTTCTCCTTGATTACACACGGGCTTTATGAATATAAACGGGCACGCGCCTGCACGGCGCTACTACGAACTGAGGCTTGCTCAACTTTTGCAAGCAAGATTTATACAGCGAGCCACTTTTCCATCCGCCTCTCTACATCCTCCTGGCTCAACAGGCGTCCTTCTCGTACTTCCGACAAACCTCGTTCAATTTTACTGCAAACATAAATGTGATACTGAATATCTTCAAAAGATGCATCATCCGGAATTTGCTGCAAGACTTTACGCACGGCTTCTTTTGCGTTACTCATGGTTCTCTCCCTCTATTGATTAGTATAGACGCGTCGGTCTTCATTTACAAGCAGGCCGTCTCGCCCAATTATCACAAATTATGAGTTGCGAACTCAGCTTCAATGTAACATTTGCGCAAAATGTTACATTCAATCGGCGCTCTGGCAGTCGTTTACCGGTTGAGCAAGACAGAGAGCAGGCGGCGAGAGGACGGTTGGAGACGTTGGCGGAAAAATTGCTTTCAAGAGAATAAAGCGGCCAAAACGGGAGAATATTTAATATCGATACCTCCTGAACACGCCTGGCTCCGTAAACCACGGAGCCAGGCGTATATTGGTAGGGTAGGGGATCCCCCACCCTATCCGCGCGCAACTTCCACCGCCAGCCGTCTTCCCAGCACGTCTTCCAGCAGTTTGCCCTTCTCCAGCGCCACCGTCCGCTCCACCTCCGCCGGGCCGTCGGCGAAAGCGGTTACGCAGATATCTGACGTGGTGACTGTGCAACAAACATCGCGGACGGCATCGGCATGCGTGCGGTCCAGCCCGTCGGCCACGCGCAGCAGCGCCGCCAGCCAGCGCACCACCTGTTGATCATCCTCCGGCAGTTCGGCGAATACCGCGTGTTTCGATGAAGGCAGCGCCTTGCGATGATACCGCGCCACCAGGGCGATAATGGCCTGCTCGGTTTCGTTGAAGGGCGGGAGCTCCGCGTCGAGAATCATGCGCTGCGTCGCCTTGTGATGCTTCTCCGCGTCTACCGTCACGCCGATGTCGTGCAACTGCCCGGCGCAATGCAGCAGCAAACGTTCCTTCTCCATATAACCGTGCTCGCTCTGCAATTCGTCGAACAGCCGCAGCGCCAGCCGCGCCACCTGCCGCCGATGCCCCACTTCATACGGATACCGCGCGTCCAGCTCCTCCACCGAGGGCGGTAATATCTCCGATGACCTCATCATGTCGCCTCCCCCACCCTCTTATTCTTCTCATTTGTCTCCGCGCCTCTGTGTCTCCGTGGTTCAATTATTCACCCCAATGAAAAGGATTCGCACCTGTCGAGACTGAATAACTGTCCGGGAAGGAGAACTGTCATGCAGCGCTACCGCATCACCGTGGGCAATACCGCTTCCGATATTCCGGGCTTTACCAATACGCAGATCCAATGCGCCATCGACCGCGCCTACCTGCTGGGCGGCGGCGAGGTGGCGCTGTCGGCGGGCGTCTTCCACCTGGCGGACTCTGTGCACCTGCGCGGCAACGTGCGCGTGATCGGGCATGACGAGAAGACGGTCCTGCGTAAGAACGCCATGCAGCAGGCGAAGATCAACAACTTCCTCGGCTACGGGCATTACGACCTGTCGGTAGACGATCCGGACGCCTTCAACATCGGCGACGGCGTTCATATACTGGACGACAACGCCGGCGGCTTTTACACCACGGTGGCCACCCTGGTGCGCCGCGACGGCGATATGTGGTATGTCAACCGCCCGCACCCACACGATTACCTGGAGCGCAATAATGGCCGGGTTTATACCCTCTTCCCGCCGGTGAGCGCTTACGATGCCGACGACGTTATCATCGAGCACCTGACCATCGACGGCAACAAGGCGGAGAACCCGGTCATGCTCAACGGCTGCCGCGGCGGCGGGGTGTTCGCCATGCGCTGCAAGCGGCTGAAGGTGTTGAACCTGCACATCCGCGATACCAATACCGAGGGCATCAGCTTCCAAACCTGCGAGAGTCCGGAGATCGCGCACTGCCTGGTGGAGGACTGCATGGGCACCGGCTACCACCCCGGCAGCGGCAGCACCGGCTTCCACATTCACCACTGCGCGGCGCGGGGCAACGCCGCCTGCGGGCTGTTCTACTGCCTGCGCGTGCAGCACTCGCTGCTGGAGCACTGCACCTTCGAGAACAACGGCCTGCACGGCGTCTCCACCGGTGCGCGCGACACCGACAGCCTGAACCGCAATTTGACGATCCGCGGCAACGGCGGCTGCGGCTTCTACTTCCGTGACGACAGCCGCATAAACGCCGCTCACAATACGATTATCGAGGACTGCGTTATCGGCGGCAACTGCCTGGACGACAGCGCGGAGAACGAGGCGGAAGTGTGGGTGCAAGGCGCCACCGATGGCGTGCGCCTGTCCCGCAACAACATCACGCGCCGCCCCGGCAAGCCGGGCATCCTTCTCGGCTCCGAGCTGACGAATTTCAGCATGGACGGCAATACCATTACCCCCGACGACGAAGGCTCGATAGTAGATCACCGGGCATTGGTTGCTGTAAATAGTTGTTCGTAGTGAGCTACGCAGCGTAGTGGAGTGGCTCCGGGAAAGGAACTGCGATATGAATAAACTGACACTGCTGGCATTATTGCTGGTATTACCAATACTTGCCTGGTGCGAGCCTCTTCCGTCCGTGAAGCTGCTCACCGATGAGTTCAACGCCGAACTGCAGCAGCGGCAGCTCGACGTGCAATACCTCGACATGATTGCCTTCTTCGCCGACCGGTTGGACCACAGCGCCGGCGGGAGAAGCTTCAGCGATAAAACCGGCAACTGCCGGTTGTCATGGTTCGAGTGGATGATGCGCCACCCGATCGAATCGGTCGGGGTGGCGGACGAATTCACGCGGGCGCTGCATGACAGCGCGAGCCGACCTGACGGCCTTCCCCGCCTGGTTGACATGGCGGCGGTCAAGCTCGATGCGCCGATAGTGGGCGGTGCGGAGCCGATCGCCGTTCCGCGGGGCGATCCGGCGTTGGCGAAGCTGGCAGCGTCGCTCCTCCGCGCGAGCCACGCCATCGACGCGGCGCTGGCCCCGCTGACGCAGGCCGAACGGGAAGAATTGCGGGTCAACCTGTTCGAGCAATCCACCGGGCGCGGGGCGAGGGCGCCCAATTTTGCCAACCAGCAGAAAGGACGGCGCGTATGCGATCTGCTGGAAAAGCTCGACCGCGTTTCGCTCATGCGCGCCGCGGAGGCGCTGGCCCCGCTGGCCGAGCCGAAATCCCTTGCGCAATTGGCGGAAATCGCCGCGCGCGAAACCGGCGGCAAAGCTACCGCCATCGTCAAATCGCCCGCCGGCGACATTCTTTTCGGCGGCCCCGCGGCGAACGAATACCGCCTGGATGAGCTGGCGGGCGTCTGCGCGGTGATCGACGCGGGCGGCGACGACACCTATATCGAGGGGATAGTCTCCGCCGTCCGTCCGGTGCTGGTCGTCATCGACCTGGACGGCAACGATACTTATCGCGGCGAGCAGCCGGGCATCCAGGGCGGGGCGGTGCTGGGCGCTTCACTGCTGGTGGATGCTGCCGGCGATGATACCTACGCCGCCGGCTCGGTGGCGCAGGGCGCCTGCCTGGCCGGCATCGGCATCCTGATCGACAGCGCCGGCAACGATAAATATGTCGCCGATACCCGCGTGCAGGGGTCGGCGGTGTGCGGCATCGGGCTGCTCCTCGACCGCGCGGGGAACGACGATTACCGCGGCGCGCTGCTGGCGCAAGGGGTGGGCGGGCCGCTGGGCTTCGGCCTGCACGACGACCTGGACGGCAACGATCACTACTTCGCCGGCGGCAAATATCCTGATGGCTACGACGACACGCCCGGTTACAACGGCTGGTCGCAGGGCGCCGGCGTAGGCCCGCGCGGCACGGCTAATGGCGGCATCGGCGTGCTGCTCGACGGCGGCGGCGACGATATCTACGAAGCGGATTATTTCTCCCACGGCGGCGGCTACTGGTTCGCCCTCGGCTTCGCCCGCGACTTCGGCGGCAATGACCGGTGCCTGGGCAGCACCCGCACCGCCTGGGACGGGGGCGAGCGCAAGGAAGCCCGCTTCATGCGCTACGGCAACGGCTTCGGCGTGCATTACGCGGCCGGCTACCTGTTTGATGATGCGGGCAACGACAGCTACTTTACCGATTTCGCCGGCGCAGGGTTCACCTGGGATATCGGCATCACCGCGCTGGTAGATCTGGACGGCAACGACCGTTATGAATCCAGTTCCGGTGTCGGCGCCTGCTTCAACACCGGCCTGATGGTGCTCTTCGACGCAAAGGGTGACGACACATATGTCTCCGGCAACGCCGGCCTGGCCGACGCGAAGTCCGAGTACCACGCGGACGACCCCCGCGCTTACAATTTCACCATGCTGCTCGACCTGGCAGGCCAGGATACCTACCCGCAGGAGATGCAAAACGGCGCCAAAGCCGAGCGCGGCTGGGCCGGGGGAATGTTTGTCGATAAATAATCCTGCGATCCCAGGAGATGCCATGACCACCACCACCGCTTATGAGCGTTTCGTCGATTTCTCCACGCCGCTGGACGATTGCTGGGAGGTGCTGCCTGACGAGCACTGGTCCTTCGACATGGCCCCCGGCTGCGCGCGGCTGGCAAACGATGGCGAGGGTAATGCCGACATCTTCCTGCGGCCCTGCGCGCTGCCGGGGGACGTGATGGAGTTTCGTTTTGTGCCCGGCGCGGCGCGGGCAGGGCGGTTTTACGCCGGATTCATCTGCGGATTCGAATTGATCTGCGTGGAGCTCGATTTAACCACCGGCAAGCTTGAAATTTTCACCCACGAGTATCACAAGCAGCAGCCGCGGCTGCAAGCGACCGTTGCCACCGGGTTCCACAGCCTGAAGCTGCTGCGTGAAAAGGACGACCTGCCCGGATTGCCGTATGAAGGCTGTGCAATCACGGTACTGCTGGATGACAGGCCGGCGGCGCGGGTCGGGGAGATCGACTACCTGCCGGAGAGCCTGGCCACCTTCGGCTTCAAGGGGCCGGGCGAGGCGTCGCTGGCGTCGTGGTCGATCGGCGGCGGGCCGCGCCCGCGGCCCGAGTATACGCATGTGGGCCTATGGCAGCAGAGTCAGGGCAACAAGCCCGCCAACATAGACAACGCCCGCGGCTTGCTCGAGGGCGTGCGGCAGGCGGCGGAGGCGGGCGTGCGCATCCTGGTGACGCCGGAAACCTCGCTCACCGGCCTGCGCATGGGCGCACCCGATTTCGAAAATCCGCAAGCCGTGCAGGAGACGCTGGATTTCTTCCAGCGTGAAATGGCAAAGATCCCGAACGCCCCGTACACCCTCATCGGCTACCCGGAGTGGGCGCCGGGCGCGGAGATCGAGGCGGCCACCATCCCCTTCGTGAAGGTGAACCGCCACCGCTTCGTGCGGCCCGACGGCACCCTCGGCCCGGCGATGGCGAAGGTGCATTCCTGCGAGGAAGGGTTATGGCACGGACGCGAGTATAACTTCCAACGCGTGGACGGCGTCGAAATCGCCATGGGCGTGTGCCACGACGGGCATTACCGCGACGTGTGGGCCACCGGCGTGATGGGCGGCGCGCGCCTCTGCCTGCACCCGGCGGCTGGCGGCCAGGCTCGTGGTAAGGTGGACGATCTGCGTAATGCCGAGCGACATTGCCCGGCCACCAATCTCGATTCCTTCTGGATCCACGTGAATGCGGGCGGCCCGTCGGCGATCGTCTACCCCACCCCGAACGCCAAAATTCGCGAGACGATCCTCGCCGTGCCGAAAGACCTGACCGCGGAAAATCCCACCTACCCCGACTATTCCTACCAGGGCGACTTGCTCGCCCACGCCGTCATCCGCCTCTACGACGCCACCGGCTGCTATCCCATGCGCACCCTCCGCGGCGGCAGCCGGGCATACCAGATCTGGTCACAGTTAATTCCGCCGCTGCTGGAGGTATGAGGATGCGCGGGCAGATGCGGACCATTCTTGCCTTGACACCCTATCAACCTCGATTTACACTTTGGGTAATACTCAGGTAATGAAGGGGGGTGAGAAATGTCCCATAATGTCAAGACAGCGATTTCGCTTGAACCGTCGCTGTTCGAGGCGCTGGTAGATGAGGCGCGCAAGCGGCGTCTGTCGCGCAGTCAGGTGCTCGCGCAGGCGCTGGAGGAGCATCTTGCGCGACGGAACAGCCGCGAGCTGCTGGAGGAGCTCAACGCCGTCTACGCGGAGGAGCCGGATGAAGAGGAGCGCGCCTGGCTCGCGTTTACCAAGGAGCAGATGCGGCGCATTCTGGTTGAGGAGGATGCGGAGGAGGAGAAGGCGTCATGATCCAGCAAGGCGATCTGTTTTGGGCATATTTCGCCATCCCGGTCGGCTCTGTGCCTGGGTATCGCCGGCCGATAGTCGTGGTGCAGAGCAACGTGTTCAATGCCAGCCGCATTCGTACGGTAATGGTATGGGCACCGTCTCGGCACGGCGGTTGCGCGAGATTTTAGCCGGCATCCGGCTGGTACTGGAGCCGCCGGATGCGGAATAAAGCATACCTGGTGAGCGCTGGTGTTAGAATCCACGAAATGCTGAATTGAGGAGACCTTTAACAGGGAGGTAACCAATGACAGGGCGGAAACAGCCGGTAAAACGCCGAAGAATCCTCCGCCGGCTCGCTGTGCTCATCCTGCTGGTGGTTGCCGGGATCCTCGCCTGGCACAGATTCCAGCAGCCCCCCGAATTCATCCTCGTAACCCGGATTGCCCGCGCCCACCCGACGGAACGTGAAGAATGGGTTCTCGGCGGCCTGCTGCAGCAAAATATCCCGAATTCGAATCGCACCCCCTGCTTGTTGACGCTCACCGGATGGGATGGCCGGCAGCGCTGGCGGATCACCACTCCCGCGGCGACCCTGCCCGAGCGGCCGGGCGATCACCCTTCGTGGAATGAGCGCACCATCGCCGTTTCGCCGGATGGCCGCACAGTGGCGTTGTTGTTCACCGATGGGCCGTATATCCGCGTATATGGCTGGCGAGATGGTGAGTTGGCCAGTTCGGCCAAACTTCCCAGGGTGCCTGGAAAACCGGCAGCCTTACCGTTGTATAGTTTTACCGTGACTAATGATGGCTTCCTCTGGGTCAGTACTCCACAGTTGCGGACTTGCCGCGTCTGGCGCATCGATGGCAAGCATGTCGCATCCGGCATTTACCCCATGCCATTTCCGATTCTACTGCCGCAAGAAACCGAGTTTCGCAATGAAATTTCTCAGGACGGCAGCGCGCTGCTCTGTTGGGAGGCTCTTCCGTTACCAAATCCGAAATTCTCTCCGAATGGTCAGTTTCATTACATCGCTGTCAAGGTAAAGGGTGCGCAGATCGTCTTCAATCACCGCTACACCATAAACGAATCATACATTTATCCCTTGGGTAACGGTATTGTCTTTGCCAATGGTGCTTTCTACGGGCCGGATGGCAAGATCGCGCCGAACTCAAAAAAATCGCCGATTCCTCCGCAGGAGCCCAACGTTTCATATCGAGAGCAGTATAAAACGCTCAGCGTGAAAGGTACGGACACCAGATTCAAACGGACAACCGAAGTCGTGATCTCACGATTTACCAAGCATGCCTGGGTGATACCCCACAGCAAACGGAGCCGGGTATACACAAACGGCTTTACCAGCACGGATCCCGGCGTATGCACTAACGATGGACGCTACGCACTCATCTTTTTACCCGCCGTTCCGCTAAAACCGGAAGGAGTCTTTGCACAGCTTAAGCGCATTCCTGTGCTGCATACCCGGTTGCAGTATCGCGAGAAACTCGCCTTCCTCTCCTTGTATGAGCGACCGGGGAAATTGCTCGCCCGTTTACCGCTCACTCACACTATCGGTGTGTATGATACCGAATACTACACCCTGCAGGATACCACATGTGAAATAAGACGCTGGGCACTCTCACCTGATGGCCGCCACGTCGGCCTCTCGCTCTACCGCAACGATTCCGAATTCGAATACCGCCTGTATCGCGTTAAGTAGTGCTGCGATTATAAGGCTGATTTTACGAACATTTCCACTGCCGTTCCCCACCCCACCGCGGGTATACGCGAGTTGGAGGACATTCACATGCGGATCGCGTGCAGTTCGGCAAGCTTCAGCCGTGAAATTCCGGCGCGGCTCTCGCTTACCCATTTTCCCGCCTGGTGCGGCAGCCAGGGGATTTCCGCCATCGAGATCGACGAAAGACAGCTCCCATCGCTGGAACCGGATTACTTCACCGAGCTGCTGCGCGCCTGCGACCATGCTGACGTGAAGATCGCTGCACTGGCGCTGCACAACGACTTCACCATCGCCGATTCCGACGAGCATTTCCGCCAGGTTGAACGCGTCCGCCGCCTGCTCTATGATGTGGCGAAGCCGCTGAACGCGCCACTGGTGCGCGTCTTCCTGGGCATGGCCGACCTCACTGTCGCCGGTGAGGAACGCGCGCTGGAGACCTTCCGCGGTCTCGTTCCCGACCTGGAGGCAACCGGCATCACCATGGCGGTCGAAAACCATGCTCGCGCGCAGACGCCCTCCGACCGCATGGCCGCCATCATCGCCGGCGTCCCCACCCCGCTCTTCGGCGCCTGCGTCGATCTGGGCAGCCTGCCCGCCGACCGGCGCGACATCTATCTGCAGCACCTCGCGCCACTGGCCAAATATGTCCATGCCCGCGGCGCCGCCTTCAATCTCGATGGCGAAGAGCTGTATATCGATTATAAGCGCGCCCTGGCCTACCTCGCTGAATACGGCTACGACGACGATATCACCATCCTCTACGAAGGCGCCAACGACCAGTATAACGGCGTATTGAATACGAAAGCGCTGATCGAGAAATACTGGTATCATCTTGCCGCCGGCGCGGGAGAGATGGCGGCGTAGAAATTCAACGACTCACACGGTTTGGATGAAATTCGCCAGTGAAGTGAGCAACGGCTCGTGAGGAGAACCGGTGAGGATATTTCGCATATGCTCGTCCGCGGTGACGAGTAAGCAATCGTGAAACTCGGCCAGGGTCAGATAGCACGCGTCATAAACGGCTAGATCGTAATATCGAAGGGCCAGATCTGTGCTGCGCGCGATGAGAGGCCTGACCGGATTTGGGACGAACAGGCTGAGTTGTTCGAGATCTCTTACGGATGGCAGCACATCAGCGATAGGCATAACTTTGGTCCGCGTGGCTTTCTTCCATAGCACATTGGCAACTTCGGCATAAAAGAACTCCGGCACCTGGCATTGGATGCGCTCTTCCGCCGGCAAAGCCAGTTCACGCTGTAGCCAATCCAGCATGATCTCTGATTCCGGCTCATTCAACCAGATCTTTACCGCGATGTTGCAATCGAGCACGCACTGTCTCATCGGTTTCGATCCTCACGTATCATCCTGATCGTCTCATTTGGATCCGACGGTGGATAATCGGCTTTGCGCCGGCGGATGCGATCGACAATCGCAAGTTGGGTTGCTGAATCATCGCCGGCATAATGTAACTCCAACATGGAAACAATTTCGGAATTGATACTGCGGCGATTTTGTACTGCAGTCCGCTTTACTCGCTCGACCACACCGTCCGGGACATTCCGGATATGTAAACTCTGACCCATTACCCACCTCCATTATAACTTCATTATACCATAGATATAGGTTGGTGCAATCATTATGACTATAAATGATACCATTGAATATAAACATTTCCATTATGCTATCCGCACCGCCTGCAGGCGCCGCGCGAAAAACGCCATCATCGCTTCCCACCCCGACGCCAGCTCTGGGATGCCGGAGGCGCCGCCGGTGTGACCCACGCCGTCCAGCAGCACCATCTCGGCCGGCGCTCCAAGCTCACGGGCTTTCTCCAGCATCCAGCGCGCATGGTCGGCGGGGACGACAGCATCCTCCACCCCATGCACGAGGAGCAACGGCGGCGCCCCGACCGTCAGGCGATACAGCGGCGAGGCAGCGTCGTAGGTGGCGGGATCTTCATGGACGCAGGCGCCCATGAAGGCCAGGCCGTAGCCGCGGTAGTGATAGGTAACCGGCTCGCGGCGCATGTCCATCGGTCCCGCCCATTCGGCGCAGCAGGTGAGCGGGGTATCCGGCGACGTGGCCAGCCAGGCGACCAGGTGCGCGCCCGCAGAGCCGCCGTAAGCACCGAAGCGCGCCGGATTGCCGCCATATTCCGCCGCATGCTCGATCAACCAGGCCGCCGCCGCCGTTACGTCCTCGCAGGCGGCGGGAAAGGGATTTGCCGGGGCCAGCCGGTAGTCGATGCTCGCCGCCAGATATCCTGCATCGGCGAAGTATCGCCCGTGCTCCGCATATCCCTGCCGGTCCCCCTGGCACCACCCTCCGCCGTGCACCAGCATGAGCACGGGAAACGGCCCCTCGCCATCCGGCTGGTAAAGATCCAGGCCGAGTGGCATGTCGTTTGGTTCCGCGTAGATCAGGTTTTCATAGACGGTCATGTTGTGCTCCGAAAAGATGAATCATTCACTACTTACCACTCACTACTTATTTTTCCTCCCGTTTGCATAGCCACCGCGCATGAGATACTTTATAATGCCCATAAAGGAGACACCGATGCCGTCCTCCAATCGACCGAACCTGCTCATCGTCTACACCGACCAGATGCGCGGCATGGACATGCGCTGCGCGGGCAACACCGACATGATCACCCCCAACCTGGACCGGCTGGCGGCGGAGGGGGTGCGCTGCACGCACGGGCTGGCGACGACGCCGATCTGCTCGCCCAACCGCGCCACGCTGCTCACGGGGACCTATCCCACCACGCACGGGCTGATGTTCAACGACACCGTCTGGCACAGCGAGCTGCCCACGCTGGGCGCCGTCACCCGCAACGCGGGGTACCGCACCGGTTACATCGGCAAGTGGCACATAGACGGCATGCCGAGAGAAAAGTTCACCCCGCCGGGGCACCGGCGCGCCGGCTTCGACGATTTCTGGGCGGTGCACAACTGCAACCATGAGTATTTCATACCCATGTTCTACCGGGATGCGCCGGAGATGATCCGCGTGCCGGGGTACGAGCCGGAGGTGCAAACCGGCCTGGCGGAAGAATTCATGGACGGCAATGACGGCCGGCCTTTCTGCCTGGTGCTCTCCTGGGGACCGCCGCACAATCCGTATGAGCGCGTGCCGGATAAATATCGCCTTATGTACGATCCGGACAGCCTGCGCCTGCGGCAGAACGGCATGATCATTCCCCGCGAGAGCCTGGACCCGGCGTGGGCGCACCGCCCCACCACCGCCGATTATTACGCGCTCATCACCTCGATGGACGACCTGCTGGGCCGCATCCTCGACCGGCTGGAGGCAGACGGCCAGGCGGACAACACCATCATTGTCTTCACCTCCGACCACGGCGACATGATGTGGTCGCAGGGATTGCTCTACAAGTGCGTGCCTTATGAGGAATCGGTGAACGTGCCGCTCATCTTCCGCTGGCCGGCGGGCCTGCCCAAGGGAGAGGTGTGCGACACGCTGGTGAACACGCCGGACATGCTGCCCACGCTGGCCGGGCTGATGGGCCTGGAGATCCCGGAGACGGCGCAGGGGCAGGACCTGTCCGCCGCGCTGCAAGGCCGGCCGGACGCCCCGCGTCCCAAATCGGCCTTCCTGTCACAATATACGCCCTACGTCTTCCGCAAGGACAAGCCCACCCCCGCCTGGCGCGGCGTGCGCACCGAGCGCTACACCTACGCGGAGACCTGCGACCGGCAACCGTGGCTATTCTTCGACAACGAGCGCGACCCCTACCAGTTCACCAACCTCGCCGGCGTGCCCGAGTACCAGTCCGTCGCCGACGAGCTGCACACCGAGCTGGACGGCTGGCTGCGGCGCATCGACGACCCCTTCCTGTCCCACGAAGAGATGAAAGCCCGCTTCGGCACGCCATATCGATGGCCGGAGGAGCCGAAGATGGAGAAGGTGCCGGTGTATTGAATCCTGATCAGCACAGGAGGGCAATGAGATGAAGACCGTAAGTTCAAACAACACGATAGTCAAAAAGCTGCTTCAGATAGTGGGCTTCATGCTGGCGATCGCTGTCGTGCATTACCTGGTGAGCCTGTACAGCATCGTGCTATTTCGCGAACAGCTTGCTTATGGTCGCTCACCTGATACCGGTTGGGCGGCTTTTCTCTACCATAACACCATCTGGTTTCCGTCTTTCCTCTATCCACAATGGCCTGTTCCACCCGGTCAGCTTGTGATCGCCATGATTCCGCAGAGTGTGCTGTTCGGCATGCTTTTTAACGTTCCCGTATTCTTCTTTTCCGGATCGTGGAGAAAAGATGGAATTATTCGCGTATTTCAGGCCTTTGCCGCTATCCTATTGCTGCCGATCATGTTCATCCCATTTGAGTTCATCATGCTCATAGCGACGCTGCTCACGGCACATGGGAATACGTTCGATGTCTCCAGCAGCCACTTGCCGCCCCATACTGAAAAAATCGGCTGGATAGCGCGGCGTGTTCATCCACCCGGCAAGGTATTGGATACGGAATTCCATATTACTGAAGATTTTGGTCATTTAGGGCCGAGTACAGGTCATAACATCATTGCGGTAAAGGTGCCGCAACAGGATGTTCAGAAATGGCTTACAAATGATCGGCACACTTTCAAACCTATCGCGAAAATCGATTTTGATCAAAATTCAATAACTGAGCCGACAGAGGCTGACAACCGCCTCCTGCATATGACGATCTGGCAGCACAATAGTCATGCGGAGTATTTTACCGACGGACAGGATATGGCCATTGTCTTTCGCAAGGAAGGCATCATCGTTTTTACTATCGATTGGTAATACACGGAAAAATTCATTCTCGTACTCGAAGCAAACGAGAACGAATACAAGAGGAGACATCGTGACCACCATCGCCCAAACCGACATAATCAATTCCGCCACCCCACTGGAGATGCGTTTCGCGGGCGTGCATCCGCGGCTGTATGCCACGGCGGAGGAGATCGAGACGTTGCGCGGGAAGTGCGCGCGGGAGCCGTGGGCCGGCTTTCTGCGGCGGGTGCGCGCGCAGGCGGATGCCGCCGTGCGGCGGGGACGACCTGCCCCGGGCACCGGCGACGATCTGCGCGGGGTTGGCTGCGGCACGGCGCACCTGGCGGTGGCGTATAAGCTGACCGGCGAGCCGCAATACCTGGCGACCCTCCGCGAGGTGCTGGCGGAGATGGCCGCGCGCGATGACTGGACCACCAGCCTGCAATACGGGCACTGGGCGCACGGCGCGGCGGTGGCGTATGACTGGTTGTACGAGGAGCTGGGGGAGGAGCTGCGGGAGGCGGTGCGGGCGGCGCTGCACCGGCATACCGAGCGCGTCTTCCGCGCCTGGGGCAATTACGAGAACGCCTACCCCACCACCTACGCCTGGAACCACTCCGCCGTCGTGCACGGCGGGCTGATCGCGGCCTGCTGCGCGCTGTGGGGCGACGTGGAGGGACCGGGACGCTGGCTGCGCATGGGGCTGGAGAAGCTGCGGCTGATGGCGGACGCGCTGGGCGAGGACGGCGCCTCCGCAGAGGGGTTGGCCTACGGGCAGTACCACGCCGATTTCCTGCTCAAGTCGATGTTCCTGGGCGAGCAGTTGCTCGGGCTGGACACTCTCACCGACAGCGCGTTCGTCCGCGCCTTCCCCTACTACCTGCTCTACAACATGCTGCCGCGGGCGGGCTGGTCGCCGAACTCCACCTTCCTGTACTTGAGCGACACCAACGGCTCGCACTGGTACGGGCCGGACTCGCACCTGCGGCTGGTGGCCCGCCGCTTCCGCGACGGCCATGCGCAGTGGCTGGCGGACGAGACGGCGCGCGCCGGGGTGAACGGCGAAACCTCCTGCTTCCTCAACCTGCTCTGGTATGACGAGACCGTGGCCCCGTTGCCACCCGCCGGCCTCCCCACCCTGCGCCATTTCACCGACAAGGACCTGGTGCTGCTGCGGAGCGGCTGGGGCGATGACGCCGCGGTGATGGCGCTGAAGTGCGGGCCGGCCAACGGCCACCACGCCGCCCGCCGCTACCGCAACAATGTGGGCGGCGGCCACATGCACCCGGACGCGGGGCACGTGGTGCTGCATGCCGGCGGCGACTGGCTGCTGATCGACGATGGCTACACGAAGAAGATCACCGCCTACCAGAACACCGTGCTGGTGAACGGCATCGGCCAGGAAGGCGAAGGCGCCACGTGGTTCGAGGACCTGCCCTTCCGCCAGGGGCATCCGGAAGGCCGCATCCTGCGGGCGGAGGCTGGCGAGATCGATTACGTAATTGCCGACGCCGCGCCGCCCTACCAGGCGGAAGCGCGGCTGACGAAATTCCTGCGCCACCTGCTGTACCTGAAGCCGGATGTCTGGATACTGGTGGATGAGCTGGAAGCGGAGGAATCCTCCACCTTCGAGCAGCGCTTCCATGCCCCGCGGCCTTTCGTCCCCGCCGGCGCATCTTCGTGGGCGATGACGGCAGAGCGCGGCGCCCTCCGCCTCACCGCGCTGGGGCCCACATCCTGCGCGGGCCGGCCCTTCGTCGATCAACTGCAAGGCGCCCACGGCGGCCATCACCCCGACTACCCCCTGGACGCGCTGGCCGTCGCCAACACCGCGCCGCAGCGCCGGGCACTCTTCGTCACCCTCCTGCACGCCCACCCTGCCGGCGAGGAACCGCGCGCAACGGCGGCGCTGGAGAAACAGGGAGAGGCATTGCTGCTGACGCTGGAACGGGCGGACGGCACGACCCGCCTCCGCCTGCACCCCGGACGGGCGAATCCGGCGTGGGCGATTTATACGCTGGGGTGAATGGACGGCGGGAAGGGTCAATGCCGCTTTCATTCACCCATTTTGCCGTTGCCTTCGTTCCTCAATCTCGGCGACAATATCTATTGCTACTTCCATTATCTCCTGAGCAACCGGCGCGACATCATCATGACAGATCATGCGCAATGCATATATTAACGGTTCAAGTAGTAGCTCACAAGGCGATTCCAGTAGATGCTCAAGCACTTGCTTCGCCTGCCCCGCGGATGCGGCAGCTATAAACAAGTCGATGAGATCGGAAGGACAGGTATCGGTCGATGAATCCGCGACCATTTGCCGTAAATTCTCAATCGCTTCTTTCCAGCTATCCTGGGCACCGGCAAGTGAATCCGGCGCATGAATATAAGGAGCAGCAGGAGCATCACGAACATAATTCGCCGATTGCTGCAAGGATTCCGACTGCTCGTAAAGATTCCAATCATAGAATATATGCATGAAACGCACAAAATCCCGCATGCGCCTTGCCGGATCGCCGCCACTTCGCATGAGGTAGTAAATATTATACATGCGCTCTGCAAGCTGATATTTCTTTATCCGTCCTCGTTCCTCGACGACTGAGACGGCTTCGCGGCTGACCAGGCGTGCCAGGTCAGCGCTGGCGGTGTTGATATCCACCCGGGCTTTGTGCGCAACCTGGCGGGCGGTGGCGGGGTCCCAGATTTCGGCCAGCGACACGAATACCTTGCGTTCTTTCGCGGGAATGGAGTCGAGGTGGCTTTTGAAGTAGTCGGTATGATCATCTACCATCTGTGTAAGGTTGTCCATCAGCTCGCCATAATCGGTACGTATCGCGAAATCGGCGATGATGGACAGCAGGCGGGGATTGCCACCGGTGAGGATATGGATTGGCCGTATGCGCTTCCCCGCCAGATCGATGCCGGTTTTCGCCTGCCAGAACACCCGGCAGGCGTCGTTGTCCAGCGGCTTCAGATCATATATTTGAAATTGCTCATACATTGCCTCTTCGACGTTATCGATATGCGCGAAACGGGAAGTGGCGGTGGCAAGGAGCATGATGCGTGGCTCGCATTGAAGGGTATGGCGGATATTCCAGGCTTCATCGGATTTAAGTTGCTCCCCGAGCAGCATTTGCAGATTTTCGACTATCAAAAGTAGGCGTTGGTGGTGTTCGTCGGCAAAGGTGAGCAATTGTGACAGTGCGCGCTCGCGAAGTCGCACCTCATCCCGCTCTCCGCGCAGTTCATCATAGATGCGCAGCCATCGCTCGTTTCCCGGTTGCCGACCAATGTGATACAGCGCTTCCAACCAGAACTCACCCGCGGTGGTAACCTGGTAGTTCTCTTCCGCAAAGGTAACCGGATACCACCGTGCCGATTGCTCCGGATCGCGGCGTATTTCCGCGGCAACCCGCAACACCAGCGTTGTCTTGCCTATTCCACGCGGTCCGGTGATCAGCACGTGCTGGGTGAAAGGCGCATGAGAATTTTCCTGAATCGTTTCATGGACCAGAATACGCTCCGCATTGCGCACAAAAAACTCATCGAGGAGCTCCTGATCAGTCAGAAAAGCCGGATTATACTTGTAGAGTGGTCCGGGCATGGTCATTTTCCTCCTGCGATGGCCAGCGAGCCGAAGCGTGCAAACCACCAGTCACGCAACAGGCAGGAAACAAAGACATAGGTGTTTTCCGATGCCAGGCAGAGATAGCCGTCGTGCTCCAGGATGCCGAGTACTTCATTCAGCGCTTCATCACGCTGCCAGCCTTGAATCGAGTATTCAGCATTGATCTTGCGCGCTTGCTGTATCGTCAGTTCCCGTTGCACCGCGGCCACGGTCAGCAAGTTAAAGGCCAGGGATGCCAGCTCACTTCCAAGCACCATGCGCAAGCGCTCTTCATAGTGGCTCAATTCGGTATGCCCCCTGATGCCCAGCATATTCGTTGCATATACAGTATCGATGTCGGATAATGAGATGGTGTTTTTTTCGTGATGCACACTGTTGCTGTAAGCCAGCCAGAAGAACATCTGCACATGGTGGGGGATGCAGCACCCGAGCCGTTGGACAATGCCTTCACATACACCATCGTCCAGCTTGATTCTCTTATCATTCGCTAATGCGTGAAGGCAACCTATCGCCGTCTCATCAGACCAGGGACTGAGCGTGAGCGGGGTAAAATGGTTAATGGTTGCACTCAAACCGGCCTGGTGAAGGATTGGGCTAAGACCGATCGAGCCGGTGAGCACCACGCGAATTTTACCGCGGTGGCGGTGGCAATTATCGCGCAGCCAGGAGAGGAAACGGTCTACCTCGCGCCGGCCGGCAGGTGTGATAGTCTCACCATCGCCCTTCAGAATTCGATTGACGAGGATAGGCACTTCGTCCATGAAAATGACGATCTCGGGCTCCGCGGAGGCCAGCACATTAAATAAGCCATCGCCTTTGACCTTCCAATCTTCTCCCACCATTCCGTCGCGGAAGCGCAAAGTGATCTCATGGACATTAAGCGAATCAACATGATCCGCTACAGCAGAGAGGATATTGGAGAAGAGACTTTTCGTCTTCCCCCAGAGATCGCGGTAAGGTTGGGTCTCGGCGCTCAACGCGGCGATGGCATCGGCGGGTGATTCATGCTTCTGCAGATCGACAAAGAGACAGATATACCGATCCTTGATGCGCCGCGCCACTTCCCGCATGAGGCTTGTCTTCCCGATGCGCCGCTGTGCGATAAGCTGCACGTGCTCGCCCTGGTCGAGCAATTCGGTAAGCAGCCTGATCTCTGCCTGTCGGTTCCAGAAACGATCTGCCCCTTCTACCGGGCTGGAAACCGAGAGTTTCAATTTCTCCATCGACATGCCCTCCAACAATTTTGTTGCCAGCAAATCTGTTGTATAGTATAATAGGCTGTTCTTTAGCTGTCAATACCTTTCAGCAATTTTGTTGGCAACAATTGTGTTGGCAACAAAATTGTTGGGGAAGGCGGTCTAATCGGCATGGAACTGGCATATCCTACCGCAATAACGGCTGCACAATCGCATAAACCGCCATCACCGCCAGCAGACCGAGCATGGCGCGGCGGAGGTGGGGGGTGGGGAGGTGGGTGGAGAGCCAGAGGCCGAGGGCGGAGCCGGCGGCGATGAGGGGGGTGAGGAGGAAGCCGAGGAGGCCGGCAAGGATCGGCTCCAGGCCGAACTGCCACCAGAGCAGCGCGAACTGCAGCGGCACGGTGACAGTGAAGATGGTGAAGAGCGAGGCGCGGAGCTGCTCGCTGCTCCAGCGGTGGCCCAGCGCCCACAGCACGCAGGGCGGGCCGCCCATGCCCACGCTGCCGCCCAGCAAGCCGCTGCCCAACCCGGCGGCCACGCCCCAGCCGGGGGCCAGCCGCTCGCGAGGCCGCACGCGCACGGCGGCCCAAAGGATGAGCGCCAGGAGCAGCACCGCGCCTACCCCCTGTTTCGTATGCGCTTCCCCGAGATGCACCAGCACGACCATCAACCCGAGGCCGGCGGGGATTGCCAGCATGCGCACTCCTACCAACAGACTGATCTCGCGCCAGCGGATATGCCGGTGCAGCTTCACCGCCGCCGCCATTCCCTGCACGAAGGTGCCCGCCAGCGCGACGGCCACCGCTTCCGGCAGCGATAACCCGAGCAGCAGCAGCGGCGGAACGGCCAGCAAGGCGAAGCCGAAGCCGACGAAACTCTGCAGCGCGCTGGCCAGCGTCACGATCAGCGCCAGGAGGATAACGGTGTGAGTGGTGAATTCCATGCCGGTTACAGAGAGTTCTGCCCGCCTCGCTGCATTTCCTCCCGGTAGGGGCGATTGCCAATCGCCCCTGCGGAGCAGGACTGACAGCTGCGGTAGACGAATTCAGTAGATGGAGGAGTGTTCTATGCGGATATTCTTTTGCGCTCTCGGTCTGCTGGCCTGCCTGGCCCTGTTCGCGCCGGCGGGCGCGGCTCCCCGATACCGCGATCTGGCGGTGTATACTACCAGCGCGCCGGAAGCCGGGAAGATAGTCGCCCAAACGCAGTTCGTCAACCGTGGCGCGACGCCGGTGAAGCTCGCGGCGACATTGAAGCCCTCACCGGCGATCGGCTTTGCCGGCGGGCGGTTCAGCGCGGCGGTGGGGGCCGGGGAAACGACGGTCTGGGCGTGGGAATTCACGCCGCGGGGAAAATTTAGCAGGGAGATCCTCACCGGTGAAATCCACATCGACGGAAAAATCGAGCGCGACCTGTTCATCGCCGTGCAGGGACCCGATCCGGCACTGGTGGTCAAGCCCGGTCCGGTGACCACCGCGGACGATCACGCGGTGCCCATCTTCGGTCCGGACACCACCGCTTTCCAGGATCGCCCAGAGGACCGCATCACCGAGGCGGCGCGCGTGGTCGCCACTTATGCCCCGCGGGCGCAAGCGAGCATCCGGGCGGAGCTGAAGGCACGCAAGGCGCCGAAACACGTGCTGACGCTGGCGGCGAAGGGGAGAACGGATTACGCGATCGTGCCGGAGTTGACCGCGGGAACGAAGGGAGAGATCGCCGATGCCGTGCAGGATTTTCAACGCTGCGTGGAGCTGCAGAGCGGCGCCGGATTGCCGGTGAATGAAGACCATGCCGGCCCGGCCATCCGCCTGCGGCTGGTGAAATTGCGGTTGCGGGAGAATCTTCATGATGCATATCATCTCTTCACTCAGGGCAAGGACGTGATTATCGAGGCGGGGAACACGGACGGCCTGCGCAACGGGATTTACGGCCTGCTTACCGATCACCTGGACTGCCACTGGTTCCAGCCGCGGCAGCTCGGCGAAGAGATTATCATTCCGAAAGATAAAACGGTGCGGCTGCCGGCGCTGAACGAGACGCGGGGATCGAAGTGGTTTTCCTGCACCGGCGTGAGCTGGGGCGCGGATTCGAGCTGGAACCTGCGCAGCCGCGCTCTGGTCGGCGACGGGCGCATGAGCTTCGGGCACAACTGGCACAGCCTCATCAACAAGGCGGAGTTCCCCTACGACAAATTCCCCGACTACTACGCGCGCGACCGCGAGGGAAATATCCGCCTGAACGACATGGGGTGGACGTGGACGAACCTCTGCTCGACCAGCCCGGACGTGATCGACATCGTGGCGAAGAAGACGAACGATTACTTCGCCAGGAATCCGAATGCCATAGTTGCCTCCATCGATCCCAACGACTACGGCCTGATGTGCCTGTGCGACCGCTGCCTGGCGCTGGACCGGCAATACGGCCAGACGAGGGAGGACGGCGCCGAGGTTGCCGACCGGCTGCTGCATTTCTCGCGGGAAGTATACGACCGGCTGGATCCGAAATACCGGGACAGATTCCTCGGCATCCTGGTCTACGCCAACCAGCGCGAGGTGCCGGTGAGCGCCAAACCGCACGATCATCACGCCGGCATCATTTGCGACTTCCCGCTGCATTACGATCACAGCCGCCCGTGGAACGACCCCACCAGTCCGCGCAATGCGGAGTTTTATCGCCAGGTGAAGGGCTGGGGCAGCCTGCTGAAGCAGTTCGGTTATTATGATTACTATGGCCACTGGCAATACTTCGGCCCGTGGGCGATGGTGCATAAAATGCGCGAGGACCTGCCCGCCTTCCACGAGCTGGGCGGCACCTTCCTGATGCTGGAGAACCAGCCCAACTTCGCCATACAGGGGCTGAACCACTATATCTCGGCGCGCCTGATCTGGGACCTGGACGCCGATGTAGACCTGCTGCTGGAGGAGTTCTTCACGAAGTATTACGGCCCGGCGGCGGGGCCGATGCGCAAGTTCTGGCTGGCCGCCGAGCGCCATTACGCGCTGGAGCGCCCCGGCATCATGACCAACGCGCTGGTCGCCGCGCGGCCCGAATTCTGGGCCGAGCTGGATGGCTGCCTGACCGAGGCGGAAGGCGTCATCGCCGGATTGCCCGCCGGGCAGCAGCGCTTCATCGACCGGGTGCGCCACGTGCGCGATGGCTTCGATTACGGTTACCTGCTATACCAATACGACGCCCGCTTCGGCGAGCTCGCCCGCCGCGGCGGCGTGACCATCGACCACGGGCAGGCCGTCAACTTCCTGGAGAGCAATCGCAAAGCAATCGAGGAGATACAGAACCGCTATCCCGCCGGCGACCCCTACTGGCCGCTGCTGGTGGCCCCCTACTTCCGGGTGAATGTGGATGCGATGTTGAAGGAGCATCAGCAGTAACTCCTGGGATCGCAGGCGTCCCGCGCCTGCCCCGTAGGGAGAGTTCATTACCAGTGTAAAAAAACTATATTGGCAAACCGACTGGGCCACGATGCATTAACCGGATATGCAACGACCACGATAGATCGGCCATCAGGCGAAAGCAATGCATACCCGATCTGCAAACGGCCTGCAGAAGTGTTTACGGTTACCGGTATTATGAGGCGCAGGGCACCAGGCCGTTCGTATATGGCCCAGCGAGAGCGCTGTGCCATCAGGTCCGGGAAAAAGCGCTCCAGGTATTTCCTTACTGGTTGCAATGTGGACGACCTTTGTTGGTGAATGCCGGACAACACATACCTTCCGTCCGCGCTGACTGCAGTAACAGATAATAGGGTAATGCGGGTCAGATCGCGCAGGTGCCAGGCGTCGCCGGTGTCCGGTTTGCAGATAACAATGGCGCCATTGCGATGTCCCATGCCGACCCATTCCCGTGCCGTCGTCACCCCACCGGGTGGATTGTGCGGACGGTACCCAGCCAGTATGGGGAATTTCAACTTGCCGTTCGATGTATACATGTCGCCTTTGTCAGTCATTACGTTTCCGTTCGTAAAAAGTATGACCGGCTCTCCGGTTCCAATTTGCGTCAGCTCAATCTTCCCGCCGGCGACGCGCACGACGAAGAGCTCATTCAGATTTTTTCGTATATTGAAGCGGCTGGCAAACCGCCCATCCGCGCTCAGGGTGGTAAAAAATGGCATTGACCTTTCCGCCAAGATCCGTCCGGCTTCCAGCACCGTGAGCTTTGCTCCGTGCTGAAGAAAGAAGGCGCGGCCGTTATTATCCACGGAGAGACTGAAATACGGGTACCGGGCGTATGGCAAGGAAGGCGAAGGCATCTTCACCGGCAGCGTCGCTTCGCCGCAAAGCGTTCCCTTCTTCCAGGTCTGCAGGCGCACGCCGCGCGGCTGCACCGAGGCGGTGGCGAAGATCTCGCCCGACGGCGAGAGGGCAAAGGTCGAAATGCCGGAATCGTAATCCGACGATGTCGGCAGTTCCCAGGCTCCGGGGGAACTACCCCCGGTGGGCCGCGCGGCCTGCGCCTCCCAAAGCGGCTTGCCGTCCGCCCAGCGGCGCATGATGAAGCGGGAGGGAGACGTCAATGTCAGCACGCCGGGGTCGCGCACCATCCATATTTGCTCGCCGGCGAAGCAGGCCGTGACGCGGATGTGCGGCCTGCGCCACAGCGAGTAGCCGAATGCCCCCGCGGCGATGAGCAGAACGAGGATGAGCCATCGTCCCACGCGCCTT
>Ga0172369_10001451_pt1 | contig 34066 bp, 39 predicted proteins | sample LakKiv25m_FD_114539 | JGI IMG/M metagenome (GOLD analysis project Ga0172369, IMG submission 114539) | Freshwater microbial communities from Kabuno Bay, South-Kivu, Congo - kab_022012_11.25m | ecosystem: Environmental > Aquatic > Freshwater > Lake | place: Democratic Republic of the Congo... | reverse complement strand
TCAGGATGTATTATCCGGGAAAGCATTCATTCCGAACATAGCCAAATAGAAAAATTGATATCAATCTTAGATAAAAATCTAATATATTATAAAAAATAATAAATGCTAGACCGAATAGTTACCGAATTTCTTAAAATATGCACAACGGAAGGATTGGATAAAACCCAGATAGATATTCTGGATGAATATCTGCATGATCTTGGGGTTATTATTCATTTTACAGATAGAATTGACCTTCACAATATGGTTATTTTAAAACATGATTGGGCAACCAAGGCGTTTTATAAAATCCTGGATACGAAATCTGTTCGTGATCGAAGCGGCATCTTATTGCATAGTGAATTAAATAAAATCTGGGATATTAAGATTTATCCGCATGATATTCATCCGATATTGCTGGAACTTATGAATAAATTCGAGCTTGCATATGAATTGCCAGATAAGAAAAGTCATCTGGTGGCTGAGCTTCTTCCAAGCACGGAACCTGAGTTTGAATGGGATGATACAAATTCATTGCCTTTTTATTACTGTTATGATTTCCTGCCTGCTGGTGTGATGACCCGCTTTATTGTGCGTGTTCACCAAGATTTGGAATATTGTAAAAATGATGGTAAGCAATTATGTTGGAAAGAAGGCGCAGTGTTGCATCAAGGGAAGACACGCGCTCTTATTAAAATAAAGCCAGTGGAGAGACTGATCGAGATAAAAATAAATGGCGATAAAAAACGAGAATTACTGGCAATTATCCGTTACCATTTTGATCATATTAACAGTTCGATCAAAAAAGTGAAGATCACAGAAGAGATTCCCTGTAATTGTTCAAATGATTGTCCTCACAAGTTTAACTATGAACAATTATTAAATGCTGAAAAAGTTAATAAAGAAACGGTAGATTGTCCTGTGAATTGGAAAGAAGTGCCTATTTCATTATTGCTGGATGGTTATGAAAAAAAGGAAAATAGAATGAAGGAAATAGACAAGAACGAAAAACGTGATGGCCCAAGAGTTTATGTGGGAAATGGTGGGATTTCTATTTATAGTGGACGAGACACGAAAACAGGTGATATTACAAGCACTCCTGCGCCGCAACCTGAAGCCCCTGAAAAAATGAAATCGCTCCAGGATATTCTCGCTAATCCTGCTACCATTGCTTCATTCATCGTAACACTGGCTGGAATTCTGCTTTCTTTCAGCAATTTCTGGTATGCAGTCATCCTTGTAATAATTGGGATATTGATATTTGTGTTCCTCGTGGTATTGAATTCAAAAACAGGCTGACAAAAGAGGTTTATCGGCACCAAAACTGTGCTATTGTTCCATACGAGTAAAAAAACACTGGATACTTCCCCAAAAGTATCCAGCCCTTAGACAAATTACATCATATAGTTCTCAGGTCCGCCCATTGGCATTTGCATCTCGCTCTTCTTCTCAGGAATTTCAGCTACAAGCGCCTCTGTGGTTAACATGAGTCCTGCGATGCTGGCTGCATTCTGAAGCGCGCTTCGAACCACTTTTACGGGGTCGATGATGCCTGCTTCGATCATATCCAAATATTGGTCTGTCTTTGCGTCATAACCCATATTGGGGTTTGATTCGGCTTTGAGCTTCTCAATAACCACTGAGCCTTCCTTGCCTGCATTTGTAGCTATCTGTTTTAACGGCTCTTCGATGGCAAGCCTGATGATATCCACGCCGATCATCTGGTCCCCGACAAGAGAAAGGGAATCAAGTGACTTTGCAGCCCTCAATAGCGCAATACCGCCGCCTGCTACAACGCCTTCTTCTATTGCGGCTTTTGTTGCATTTAGGGCATCATCTATTCTCATCTTCTTTTCATTAAGTTCGGTTTCAGTAGCAGCACCTACGTTTATTACTGCCACGCCGCCGGACAACTTGCCAAGGCGCTTCTTCAGGTCGGTCTTCTTGTAATCCGATTCCTCAAGCTTTACACGTCCTTCGATTATGGATACACGCCTGTCAATGTCAACTTTCTTGCCCTGTCCTTCAATGATGATGGTCTTGTCCTTACTTACTCTGATCTTCTTGGCGCTTCCAAGGTCTGAGAGTTTGGTATTCTCAAGTTTCATCCCGAGGTCTTCGCTGATAACTTTTCCACCAGTGAGCGCAGCAAGGTCTTCTAAAATCTCTTTTCGCTCATCGCCAAAGCCCGGGGCTTTTATGGCACACACTTTCAGTGTTCCGCGAATGATATTAATTACGATAGTTGCAAGAGCTTCTCCATCCAGGTCTTCGGCAATAATAAGCAGCGGCTTATTCTCTTTCACGACTGCTTCCAGAACCGGGAGGAATTCTTTCATGGAGCTTATCTTTTTATCGAACAGGAGGATCATAGGATTTTCGAGAACGACTTCCATTCCCTGCTTGTCTGTCACCATGTATGGCGAAATATAGCCCTTATCAAGCTGCATTCCTTCTACGACTTCAAGTGAAGTTTCCATGGATTTTGCTTCCTCGACAGTTATGACGCCATTTGCGCCAACTTTTTCCATGGCATCGGATATGAGGTTGCCTATTTCTTCATCATTGTTTGCAGAGATGGTTGCGACCTGCGTTATCTTTTCTTTGGTTTTGACCTCTTCGCTCATGCTCTTGATGGTTTTTACGACCGCATCCGTTGCTTTGTCTATGCCGCGTTTGATCTCGATAGGATTTGCACCAACCGTGATAAACTTCATTCCTTTATGGAGTATCGCCTGGGCAAGGAGCGTTGCGGTTGTCGTGCCGTCGCCTGCTACATCCTGGGTCTTCGTGGCAACTTCCTTTACAAGTTTTGCTCCCATGTCCTCATAAGGGTCTTTAAGATCGATCTCTTTGGCGATAGTGACGCCGTCATTTGAAATGACAGGGCTTCCATAGCTCTTTGAGAGAACTACGTACCTGCCCTTTGGTCCGAGTGTTATTTTTACTGTATTTGCAAGCTGGTCAACGCCTCTTAATAGCGCATGTCTTGCATCATCATTGAAAATTAATTGTTTTGCCATTTTATCCCTCTATTTTTGCAATCACATCTTTTGATTCAAGTATGAGATATTTTTCCCCATCAAATTCAAGTTCTTCAGAACTGTATCCTGTGTATAATATTACGTCACCCTTCTTTATAGGGAATTCTTTATCTTCAACCGTACCGACTTCAACTACAATACCCTGCTTTTTCTTCTCCTTCGCAGACTCAGGAATATATATCCCGCTTTTTGTTCTTTCTTCTTCTTTTACTGGTTTGATCAAAACTCTTTTACCTATTGGTTTTATTTTCATATGGATACCTCCAAAATAGTAATGTACGGAGCTTTTTCATTGTTTGCGGTTCTATATATACTATTCTATTTGGGGACGCTACAAAGCTTTTAAATAGAAAGTTTCTAAAACTGCTTATTTATATTTGAGGTTTGTTCCAACAATGAAGCTTGAAAAAATAGATCTTAATTCTTCCTGGTCATTCATTCTTATAGTGGTGGGATTTGTCTTCATTGCCGGGTTAACAGAGGAATTTATATCGCCCATATTTCAGGATTTTATTAGAATAAATCATTTAAACGCTGTTTTATGGGTCGCTCTCAGTGCGCCATTAATATGGTGGTTTATCAAATATTCCAATCGTTCTCAAGAGGAACTGCTGGAAAATGAGGAGCGCTTCCGTTCAATAATACAGACGGCAAATGATGCGATCATACTGGCGGATAATAATGGAAATATTGTTTCATGGAATAACTGCGCACAAAACATGTTTGGCTATGAAAGCACGGAGATATTGGGGAAATCTTTATCTGTCCTGATGCCTGAGCAATATGGAAAGGCCCATAAAAATATATTGGAATCGAATAATTCAACAGAGGAGTTAAAAGTCATCGGAAAAACGATCGAGGCGTCCGGGCTCAAGAAAGATGGCAGTGAATTTCCGATTGAGTTTTCCGTTTCCACCTGGAAGACAAAACAGGGAAGATTTTACACTGGCATTATTCGAGATATAACCCAGCGTAAGCAGGCAGAGGATTCACTCAAAAAATCAAAAGAATTCGCCGAAACAGTGCTAAATAACCTGGACGACACAATTTCAATCATAGATGTAAAGGATTTCAGGATATTAGATGTGAATAATGTTTTCCTTGAGAAATATGGGGTGAAGAAAGAAGAAGTGATCGGAAAATATTGCCACGAGATAATTCATAAAAGTGAAAAGAGATGTTGTCCCCCGGATGATAATTGTCCTCTCATGGATACTTTAAATACTGGAAAAAAAACAACCTTTGAACATATACATTATATGGGAAATGGAGATAAACGATATGTAACGGTATCAACATCGCCGATAAAAGATGAATTTGGAAAAGTCATTAATGTAATTCATGTTGTACGGGACATAACCCAGAGCAAACAGGTTGAAGAGTCACTTGCCAGAAGTGAAATGAAATACCGTACCCTTTTTGAGGATGCCGGTGATTATATTCTTGTTATTTCACTTCTCGATCCCGGTTGTCCGGTAATCATTGATGCCAACAACTCAGCTTTAAAACACCACGGCTACACACGTTCGGAAATGATCGGAAAAGCAATATGGGAGCTGGACGCACCTGGTATTTTTGAAAAAAACATAGAAATTGTCAGTCAAATGAAAAAACCGGGCGATTCATGTTTTTTTGAAACAGTACATGTTCGAAAGGACGGAAGTACTTTCCAGGCTGAAGTCCTGGCAAGGCTGCTTCAGATAGGAAATGAACCACCTTTTGTCCTATCGATCGAGCGCGACATTACTAAACGAAAGATGGCGGAGGAAGAGCTGACATCGTCCCTGTCTTTGCTCAATGCCACTCTGGAATCGACGGCTGATGGAATCCTGGTTGTGGACAGAAATGGACGAATTACCCGATGGAATCAGAAATTCGCCGACATGTGGAAAATCCCGGAAGAGGTTCTGTCCAGCCATAGTGATGAACAGGCGCTCAACTATGTTCTCCGTCAGATGGCTCATCCAGAGGCGTTCTTAGCCAAAGTCAAAGAACTGTATGGACAACCGGATGCATCAAGTTTTGACAAACTCACTCTTGTTGGAGGACGCATTTTTGAACGGTACTCACAACCTCAAAAAATCGACGACGATATCGTTGGACGCGTGTGGTCATTCCGTGACATCACCGAACGAAAAAGTGCGGAGGATAAAATTGAAGCATCCCTCAAAGAAAAAGAAATTCTTTTAAAGGAGATCCATCACCGCGTAAAAAACAATATGCAGATCATTTCCAGTCTGCTCGGGCTTACGTCAGGAAGTATCACAGACAAAAAGTATGTGGATATGTTTCAGGAAAGCCGGAACAGGATAAACTCTATGTCTCTTGTTCATGAAAACCTTTATCTTTCCAAAGACCTTGCAAAAATCGATTTTAATGAATACATAAAGGACTTAACAAGTGGTTTATTCCAGTCGCATGGAGCCAATGCAGACATGATAGAATTGAAGCTGGATATCGGGAATGTTTCACTCGGAATTGATCAGGCGATCCCATGCGGGTTAATAATCAATGAACTGATCACTAACTCTTTAAAATATGCATTTCCGCGAGGGAGGAAAGGTGAAATTAAGGTATCTGCATGTTATAACGAAGATAATATGATTGAGATCGTAGTCAGCGATAATGGCGTAGGGATCCCATCTGATGTGGATTTCAGGAAAACCAGATCACTGGGTTTGCACCTTGTTACAATACTGGCGCAGGATCAACTCAAAGGTAAGATCGATTTAGATCGAAGCAGAGGAACTGAGTTTAAAATTATTTTTAACAGGTTGAAATAATGGACAAAAAACAAATATTGGTTGTTGAAGATGAAAGAATTGTTGCCGAACATATCCGAAGAAGCCTGCAAGATATGGGATATTCTGTCTCATCAATCGTCTTTTCAGGTGAGATAGCTATTAAGGAAGTTGAACAAAAAAGGCCAGATCTGGTTTTGATGGATATTGTATTGGATGGCGAGATGGATGGAATCGAAGCCGCGACGCAAATACGTTCCCTTTATAATATTCCGGTTGTATTTCTCACAGCCTTTTCAGACAAAGATATTCTTGAACGGGCAAAAATCACAGAGCCATCTGGATATATTACCAAACCATTCAATGCAAAAGAATTGCATATCTGTATTGAAATGGCTCTCTACAAACATAAGATGGAAATGGAATTAAAAGAGAACCAACAATGGTTGGCTGCGACAATAAAAAGCTTAGGTGAGGCTGTTATCGCAACTGATAAAAATGGACTCATAAAGACTATAAATCCTTTTGCAGAAGCACTTACAGGTTGGAAGAGAGAAGATGCTTTAGGGAAACCACTGGAGACAGTATTTAATGTTATAAGCGAAATAACCGGCAAAATTGTGGAAAATCCTGTAAAAAAAGCGATCAGAGAAGGCAGTTTTTACGGTCTTGCAGACCATCCATTCTTATTAGCAAGGGAAGGCGCTAAAATTCCGGTTGACATCATCGGTTCATCGATCAAAGATGATAGAGATAACATAATTGGTGTTGTATTGATTTTCTATGACATCATTGAACTAAAAAGAATTGATGAAGCGTGGAAATAACATCAAAATCCATAAGTCACAACATTTTGAAGCCTTTTACTTAATTAAGGGAAAAAGACATAAACCAAAAAGAACATAGTAATTTTGTACATAATCAGGGGGAAAAATTACGAGCGGTCTTTATAAAAAAATCCTGATAGCAACAGATGGTTCAGAGCATACTGAAAAGGCAGTAACCCATGCGATCGAATTGGCAAAGCTTACGGGAGCACAGCTACATGCGGTCTATGTGATCAGCATTATATCCCCGCCTGAAAATCTGGATATTAAGACAGATTATGATTTTGGATCACCAGTTTCTATTGATGCATCCATGGATGGATTAAAGAAGATCCTTGAACTGGATGGAGATAAGGCAATAAGATCCATAGAGGAAAAGGCAGCGATAAAGGGCGTAAAGGTAAGGAAATGGATCCTTGAAGGGCAGCCCGCAAAGGAGATATTGAGGTTAGCGGATGAGCAGTCATTTGATCTGATAGTGATGGGCACATTGGGAAGAAGCGGGATTGAAAAATTCCTGCTTGGAAGCGTAGCAGATAAAGTGATCAGGGGTTCAAAGATCCCTGTGCTGACCGTAAGAAAATAGATAACGGAGGTGAAAAAAATGAAGATCAGAAAGATAAAGAAGATCGCCAGAGGAACATGTAAGTGTCATTCTTCCTGCGCGTAGGAAATTTACAGCATGACGAAATGGATGACAACAGGAGTTTTATATATTTTATATTTGGAATCAGCTTCTGTTGTCTATTAAAATTCGATACAAATGATTAAAAATAAATAGAATACAAATTGAAAGTAATGACAAAAAAAGAAATAAATCCTTTTGTAAGTCTTATCTGTACCCACTGCGAATTCTATAAGGAAGATGATTTCGAGCTTGAATGCGCCGCATTCAAGGTTTTAAAAACTATGCTTCAAGAAGGCAGGATAAAACCTGAAGAGATAAAGGATGTTTTCAGGTAAATTTCCCTTGTTGGCGCCGGGGCATATCCTGCGTGAACTTGAATCTCATGTTGTTTATGATATCAATAAAGACGAGTTATACGAACTTGACGATGAGGCTTACCAGTTTTTAAAAAAATGTAATGGCAGGAATTCTTTTCCGGATTTGATCGTAAAAGGCAAAAGCGATGAAACTATTGATTTCATGCTGGATGAAGGGATCATCCTGATGACGGACGGAAATTCAATAAAAAATGTCAAAGCTCCCAGTTCGCCTCTACCCTCTCTACGTTATCTCCTTTTAAATATTACGAATACATGCAATCTCAAATGTAAGCATTGCTATCTCCGGGATCCAGAAAAACTTGAGATTGAATTTGATTTGTTTGAAAATGCAGTGTCGCAATTTGAAGAAATGGGTGGATTAAAACTCATGATATCGGGAGGTGAACCGCTGATACATTCAAGATTCTGGGAACTTATGGAGATACTGCCATCGTATGAATTAAGAGTCGTCATCCTGTCAAACGGAACACTAATAGATAAGATCACGGCAAAAAAATTATCCCATTATGTTCATGAAGTGCAGATAAGTATCGACGGTATCAGTTCACACGATATGTTGCGAGGAAAAGGTTCATATGCCAGGTCAATGAAAGGTATTTCCAACTTGAATGAATCCGGGATACCCGTTTCGATCGCTACTATGGTGCATAAATTCAATACAGGCGAATTTGACGAGATGGAAAAGCTTTTTTCAAAGACTGGAGCGATCTCATGGAGCGTTGATGTTCCATGCATCACAGGAAGGCTTTGCGAAAACATGGATTTTGTTCTTGAATTGAAGGAAGCAGCCAGATTCTTAAAGTACGGATTCGGGGCTGGAGCCCATGAAAGCACAGGAGATAATACCTGTGGTTCTCACCTGTGTTCGGTAGCGCCCGATGGTTCAGTCAGTAAATGCGGATTTTTCGAAAATGAACCTGCAGGAGATGTTAATAATCTTTGGTCTGCATGGGAGAACATCTGCAAATCCAGCTTATGGAGACTTGATGAACTTGAATGCAAGGATTGTAAAGTGCTTCATGAATGTAAAGGTGGATGCAGGTTCAGGGCAAAGCAATATAAAGGAATTCTTGCGCCTGACCCTTTGATGTGCCATGCTAATTTACCTGGTGGTTTTGATTGACCTATAATAAAGTAAAATCCAATATATTTTCGAATAGAGGAGAGAGTGCCGATGTGATAATCATCGGAGCAGGTGTTGGTGGTCTGACAGCTGCAGCCTATCTTGCCCGGGCGGGACGCAAAGTTATAGTTATCGAGCAAGATAATCATGTTGGAGGAACTGCTCATGTCTTTAAGCGTGACGGTTTCACCTTCCCAACCGGCCCTCAATCGATCACCATGCCCGGGTATATCGCCAATTCCCTTTGTGAATTAGGCGTTGAAAGACGTTTGAGTTTTACGCGGGATCATTTTCAGGTACTTCGGGGTTCCATGGACATAATGATTTCCCAGCCTCTTGATCATGTTGCAGAGCAATTATTGGAGAATTTCCCCGAAGAACGTAAGGGAATCCATTTTGTCATCAAAATCCTGGAGGAGGTGATAACTGCTCTCGATGTGCTGAAGCCTTATGATCTTATCGAGCAAGCGCCAGGATGTATTACAGATATTAATGCCTGTGCGGTGCTTGAACGATGGGGGAGTGTCCCGTCCAGGGATATTTTTGACCAGCATCTGAAAGCCAGGAGCCTCAAGGATCTCCTGGGAAGTCAGGGAACCAGTGAAACCGAAATGTCGGTAGTATTATTAGCCCAGATGTGGCGCTTCATGTCAAGAGTGGGGATATGGTATGTAAAAGGAGGGATAGATACCGTATCTGTGCTTCTTGCCCAGCGGGTTCGCTTCTTTAGGGGGGAGATCCGTTTTGGAAACAGAGTGGAACGCATTTTAGTTCAGGATGGCGCCGTCACAGGAGTAGAACTTGCAGGAGGTACAATTATTAAAGCCCCTTTTGTTATTTCTGACGCGGATTATCTTGAAACCATGATCGAGCTCCTGCCGCCAGATGCAATCCCGATTAATGAGCGTGAAAAAGTATCCGGAATGCATCTCACTTCATCTGCCTTTACAGTCTTCCTGGGAGTTAAGAGAGAGCTTGTTGATATTTCCGCTTTCCGGGGAGATCACCTCTTTGTGAAACTTAAGGAAGGGATGCCTGTGCCCTGGGAGATGAAAAAGTCCGTTCCGGAAGATTTTCTGCAAGATGAGATATGGCTTTCCTGGTGGTCAAGGCACGACCAGGTACTTGCTCCACCCGGATGCGAAGCGCTGATAATTAAAGTGAGGGCGCCATTTGAGTTTTTTGCACCATTCTCAGGAGGCGGTCGTGGGCGCCATCAGGAACAGTATTACTCTTTGAAAGAAGAGCTTGCAGACGCCCTTGTGGCCGCTGCAGAAAATATCCTGCCCGGACTTTCCAATGCTGTGGTGGTTCGGGAGGTAGCGACTCCACTCACATATAAATACTGGGGACACCGCAGCGAAGGGTCGTTGGCTGGTTGGTCGTGGAGTTCAGTGGAACAGCCCAAACCCTGGGCACGAAGCCTCGTTGCCACGAAAGTTCCGGGATTGCTTATGGTAGGCCTTCAATCCTTTACTCGTCTTTTCTATGGCGGTATGGGGACGTCAATGTATAGTGGAGAGTACGTTTCAGATATTGTTCTGAAAAAAATTAATGAACAACAATTGATTTAGAAGAGTTATAGCCAATTATCATGCTAAAATAAATACAAAACCAAAAATATGTTTCTTTACATTTTGTGTAAATAAAGGATATTTTCATATCCTAATAAATCATAAGAACGGCGGGTAAAAACAGATGGAACCTTCAAACCTTTCAATATTTATTGTTTTCCTTGCAGGAATTGTTACAATATTTAAGCCATGCTGCCTCCCGCTTGTGCCCGTGATATTTTCAGGCTCAGGCGGGCACAAATTGCGACCGCTTGCGATCGTGTCGGGATTGACGTTGAGCTTTACGACGATGGGGGTCCTCGTATCTGCATTTGGCGCAACCTTTGGTGCATACACGGATTATCTCAGGTATATTGCAATTCTCTTTATAATGACGATGGGCCTTGTGCTCTTTGATGAAGATGTGAACATGGAGTTTATGAAGATTTCAGGAAGGATAACACAGGTTCTTCGCAAGAATTTCGGGTTCTTGAATTCATTATCTTCAAAAATGCCAGAAGGAAGCCTTACCGGAGGATTTTTCCTTGGCATGTCGCTTGGAGTCCTGTGGATCCCATGTGTTGGTCCTATCCTGGGCGCGGTGCTTGCTTTAGTGGCATCGGCAGGGGATATGACTTATGGAGCATTGATGTTATTTGTTTATTCTGTAGGCATGAGCCTCCCCATGCTTTCCATTGCTTACTACGGAAAAAAAGTTACGAACAGGTACAAATGGTTTTCAAGGAACGGTGAGCTTATAAAGAAATTATCCGGTCTTGTCCTTATACTTGTTGGCATAATGCTGCTTTTTGGTGTGGATAAGCTTATTATAAAGTGGCTCTCCCCGTATTTCCCGACGACATTTTATGGGATATAGGAAATAATATTTATTTCTCCATCAAGATTTCAATTGTCGAAACATTGGAATCCCCTCTGTCAGTGGCGATCTTTTCAGTCCCAATCTTTATATCCTTTATTTTAATTTCTTGCAAAAACCTGTTCTTTGATACTTCAACAGCATCTACAGCCCTTGATATTGCTTTTCCCCTGGCTTTTACTGTAACTTGCGCAGATCCGTTATTAAATTGTGTAATTACAGCAAGGACATAATTCATCACTGGTTTGTTTCCTATAAATACAACATTATCCTCAATCATTCTTGTGGTCTCCCTTTTTATTAAGTATTAAATACGATGCACCTAGATATATTTTCCGAAATTTTTTTAACACGTAATAACGTTACAGCGTCTTCTTTATATCTATAGAGTTACCACTAAAGAGCATATGATCAAGCTCTCGGAACTCTATTCGGGCAAGGCAAAAACCGTTTACAAGACAGATGATCCTGAAAAGCTTATAATGAAATTCAGGGACAGTCTTACTGCATTTGATGGCAAAAAGAAAAGTGAAGCGCCAAAAAAAGGATATTATAATGCGCAGATCGCTGCCAAACTTTTAAGGCTTCTGGAAGAAAAAGGAATTAAAACCCATTTTGACAGCATGATATCAGATACAGAGATGGTCGTTGATGCTGTCGATATCATAAAAATTGAAGTAATTGTACGAAATATCGCGGCAGGTTCACTTGTTAAGAAATATCCCTTCAAGACAGGCCAGAAACTTGATCCGCCTATTTTGGTCTTTGATTACAAGAGCGATGAGCACGGCGATCCGATGATCAATGATGATATCGCTCTTGCGCTTGGGCTTGCAACAAAAGATGAACTTTCAAAAATACGCAAACTTGCACTTTCCATAAACTCGATATTGCTTGATCATCTGGCAGATAAGGAACTTCTGCTGCCGGATTTTAAGCTGGAGTTCGGAAGGCAAAAGGGCAAGATACTGCTTGCAGATGAGATATCCTGCGATACCTGCAGGTTCTGGGATAAAAAAACAGGGGAATCACTGGATAAGGATGTTTTCAGATTCGATAAAGGCGATCTCGTTGCAGCTTACCGTGAAGTGGCAAGAAGGATAGTGCCAGAGATATTTGAAAATGTTTAGTTAGAATCGAACCAAATCTAACCTTTCATAAACCAAGTATTATCGATAGACCCTTGGCTATCTTATCCATGTAAGAATCATCCAGATTGCCCAGTACCTTAGTTATCCTTTTCTTATCAATCACTCTTATTTGCTCACAAAGAATAACGGAATCCTGGGTTAATCCTCCAACATTAGCAGGAACAAACACATGTGAAGGCAATTGTGCGAGCCGGATCTTTGAAGTAAAGGGTGCAATAATCGTGTGAGGACTGACGTTATTGGCACGATTGATCTGCAAAATGACAACAGGTCTTATGCCTGACTGTTCTGTGCCCATAACCGGATTCAAGTCACACAGAACTACCGCTCCCCTCTTTATTATCACCAACGAATTTCACCGCCGGCCAGGCGATTTTCGTAATCTTCAAGATTGAACAAATAATCACCAAAATCAGATTCAGACAGTTCAATCCCTTCGCTGAAGTTCTTCCATAATTGCCATCGGATGCTGTCATGCCTCGTCATTAGGAAATCAATAAAATCATTCACTTCTTCCGCCAGGGGTTCTGGTAACTGTCGGAGTTTATAAACCGTAACATCATATACTGTCATAAATTTATCACTTCATGGTCAGAAAATACTGCCCAACCAAATCATATTGTAATGTATACCTTCCTTTGGATATATTTTTATCCTCATTTATCGAGCGGTTTTTTGATAACGCCCTCAAATCCCCAACCCCATTATATATTCCTTCAACATCGCATGGTTCGCAAGTACCATATCCGCGCTCTTCAACAATTCCGGTTCCACATAGGTCGGTATAGCAATACAGTACAATCCCGCCCTTTTTGCTGATTCCACGCCTAGAGGCGCATTTTCGATAACGATGCATTCATCTTTGTTGACTTTTAGCATTTCAACAACTTTCAAATAGGGCTCAGGGTTTGGCTTTCCTTCCTTAACATCATTCCCGGACACAATTGCTGTAAAAGTTTTGGGGAAAAACCGCTCAATCAACTCAATTACGACTTCCCGGTCCGAACCTGATGCAACTGCGAGAAGACATTTATTTCTAAGGGAATTTATACACTCATATATCCCGTCAAAAACCCTAACTTTGTTGATCTTTGAAAATATCTCCTGTTTTTTCTGTGAAAGCCTGACGAAATCCGCTGGATCAGGAGTTCTACCAGCTTTTTTGAAAACCAGGTTTATTATCCCGGTATAGTTTGAACCTTCTTTATCGTAGATATCTTCCCGCTTGATATTGATACCCACATCTTTGAAAACCGATACCCATGCATCCGCATGATATGGCATGGAATCTACAAGTACGCCATCCATGTCAAAAATCACAGCCTTAATCATATTTCCTTATCCCATCTTCTTTGCAGCAAGCTCGATCGCTTCAATTAGACTGTCTTTTGGCATGATCGAAGTAACAGGGATACGCAGGATCTTCTCAACCGTGGTGCTCACAATAGGTGCGCACACAAGCGCTTTTGCACCATCTCTTTCTGCTTTTACTGCGGCGATAATGGCTTCTTCCATTGATGTGGCAGAGTATTCCCTGATCGTGAGGAGCCTTCCACCCACTTTTAATTTTTTCTCGGTAATATAATCAAGGACGGGACGGGCAGCGATAACAGCAATAAAATCGGGTTTTTCTATTCCTTCCATTTTGCGAAGTACAGCAACGATCTGTCGAAGTGTCTTGATATTTGGCTCGCGCTGACCTGATAATAGTTTATATATTGTGCTTGCGGGGATACCGGATTTTTCGCTAAAATCCGCAGCTGTCAAACGAAGCTCTTCTTTGAGTATTCTCTGGAATTCCTTTATAAAGGATTCATCCGATTCCATTGCTGTACGTATCAGTTCTTCAGAGGTCATCACAATCGTATAGTGGTTATTTAATATTATACGTTTGGGTCAATCAAATGCTTGATGAAAAAAAGAAAATCAGCTCACGAATTTTGGCGAAAAATACTTCTTTATCACTGTGTCGCATTTTCCGCATGTTATCATGAGCCAGTCTCCAACCTCCTGTTTATCGTAGTAGTCAAATATTGATGCACCGCAACCCGGACAGACATAATATTCCTTGAAATAATAGTTGTAGAACTCCGGGCAATGTTCAAGCCAATTGATGGTTTGAAGGAGTCTTTCAAGATATCTCTGTTTTCCGCCCTGGGCGTCTTTCATTTCCTCCTGTACATGTTCTTCCATATGTTTTATATGGCGTTTGCTGTGCTTTCTGATCTTCTGGTAGTTGCTGATGAATTCTTTTCCATTTTCCAGGTATTTCAAGTACCCTTTCTTTGTTTCTGCGCCTTCACTTATCGTCCTCAGGAAATATTCGCCCATGAGGTCTTCCATAAGATCCGAGCATTCAGTGCATATATTGTATCCTTTGTAAAGTTTTGAATCCTGCTGTCCCTTGCATATTTTGCAGGTTTCCATTATCATCACCCAACGCATACAGGCTTTGTCGCTTCCCGGGTGAACATTATCGGATAGAGATTCAGCACTGAAAGCAGGTCACCTTTATGGATCTCGCCAGATTCCTGCCCAATGACATAAGCTACGTTGATCGTCCTATCTGTTTCTACAGGCGCTGGACCTTCTTTTGTTGCGACCTTCACCACAGATATAATGGGATGATGGCTAAAAGCGCATGGCAAGGCAAGCATGTCTTTCTGGACATTTATTTCCTTTACTTTAACACGCTCAAGTTTTCCCGCACCGATAGTGATATCCTCGTCGGCGATCACCATTTCCCATTTGGCTCTTGTAGCTATTGTAAATTCATATGGCGATGCTTTTACTTTTTTTCTAATTACCTTCCCATTCTTTCGGGAAACCACATTTACTATTTCACTCATGGTATCACCTTTTCCACCTACGCTTTCAAAGTACATATAGTTTATCACGGTTAATCATTATAATATTTAATCATGAGGTTTAATATATTATAACTGATTTTAACCCTTTCTGTTAATTGCACCAGTTAGAAATATACCTTACACAAATATTTTACACAAACATAAACGAAACTTTAATTAACACATAATGACTTTGAGGTAATCCCGCTCCGATAGTGTAGCACGGCCAATCATGTCAGACTCTCACTCTGACGACTGGGGTTCAAATCCCCATCGGAGCACTAAGTTTTTCCGTTCAATGCCCCCTGCAAAAAGCATATTAAAGTAGATGTTTTGGAGGGCATAGCATGAACGTAGAAATATATAATTATGACAAAATCTTCGCTGCAACGAAAGCGCGAGTTATCAATGCGCCGACCAGTGAGAACAATAAAGAATTGTTACTTGATTTCGCAGAGGATTGTCTGGTTGGCTTCAATGTCGCAAGACTGAGCAAACCAAGAGTAATCACATTGCTCACACGACTCTACCTCGCAACCACCGCTTTTGAAAAAGAGTGGCTGATGTTTGACGAACGAGACCTTAAGAAGCTGATGGTATGGGTAGACGGCAGGTTCCCTCTTCCTAACGGCGCTTATTCCCAGGAGGGCTATCTGATAAGCATACGCAAGTTCGTGACGTGGATGAGAAGAAAACACGGCTACCCTGAGACATATCCAAACAGGAACAAACCTATAGAACTGCTGCCGCTCTCAAAATACGCGTATGAGGTCAGCAGACTTCAAATCAGAAAACCTGACAGATTAAGAGACGCACACACTATTCCAACAGACCAGGAGATGGAGTTCCTGTGCACTGCAACAGTCAACCCCAGAGATAAGGCCTACATCGAGATGTCTCGTGAACACGGCGAAAGAATCGGGGGTCTTGGAACGAGGCAGATCAAACATGTAAAATTCGATCAGCTTGGAACCGTTGTAACCATTCACGACAAGACTTTCAAAGGGGAGCCTGTGCGGTATATCGCCTCCACCATATACCTTCGTCAATGGCTCGAAAAACACCCTTTTAAGAACGATCCAGAAGCGCCGCTGTGGATTGACATGACAAAATTGCCCCGCTGCGTACCTCTGAACTACCATGGTTTCAAAGCAATAATCCACCGGCTTATTGAGAGACATAACAGGAACGCACAGAAATTCGGGCTTCCACAGATCAATAAACACATCACCACTCACCTGTTCCGGTACTACGCCCAGACGCGTGATGAAAGGCAAGGGATGCCGAGGACAATCATGTGCAAATTACGTGGGTGGTCTCCAGCATCGAAGCAGCCTGAGAAATACGCAAGATTGACTACCGATGACGTTGATGAATACCTTCAGAAGAAGGCTGGTCTTGCAGTAGAGGGAAGAGACAATCCCGACAAGCTGGTAAAATGTGTGCGGTGTAAGGAGATCAATCCGGTCAAATCCACATATTGTCTGAAATGCGGTCTCCCGATGTCCGGGACAGCTGTTATCGAGATGGAAGATATGATGAAAAAGATGGATGCGGTTCTTGGAAAACTCATGCAGGACAAAGAGTTTGCAGATATGTTCGATAAGAAAGTGACGCTGCTAGAAAACGACGAAAAATAGGGAAGGATTCGCATGAATACCTTGCCACCCGTAGGCTACTTCCAATGCAATATAGGCATTTGAATACAGAGGAATGATATTTATGCATCTTTTCATGGTGTCAATTGCAATATCCAGTAGATGGAACTCACTGTAGACAAGCCCCAGATTGCATAGTACATCCGGGTCTTTGGGCGATTTGAACGTCATATCTTCCAAGATGAATCTTTCCAACCTCAAGTCTGCCGTCCGTGAGCAAACGCATTGACCTCTGAAATTCAGCCAGTATCTCCAAAAGAATGTCAAAATCTACTGATGCCCGTATTCGATTTTTCTATTTTGCATATGAACAAGTGCTACAACTTATATGGATTGTTTTATACAAAGAGGAGGTGATTTTTAAGAAGTTTTTACTATATTTGTACGAATTTTGTGCTTTAAGAAACTCTAAGTCGGGCAAATAATTTTAGATAGCAATCTCTTTACCTCATTTGTGAAGGGATGAGGCTGGTAGTACATCACAGACGTCTATTGGTAGTATGTACACGTCGACAATTGTTTAAGATGAATGCTTTTTTTGGAAATTTAATTGAGGTGATATTTTTCTTTCGGAAGTACTGGCAGAGATGATCCAGATATCAGCTTTAATCACGTATCAATTCCTTCAGCCGCTTGATCGATGTCATTCTATTATCAATCATTTTTTTCTGCTGGTTCTCAAGGTGCGCGATTATATCCTTAAATCCAACTCTAAGTGAGTAAACCTTATTCGGTCTTCCTTTACCAGGCTTTTTTTCTTCATTCTCGTCAATCCAATCAAGCGGATCTAACTGCTTCATTGCAATGCTTACTTCAGGCTGGCGCAATCCTGTTCCTCTCTCAAGTTCAATGGATGTAGCTGTCTCCACTTTTTGAAGATATGCCAGGGTTCTGGCTACTGGTCTGCTCAGCCCTGAGGAAATGAGAATTTCGGCGAGTTCTTCATCGTTTTCGTAAAGTTGGTTGATATCAAGTTTCTTCATAATGATCCTTAGATTATATTTTGCCACCCGATATATTTACATTATATTAATTTTTTCGATATGAAACTTTTTTTGACAAAAAGCGTGGATAATAGATAATAGACATCTACTAATACTCTAAAATAGTCCTCTGGAACGGATCTTCCACAGCATTGGTCAAAACCTTGAAGTTGTTTTTTATTCTCGTCATCAGGTTAGCCCTGAACTCCACATCTGGATAAAGATATCCAGGATTTTTAACGACCTTCATCCTGCCAAGATCGAACAATCCAATATCCTTCAATTCCAGTGTGCTCTTTGAGAATTTATTGGCTGCCAGATAGAAATATTCGCATGTGCCCCTGTAGGTTTCCAGATATTCCATCGCCATCTTCGGATGTACACGCTTATCCCATTCCTTGATCTCGATACCTACCAAATAGAACCGCTCAGACTGTTTATAGACCGCGATTATGTCCGCGAGATTGCAGACGCTCTCCCGGCAGAGGAATGGTTTTAGATGGATCTCCGATGTTTGAAATACAGGGTTCCCATGGTTGGTAATAGCATCGACAATCTTATCTGAGTTAATTGTCGTTCCGAAGCTGGAGAAATGCATCAGATATCTCATGGAGTTTTATAGGATAAGATTGACCTAAGGGGAAAGTGAAAGTGAATTTGAAATGGAAGGAAATAAAGAACACAATAAAATAGCAGAATTAGCAGGAATACCATCTGCCACATCAGTCAGTTGATATGACAATCTTTATAGACACAAATCCGCTGTATTTCACTCATCATAAACTATATATACTATTGTTCGTATATATACGAACTGTAGTGGGCGGAAAAATAAACTTTTTCTCCATACCACCATAATCCCCCTCCTGCTCACTATACTCCTACTCATTTGGGTCATGTAACAAACTGGTTTAGTCATTAAGTAATCGTAAAGTAAAATCCCCTAATCGTAAAGTTCAAGGACATAGACACGAAACCAAAGCAAATGTCAATATGAAAAAAACCACGGTTAAAAAAACATATTACGAAATATTAGAAGTCGATAAGAAAGCATCCCAGGAAGATATTAAATCCGCTTACCGCAGACTGGTTATGCTATATCATCCCGATAAAAATAAGTTACCAGAAGCCGAAGAAATGTTTAAAGGGATCGCAGAGGCTTATTCAGTATTATCAGACCCGGGTAAACGGAAACAATATGACCTGGATAATGAACCAAGAAATGTTCTGCGAAGAAATAAACAAGAAAAGATGTGGCAAATAATAAGAGAGCATAAACAAAGAGAAGCCAGAACAATCCAGATGCTATGGGAATTCCAGGAACAAGAACGTATCAAATATAAAGAAAGAGAACAAGAAGCTATGAATATTATGTATGTATGATTAAAGGGAGTGTAACATCCTTTGCCTGGTCATACTTATTTTCAAGCACAAATTTTGCAGCAAGACCTATCCCTGCGTCCCTCATTTCTTCAAATTTAGAGGTTATAGGTAACTTTCGAGGCATGTTTCAAAATACAGCTTGTTTTAATATAATCCCTTCTAATTTCAAGTGAAAACAAAGAAGGTGTTTCGAATGGAAGGTCAGAATATGAAAGAAAGCATTGGGGAAATTATTGAGTATACAAAAGAATTATTTAAATCAAAGGGATGGGAGAGAAATCCGCAGGAAATCAATGAGATTGGTTGTTCCTGGTTTGCCATGACTATTGCATCGGATATAGGCGATGAAGCTACTTTACAGGAATCAAGTGAAGTTGATGATGATGATATTTTATCGCCGCATATGTGGGTTATTTATAAAAATAAATGTTATGATGCAGAAACTCCTGATGGAGTTGATGATTTTTTAGATTTGCCCATATTTAAAAGAATGAAAAAACAAGATTTGAAAAAATTCATGGAAAAAAGGAGAAAAAGTTAGTCCTAAAATAATACGGCTCAGGATTATCCCTGGGTTTCCTTTTCTTCTTATTCGACAAGAACTTGTTCTTATCTGTAATGCGTTTTATGGTAAGAACCGATTACTTTCACTCCGCACATGGCTTTTCCATAAATACTCCCAGTGTTATTTCTGATTGAGGTAAAAAACTATGGATTCATTCTGGAGCGGTCTTGCGCAGCGAGCATCCGAACATACACGAAACGAAAGGAGAAGTCAGTTCAGCGGAGTACATGAAACAGCTATTCAGGCGATTCATAAAGAAAAAGAGGGGAAAATATCAATCTGAACTATTTTTCAGTATCCCTGTCTCATCTCCATTCGCTGGTTCCTTCTGTATGATCTTTTTTAGAAAATCAGTGTCGCAAAACAAGGATTCTGTGTCTTTTCAGGCCTTCAAAGGGTGTTTCCACTTACTTTCAATCTTAGGTCTTTGTTCCTCAAGAATGGAAGCCAGATTTCTGTAAGCGTAGGAGTTATTTTTGTCCAATGCTATTGCTTTTGTAAAATAGACGGCTGCTTCTTTTAATTTACCCTGCCTCCATAAGCCACCCCCAAGGCAACATAAGCATTGGAATACAGAAGAACTATATCTACGCATCTGTTTAGGGTGTCAATTGCAATATCCAGTTCATGGAACTCGCTGTAGACCATCCCCCAGGTTGTACAGCACATTCGGATCTTTGGGGGATCGGAACGCCATATCTTCCAGGATGAATCTTGTCTCCTCAAGTTTGCCATCTGTGAAAAGGTATATGACCTAAAATCGTTCCTCCCAAAAATTAAGTTCAATAAGTAAATTAAATTATTACTTATTGATAAGCAATAGTTTAAATACTTATGAATACATTAAAGAAATCATGGCGAAGGTCGAATTCAAAGTACCAACATGGGTTGAGAAAAGATATTCTTTATTATGGGAAACGCTCGGTGATTCTGAATTTAATATTGAGCAAGCTTGCAAAATATTGGAAGAAAAGAACAAAGATAAAAAAGATGAAATACCTGTATATCTTTCAGAAATCAGAAAGGCTGGATGGCTTACCGACGAACCAGATCCATCTGATGCAAGAAAAAGATTATACAAACTAAAGAGCAAAGAAAATATCATCGGAGAAATTTTTGCGATTAATAATAATAAATTAGACCGGGGAGAGGTTGAAGGTCTATTGAAAAAGGCTGCAGATCTCATCAGGACAAGAGTTGATTATAAATTTATTCTAATCCTCCTTTTCCTGAAAAGATTCAGCGATAAGTGGGAGCTTGAATATGATAAAGCGTATAAGGAAGCCACTGAAGATGGTTTAAGTGAAGATGAAGCAAAGCAAGAGGCAAAAAATTCTGCCTATCATGATTTTGACTTTCCTATTGAATTCCTGTGGGACAATATCAGAAAGGATGTGAGCACACTTCCAGAAAAGCTATCGCATGCATTGAAGACATTGGCTGAGCGAAATCCCCATTTAAAGGATGTTCTTGACAATGTTGATTTCATCCAGTTTACTACAAGTAGAGAAAATGCCGAGATATTGCGGCAACTTGTTGAACTTTTCAGTATTCAGAAGCTTCACCATGTTTCCCCTGATATTCTGGGGGATGCATATGAGTGGATCTTAAGATATTTTGCTCCCATGAAAGCAAAAGAGGGAGAGGTCTACACTCCGAGAGAGGTTATAAAGCTCCTGATAGAAATTCTTGATCCAAAACCAGGTGAGAGCGTGTATGACCCCGCATCAGCCTCTAATGGTATGCTGATTATTTCTTATAAGCATGTTGAAGATAAATATGGGAAGGCTGAAGTTGATAAGCTGTTCCTTTATGGACAGGAGGCAAACCAGAAAACCCTAGCGCTTGGCAGGATGAACTTGTATATCCACGACATAAAAAATGCAAATCTTGCTTATGGCGATACTCTGCTTTATCCCAAGTTCAAAGAGGGAGAGGGACTGAAACAATTCGATGTGGTTATTGCCAATCCCCCCTGGAACCAAGATGGATATGATGAAGAAGTAATAAAGAAGGGTGAGTTTTGGAAACAGCGCTTTAGATATGGATTTGTCCCGAAGCAATCCGCAGATTGGGCATGGATTCAGCACATGCTCGCAAGCGCAAAAGATGATACTGGAAGGGTGGGCATTGTTATTGATAACGGCTGTCTTTTCAGGGGCGGAAAGGAGCAGGCAATCAGGAGTAGGATGCTGCAGGATGATCTAATTGATTGCATAATACTGCTGCCAGAGAAGCTATTTTACAATACCGGCGCGCCGGGTGCCCTGGTATTTCTGAATAAGAATAAACCAGAGGAGAAAAAAGGAAATGTCCTGTTTATCAATGCCAGCAGTGAATTCGAACAGCATCCTGAGGTCAGAAAGCTTAACAAGCTCGGTGAAGTGCAAATACAGAAAATCGTAGAAGCATATAGGAAATTAGGACCAAACGATGGGTTTGTTCGTGCAGTCCCTCTGGAAGAAATAAAAGAGAAAGATTTTAACCTCAATGTTACGCTTTATGTTTTCCCACAAGACGTTGCTGAAGAGATTGATGTGGGCAGGGAATGGCAGGAGCTTCGGATGATTGAGGGAGAGATTGCGAGTGTGGAGGCTAAAATTGACGAATTCTTGAAGGAGATAGGATAGAATGAGAGCCTTTGAAAAAATCAGATACGATATAAACAACGAACTCCGACAAACTGAAACGAACTCCGGCCATTCAGAATTCGTTCGAGTTCGTTTTAGTTCGTTGTTAAGTATATTATTTGTCCCGATGCATGAACGCGCGCAGCCTGTGCCTGCCGTTCATCCGCTGTCGAGCCACGCAGGGGGATGAGTATGGATGGCGCAGGGATGGCGAAGTTGCCGGATGGGTGGGAGGTTGTGAGATTAGGTGATGCAAGTATAAATATTACTGATGGGTCTCACTTTTCTCCGAAGGATGATAAAAATGGTGATTATAGAATTGGAACGGTTGCCAATATGACTGAAAACCGAATTGACATAGATTCGTGTAAAAAGATTTCAAAACAGGATTACGAAATGTTGGTTAAAAATGGGTGTAAACCCAAAAAAGGGGATGTCCTTTTTTCTAAAGATGGTACGGTTGGCCTATCTTTTCCTTTTAAACAGAGCGATGATATTGTTCTACTATCATCGATAGCAATAATTAGTCCCAAAGAAAATCTAGATTCAGATTATTGTGCCTGTGTTCTTAAATCTCCTTTTGTGTTCAAACAAATAGAGGGTAGTAAGAGAGGAACAGGGCTTAGAAGAATAATTTTACATGATTTAAATAGATTTCAAATCCCCCTCCCCCCTCTCCCCGAACAGCGCCGCATCGCCGAAATCCTGGGCACGGTTGACAACGCCATCCAGAAGGTGGGCGGCGCAATCGAGAGCACGGAGCGCCTGAAGAAGGGGCTGATGCAGAGGCTGCTGACGAGGGGGATTGGGCATGAGAGGTTTAAGTTCAGTAAAGAATTTAGTACTGAGATTCCAGAGGAGTGGGATGTGGTGAAATTGGAGGATGTGACTGGTCATGTCGGTAGTGGCCTCACACCACGAGGTGGCGCCTTAACATATTTAGACCATGGAATTCCCTTAATAAGATCTCAGAATGTTCTAATGAACAAGTTAGATCTATCTGATGTTGCTTATATTTCTAAAGAAACTCACAAATATATGGTTCGATCTGTTGTATTCTCAGGAGATCTTTTATTAAATATTACTGGAGCCTCAATTGGTAGAGTTGCTATTATACCAAAATCAGTATCTGAAGCCAATGTCAATCAGCATGTCTGTTGTATACGATTTTCCGAAGTAATTATTCCAATTTTTGCATCTTATTACCTATCTTCAGCTAATGGACAAAACCAAATAATGAGCTTCCAATCAGGAGCGACAAGACAAGGACTTAACTATCAACAAGTAAAAGCAATATTAATCCCCCTCCCTCCTATCCCCGAACAGCGCCGCATCGCTGAAATCCTGAGCGCCGTTGACAGGAAGCTGGAGCTTGAGCGCAGGAGGAAGGAGAAGCTGGAGAGGGTGAAGAAGGGGCTGATGAATGAGCTGCTGGCGGGGAGGAAGAGGGTGAAGGTATATTAATATGGAACATGGATTAACTTTCAATAAGATTTTCGAACATATCTCATCTGATGAGAAAGAATTTATAAAATTATTAGAGGCGGTTTCTGACCTATCAAAATTCCGTGACATATCTGAAGAGGAGGAAGAAAGAAGGATTTCAGAAACTAAAGGTTTCATAGAAGCAGCCGAATATGATTTAAATTCCTCTAAAATTCTGTATGATTCAAAGATTTACCCAACAGCAATTTATCATTTACAGCAGGCGGTTGAGAAATATGTCAAAGCTTATATGATAAATTTTTTTGTATTGAATATAAAGGAAATTAGAGATGTAGGGCACGACTCTCCTAAAGCATTCCTTAAACTCCTCAATAAATTTAAAAACATTTTTAACCTTTCAATATCGATTGCAGAAAAAGCTTATTTGTTTGATTCTAAGATACAAAAAATATCAATGGAAAATATTCACAACCTTGAGAACTCGATAAAAAATAACAAAGAACAAGTTGCTAAAATGAATTCTGCCGAAATAGAAAATATGATATCATTGGCATATAATATTCTAGAGAGCCAGAAAAATCAGGAGACGATGAGAACTAAATTAATTGAGTCACTTGGAGCTTTTAGAAAAGAATTAGAAAAAGAAATTGAAGAATCTGGCAAAGAAGAGAAATGGCTTAGTGAAGCCATCGCCGTTGTTGATAAAATGGAAACAAACTCAGATAATACCTTTGAAAATTATTCAAAGTATTCGAATATCTCAGCACTTTATATCATTTCGATCTTAACATATCCACATGCTTCATTTGCAAGATATTCGAATAAAATTTTACCACCGCATAAATATGATGAAACACTTGGAATAGTTCAATGTTTCAGTAAAATCGTTGAATTATTGGAAAATATACTTGAACCATGGAAAATACAGCTATCGCAAGAAATCTCAATTCGAACAGATTCATAGTAGTAAAACAAAAAGAGAAAATATGCCTGCATTCACAGAAAAATCAGTTCTTGAGGAGTCCACTATTGAAAAACTTTTCGAAAAAACAAGGGGTCTCGAAACTTTTGATAAATACGAACTTAATATCTCCTTCCCCCGACTGGCTGAACAGCTCCTTATCCCCGAAAATTTTATCGTAGCCGACCTAAAACTAGAGCTTAAGCTCAGGAGAAAGGAGAAGTTGGAGAGGGGGAAGAAGGGGCTGATGAATGAGCCGTTGACGGGGAGAAAACGAGTTAAAATCGAGGTTATTTAAATGGCAGATGATCTCGGTAAGATTATTAGTGCAATAATAGGCTTGATAATTCTAATAATATTCATTCCCATTTTATTCAATCTTATAAGTATATCTTCAGATACTCTAAGAGAACAACAAGCTCAGCCTTACATTCAAACGATCCAACAAAAAGAAGCAGAGATATCAAGTTTGAAAAATCAACTTGCTCAGACTAATACATCATTGGTGCAATTGAACAATACATATGAAAAATTGATAAGAGAGAACATAACTAAAAATGATTTTCAGGAGATGAAATATTCTTTAAATAATACACAGGCTCAAATCAACTTATTAAACCAAAAATTTGAGATAGTCAATTCCAATTTCGTTTCTGTATATAATCAAACATTTTTATATTTCTCGTTGTCTATTGTTGTAAATATTTTCTTCGTTTTGTTCATTCTTGGAGACATTATTAGCGTGTCAGTTTTTGAAATCGACATTAAAAAGAAGGTCATTGAATGGATTATAAATAAAGTTAAGAAAAATAATAAAAAGGTAAAAAAGTGAATAAAATGCCAGTAATGCATAAACACATGTATATTGATGAAAGCGGTGATCTGGGATTAAATGGTTCAAAATACCTGGTGTTGTCTGCTTTGCTGGTCGATAATCCTGCGGAGTTAGACCGAATTATAAAAAACATGAGACGAAATAAATTCAATAAGCAATTAAAGAAAGCTCATGAGATCAAAGCAAACAAATCATCCGATGAAATAATAAGATACATGCTTGAAAAATTAAATGACATTAAGAGCGCAAAGATTTTTTATATTGTCCTTGAAAAGAAAAAGATTTTTAGTGAATTTTTGAAAAATAATAAAGACAAATTGTACAATTATGTTGCCGGGAAACTTGCCAAAAACATTATTCTAGATGATGGAAATGTCGAAATAAGAATTGATAAATCCAAAGGAAAACAATTACTCAGGGAAGATTTTGACAGATATTTCTCGCGTAATTTAAAAGAGAACTTAAAAATTGGAAAAATCACTATTCATCATAGTTATTCGCATTCATGGTCTGGCTTGCAGTTCGCTGATATGCTTGCCTGGTCGTGTTTTCAAAAATTCGAACACAATAATAGTGAGTACATTGATTTAATAAATTTAGAACAAGAGGTATATCATGTCTGGTAAAATAAAGTTGCAGCACCTAAAAGCACTGGAACGTGCGCCTCAAGGTACACTGGCTTTTAGGTCTTACCTGCTAAGGAGATATAGTACTATACTCTGTAATAAAGCTTTTGGCGGTCTTGAAGCACTCCGGGTGAAATAAATGCCAAAATTCACTGAAAAATCCCTTATCGAGGATTACATCATTGAAAAACTCATTGAAAAAGGTTGGCGTTTCGTGCCCGCTAACGAGCTTGAGCGTGAAAGCTTCAGCGAACCTCTGCTCCTCAATAATCTTGCCAGGGCAATAAAGAGGCTGAATGCAGACAAAGGGATTGGGGATGAGGAATTAAAACATGTTTTGAATGAACTGAAACTAAAAGGCTCAGGTAATGAAGGGTTAAAACAAATCCTCAATTTTCTCAAGTTAGGCATACCAATAAAGTTTGAAAAAGAGCGGGTGGTGAAATATGTCAGGCTCTTTGATTTTGAGGAACTGGACAATAACGAATTCATAGTGAGCAGGCAGGTTATCTATCACGGAAGGGATGATATCCGAACCGACATAATGTTATATATTAATGGCATTCCTCTTGTGGAAATCGAATGCAAGAACCCTGCAAGCTTTTCCGAGAACTGGTTTGATGCATATAAACAGATAAAGGATTATGAAAAAACAGTTCCGGAGCTTTATAAATATGTCCAGATAGGCATTGCAGCAGAGCAGACTGCCATGTATTTCCCTATCGTACCATGGCAGGAAGAGACCAAAGTAAATCAATGGAAAGATGAGGAAAAAGACTCCATTGATTCTACCATTGAGATGCTCTCAAAGGACATATTACTGGATATCATACGCAATTTCATGTTCTTCAGGGTGGAAATGGGGAATGCCACAAAAGTTATCGGAAGATACATGCAGTACAGGGCAGCCAAAAAAATCGTGCAAAGGGTATCGGCAAACCTGAGTGGAGAGACTGAAAAGAAAAAGGGGCTGATTTGGCACTGGCAGGGATCTGGAAAGACCCTGACAATGATCTTTGCGGCCCACAAACTCTATTACTTGAAGAGCCTTGAAAATCCCTCTATCTTTTTTATTGTGGACAGGATCGAACTTGAAGAGCAGCTTTATACAGAATTTAACTCGCTTGATATTGTAAAACCGCAGATTATCGGTTCCATAAATGAATTAAGAAAAGTCTTGAAACATGATGATGGAAAAGGTAGGCGAGGCATTATGATAATCCTGATACACAAGTTCAGGGTTGAAGAATTAAGTGAATTGCAGAAAGAACTGGAAGAACTCTCAAAACAAAAAGAGACAATCCTGACCAGGAAGAACGTGGTGGCGTTCATAGACGAAGGGCACAGGAGCCAGTATGGAACAATGGCTGGCCAGATGAAAAATATCTTGAAAAACGCTTTCTTTTTTTCTTTGACAGGAACTCCGATCTCCAAAAGAGGAAAAGACACATATCTGGAATTCAGTTATCCACCTGAAGAAAAATATCTTGACAGGTATTTCATTACGGATTCTATTCACGATGGTTTCACGGTTAAACTTGTTTACCAGCCAAGGCTTGAAAAGGAAGTTCACCTGAAGAAGGATATGCTTGAGACCTTCCTTGAGGTGGAATTTGAGGAACTTCCAGAAGATATAGTGGATAAAGTGGAAGAGGGAGTAAAAAAGCGACTTAATGCCATAAACATGTTCCTTGAAAATCCTAAAAGAATTGAATTAATTGCAGAGGATATAGCTGAGCATTTCAAAGAAAATATTGATGGGACTTTCAAAGCTATGGTAGTTACAGCCAGCCGGAAATCGTGTGCTTATTACAAAGAAGCACTGGATAAATGGTTGCCTAAAGAATACTCCGAAATAATAATGACCTATAATGAGAAGAGTGATTCTCAGGTCATACAGCACAGGATAAGCGAAACAAAAGCGCAATATGGCGAGAAGGAAATGGATGAAATCCGTAAGGAATTAATAGAGAAATTCAAGGAAGAAGATTATCCAAAGATTTTGATCGTCACAGATATGTTATTGACAGGCTTTGATGCACCTATTCTCCAGACATTGTATCTTGATAAGCCTTTAAAGGAACATCGTCTTCTCCAGGCGATCGCGAGGACGAATAGACCTTATAAAGGAATAAAAGAAGCTGGAGTAATACTAGATTATATAGGGATATTAAAAGAATTTAAGCGAGCTTTTGAATTATACAGTGAAGAGGAAATCAAAGGTGCGCTTTCCGGGATAGACAGCTTGAAGGATGACTTCAATATCCTCCTTAATACCTTACTTTCACAATTTGATGATATTCCAAAAGATAACTATGACCGGCAAACAATGCTCAAAGCTACTGAAGTTCTAACAACAGACGAAGAGAACAGTAAAAGATTCCTGGAAGATTACAGAGAACTCAGGAAAATTTTTGAGCTTTTTGGTCCAGATGAAATCAAAGTTGAGCGATTTTCCGAATATAAATGGGTCTCTGGTATCTACACATTTTATATGAATACTGTCCTGCAAAATCAGCTTGGGCATGAAATGTATGTCCAGAAATATTTTGAAAAGACTTTGAAGTATGTTCACAGGACGACTGAACTTGAAAATTTGCGAAAGGATCTACCTGTAATCAGTTTTGATGAGAATTATCTCAAGGATCTGGAAGAAAAAGGCAAAAGTAAAGAAGAAAAGGCTGCAAACATCGTATTCACGTTGAACAGGTTGGTTTTAGTTGAAAAACATAAAAATCCGGTCTATGAATCAGTGACCGATAAAGTGGAGAGGATATTAGAACTCTGGAAAGAAAAAACAAAGGATTTTGAACGGATTTACTATGATGGGATAGAAGTATTTAAGAAAATTGATAAACTCACACAAAGACAAAAAGATTTGGGTCTTTCTGATATGGAATATTCTTTGCTACTGAATTTAGAAAAGAATTTCGGAGATGATTGCGAATTTATTGGAGATATCAGAGAGCTATCTGACAAATTAAGAGATCATATCTTCATCAACTGGGCAATACAACAAACAGCAAGAAAAACAGTTGAAAAGGAAGTTCGCCGTTTTGTACGAAGATATGTAAAACGATATGGATTGAAACTTAATGAGCTTGATAGTCTCTATCAAAATTTAATGGAAAATGTGGAGAACTATGGAAAAACAAGTTCGAATAAATGATTCAACTATAAAATACAAGATAGTTCATCGAAATATAAAATATCCAAGACTGGAATTCAAAACAGGTAGACTAATTCTGATCCTGCCTAATGGCAATGCAGACCACAATAATTTTATTGAAAAGCATAAAGATTGGATACACAAACAAAGTTCTGAGATTGCGGCATCATTGGAAGAAGCACAAAAGAAAAAACTTGATTTAATAAGAACAGATAGAGAACTTAGGCAATTAATATCCTCTATTATTGAAGATATCACTTCTGATTTAGAAATTAATATAAACAATATATATTTCAGAAGAATGAAATCTAAATGGGGAAGCTGCAGTCTTAATAAGAATCTTACAATTAATACACTTTTAAAATACTTGCCATATAATTTAATAGAGTATGTGGTTTTTCATGAAATGGTTCATCTAATCGAAAGGAAACACAATGGGCATTTCTGGAAGATTATATCGAAAAAATTCGATAATTACGAAGAAAAAGAAAAAGAACTTTTTGAGTATTGGTTCTTGATCCAGAAATTGAATATTTATTAGACTTTCCATCCTCCCTCACTGAATCCACTCCCAGCACTCCAATTATCAAAAATACCCAAGCTTCCCTGATTCTCGCAAACGCAGGCACTGGCAAGACAACGACCATAACCGCCAAAATAATATATACATGGTCGAAAATGAAAATATCGCCCCACCCCAGATCCATCGCACTAACCTTCTCCAAAGAGGACCATGCAGACAAATGCAGCATAACAATTAAGACAAAATAATGATAAGAAATGCGAAGAGTGAAATGGAATTAAAATCAATATGAAATCTTTAATACGCAATCCGGTGTTTTTTGGATCTCTTGGCCTGATCCTTGTCGCTCTCCCATGCCTGTATTATTTCTTTATGGGTGTTTCAGGAACAATGGTCTCAGAGACAGAATATGCAAATGGTACCAGATCTACGGTTGTTGAAACTGTTCGGCAGGGGGCTTTCAATCCTTTCCTCTTGATTTTCATCATTGGAGCTGGTGTAGCTGCTTATGGCTGTTATCGAAGCACCCGGATGGCATGGATAGGAAGTATTAAATATGAAAGTTTCTTAACTGGTTGTCTGATATTTGGGGTTCACTCCATAGCATTGGATTACTATTATTACCTGGCGCATTGCTTCTTATTATAGGATCTGCAATAAAGACCTTGAATAAAAAGTCATATAATGACAATCATGAATTTCTTTAATTCAGCTTACGAGGGTATTCCGCCATGGGATATTGGGCGTCCCCAGAAGGAAATCATCCGATTGGTAGAAGAAGGAGAAATAAACGGAAGAGTGCTTGATGTTGGATGTGGAACAGGAGAGAACGCATTATATCTTGCCAGTCTGGATTTTGAAGTGTGGGGTATCGATGCGGCGCCAGCTGCCATCCAAAAAGCAACAGAGAAGGCCAGAGAACGGGCAATATCAGTAAACTTTCTTGTTTCTGATGCACTTGAACTTCCATCACTTCGGACTAAGTTCGATACCGTGATCGACTGCGGACTTTTTCATGTGTTATCTGATGAGGAACGCCCAATTTTTGCTGCAAGTTTATTTTCTGCCCTTTATCCCGGTGGTAATTATTTCATGCTCTGTTTCAGTGAGCATGAGCCTGGATCATATGGGCCAAGGAGAGTGACTCAGGCAGAGATCCGGGCTACTTTCGGTAAAGGGTGGAAGATCAATTATATAAGGGGAGCGGAATTTGAAACCAGGTTTGGTCCGGAAGGTGTAAAGGCGTGGTTGTCTTCTATTACTCGATTTCAGAACGGTATTGGCACGCTATGATTTAATCTACCCGTTCATATTCGAAAAATCTACTTTAGTATTCCTTCATGTTTTAATCTGAAAAAACACTCAGCACACGCTTTCACATCGACAACCGCATCATGTGCATCCTCAAAATTCTTATCGAATAATTTGAAATATAATTCTGATAATGAAGGCCATTTATAACCATAATGTCCAAGCTTACAATAATCAGTTGACCTTTCCATCGTGCAAATTTTTGGAATTGTAAACAACCCACTTTCGATCTTTTCTCTTAAAAATTCGGCTCCAACGACTTTTTCATCAAAAGCCATATTATGAGCAATCAGAATACTTGACTGGCTGATTGCGGTTGAGAACTCACTAAGAACAATATTTAAGGCAACCCCTTCGTTCATTGCTATTTCGGTTGAAATTCCATGGATTTTTACCGCATCTTCAGGAATAATGAAGTTTCGAGGTTTAACCATATAATTAGAACTGGACAGTATTTTCCCTGAATTATCGCATTGCATCCACGCGATTTGAACCAATCGAGGCCAATTATTTAGATCTGTTACAGGAGCTTTCCAATTTATGGGTAATCCGGTTGTTTCGGTGTCAAATATCAGGTAGGTCATATGTATCAATCATTAAATTCTTATTTTTACTATCGTCCGGCTCTCAATCTATAAGCCAGTGCCTCTGGAAGATGTGCTGTCAGCATGTCTCGTATCACTTTTTCAATATCATATTTTGTCCTTTTATGTTCGATCTTTCGTGTGACTGTATCAAGAACAGCGAATGAAGCATCAGGGTTTCCGTCCCTTGGCTGCCCGACTGAACCGGGATTCACAATAATACCTTTTTCTGAATCCATTATGAATGGTATATGGGTGTGACCCAGGACAAGGACATCTCCATTGATATTGGAAAGAAGGTCTGGGGTAGCCTCATCTGGAAAAATATAATCCTGAAAATTTTTAGGGCTTTCATGGAACATGACTATCCTTTCACCTTTAGCATCTATAGTCACTGTATCCTTAAGCCCAATAATATAATTAAAACTATCCCGGTATGCAACATTTCTTGTCCATTCCATTGCTGCAGCAGCATAAGAATTTAAATCAGAACTATCACCTGTCATGAACGCCCTGTCGTGGTTTCCCAAAATGGAAACTATCTTTTTCTTTTTAAATAGATCGATTGTTTCATTCGGATAAGGATTGTATCCAACAATGTCGCCTGCATGCAGAATTATCTTTACCCCAAGATAATCCAATTCCTTAAGCACAGCTTCCAGAGCGACTGCATTGGAATGAACATCAGAGATAAGGCCGATAAGCATATGATTTGAAATAAGATGATTGTTAAAATAGTTTTCTTTATGTACTGTGTTTAACAGTTCATAAAAACCTTAATCCACTCGTTTCACCTCAGCATCTATTACCACGGCCTCATCAGCTTTGTCATCTGACTCACGTTCCCATAACATCTTGAGATTCCCGATGACCTCAACCTTGCGTTCCTTTTCCTGGATGATCCCCAGATCCTTCAGGATAGTCCTGCTTAACTTGGCGTCATTCATGATATCAGGTCCATGAAGGTATCTGCTTTCGACCCATTGCTCGAAGCCGGTTTTTGGATTTATTATGAGTGTCTTTCCCTTACAATTGTTCTCGATCCTATCTCGCGTCATAAGAAACTGCGTTATCTTCGACAGGACTGCTTCTTTGATCATCTCGACCTGCAGGATATTATTCGGGTCAACTGATGGGTGCATGAGCAGATTCTCGACCATTTCATCATAAGCCTGCTTGAGATCCGGGTATTTCCGCTCAAGTGCCTCAAGCGGGTGATCCGCGAAGTTTGCAAGCCCCAGCTTTGAGGAATTCATGCCCTGGATCATTGCTAGAGTTTTTGGATCTTTTTTCAGATGCAGCACCCTGCTGGCGCGGCCAGATATCGCATCCATTGTCCTGTTTGGAAAGAGTTTCTGTATCTCCTCTGCCGTCTGGAAGGGGTAGACTCTTCTTAGAATATCATCATCTTCTTTTGTCCAGAAATCGATATCCTGCTTCTCAGGTTCCTTGTAGCCCTTTCGCATCATCTTATTCCGTCTCAGATAAACAATCTTCCTGGGCTTTCGAACCACTTTTCCAATACGATCGCGTGGTACTTGAAGTCCAGTAACGGCGATGGACGATGAATTAGTATCTTTTGTTTGCGCTTCATGGGGTGCTTTGGTCTGTTCCTGTTCGGACAATCAATATCCCTTCTGGTGATTGAAGTAGGAACGTTACTCGAATATACCTTTCTATAGAAAGACGATAGCTGGGGCACAGCTGCGTTCTTTTATCCCATCTTGCTCTCTAATGAATCCTATCCGGTGGCTTTAGGTGAGTCCACATCAACCTTCTCCTGTTTATCCCATTCACGGACTTCTGCTATCATCTCTGCTGCGGTCTTACCTTCATAATCAGTCGATGAAGCTTGAGTTGTCGATTGCAGCTGACTGATTATCTCTGGAACGCCATGTTTTGTCTCAACTTTTATTTCTGGTGTGGGTTGTGGCTGAAGCTCCAGGATTGGACGATTGAATCCATTCTCTCCAGCAGCTTTGACTGTTTTCATCGCTTCAAGAAGTTGATCCTCAAGTATGTGTTCCTGAGGTCCAATTGTATTGACAGTCTGGGCATCCCCGCGTTCCATGGCAAGATTCACTTGTTTTTTCACTATCCCAAGATTACTGCGCAATTCCTTGATCTTTCCCAGCAATTCATCTTTGTATGCCTGCTGCTCCTGAGTCAATTGTGGCGCTGCGGGCTTGAACGATTCTTCAGTGACTGGCATGAGACCCGCTCGAATGCGCCTGTGATAC
>Ga0172369_10001450_pt1 | contig 34072 bp, 31 predicted proteins | sample LakKiv25m_FD_114539 | JGI IMG/M metagenome (GOLD analysis project Ga0172369, IMG submission 114539) | Freshwater microbial communities from Kabuno Bay, South-Kivu, Congo - kab_022012_11.25m | ecosystem: Environmental > Aquatic > Freshwater > Lake | place: Democratic Republic of the Congo... | reverse complement strand
CAAGGGTTATTCGACCTTGCAATGAATTACCTGAAGTTAAACAATTTAAAGAAACCGCCGTATGCGAGAGCATGTACGGTGGTGTGAGAGGGCGGGGGAGTGATCCCCCTACCTACTCGATTATATCAGGTTTGCTTTTTTAAGCATCTTAAAGATTTGTTCTGTGGTAATGTTTTCAAGCTGGCTTTTATCGTAAATGAATACGAGGTAAAGCTCTTTATCCTCGGTAACCAGGTAAGTTATAACCCTTGCACCGCCAGACTTGCCTTTTGCTTTGGAAGAAATGGCCAGTCGAATTTTATAAACACCATGTCCAAGATTTATTCCAGTATCCGGTTTTTCGGTGAGTGTATTAATAAGTTCCTGCAAGTCGGCTTTTAGGGAAGGGTATTTCTTGTAAAGCTTCTTGAAAAACTTTTTAAAGTCAGGGGTTGGATATACGCTATAGTTCATTCAAGAAGTCGTTAGCCGATTGTTTCTCTATTTTACCTTCCTGCATCATTTTAACCTGATTAAGGCTGTTTTGCAGTTCGCTTAATGATTTTTTATCAGCTACCGGCACTTCTACGTAATCCAATGTTTTAATAAACTCCACGAATGCATGGAATTTACTATCACTTATATTTAAAGTCAGTTGTTTCATTTTTATCAAGTTTTAACCGGCATAAGCCTGTTTTGCTTTATTATCACGAATTACCGTATCAATCAGGAAAAACAGTTTGTCCTTGATTTGTGGTGCAAGGCTTTCTATAGCCTGCAACCTTTGTACGGTTTTTTTATCGAAATGTGCATTAATGCCTTCTCCAACCAAGTAGTCAAGTGATACTTCAAGGGCATCCGCAATCTTTTTAGCAGCTTCGATAGAAGGTACAGCTTCACCTCTTTCGTATTTACCAATCATAACACGGGACACAGAACTTTTGTCTGCCAGGTCAGTTTGAGACCATCCTTTTTCTTCCCGTAATTGGGCAATTATTTTACCTGTATTCATACCTTATAAGATACTAAAGTATATTAAATCTTAATGTTTTGGCAAAAATACGTAATTAAAAGATAAAATAAAATCCTAAAATAATTGGTTAATTTGAAATGATAAGATATTTTTTTATCCGATAATTACAAAAAGAATTTTTGAAAATTTTTTCATCATGGAAATACAAGAGATAAAACAACGGCTTACGATGGCACAGGTACTGGCCAAGTACAACCTTAAACCCGATAAACATTTACGGCTATGTTGCCCTTTCCATGAAGATAAGATCCCCGTTCGGCCAAGGCTCTGCCTTAGTCGAACATATCTGTTCAGGCTCCTGCCTGTTTCGTTAACTTTTGCTCCGTTGCTGTCAGGTTTGCATCTAGCGCTATGGTAGTCATTTTACAGTATCCCTTCTACTAACCCCGTCTTGTAACCTCAACATAGCTGGGCTACTTTTGGCTCATGCGAAAAAATCAGAAGTTTACGAAAGAACAGATGGTTGCCTGGATACAATCATGGCAGCAAAGTGGGATATCCCAAAACCGGTTTTGTAAAGGAGAGAAAATTTCCACTTCTACTTTCAATTACTGGCTCAAGAAATACAAATAAGAAAAGGATAGGGCAGTTTACACTAACAGCAAACCAGGGTTCAGATTTGTGTACTACAGATTTTATCTTTTTGCTTTTTGAATGGTGGGTATCTGTATTTACCACCCAATAACCAAATAGCCCCAGCAGGGACAAGTTACAAACTTAATAATTACTGAAACCAAACCACAAGTCGCGCCAACGCACAAGCCAGGCTGGAAGACTTGCGGGTGCGGAGAAGTAGGAAGTTATGGAAAGAGCAAAAAAATTCCGTGAAATTCACTGTTGAAATTCAGAAAAATTCCATTGACGATATCTGAATTCATATCTTTGTAAATAAATGCGGAAATTATGAAAGCTGTTGAATTTACAACCAGGTGGATTAAAAACCAGCAGATTCTTATTCCTGCAGAAATGCAATCGCGGTTAAAAACTGATAAGGACGTCAGAGTAATTGTATTGATTAAGGAACCGGATGCTTATGAAGATCTTACTTTTCAGCAAACGGCGCAGGAACAATTCTTAAAAGGATATTCTGATTCCGATTCGGTATACAATAACAATTGAGCCATGAATTCTTTGAAATTCGGAGTATAAAACAACAATTTACCGATTATGAACGAAAGAGAATTTTTTATTTACCTCGGTGTTAAATACAGTGACAGATTAAGAATTCGTTTTGTTTCTGATAAAGGGAAAATTTTAGATCTGTTAATACAGTATGAGACACTGCTAAATAAAAAATGGATTGCTGTTGTGAGGTATGATTGCGCTCATGGTTTTTTCCACCGGGATATTTTAAATCCTGATGGGACACAAGAGAAAAAGGCAATCAAAATGGACAACCTGAATGTATCCTTTTCATTCGCCAGACAGGATTTAGAGGATAAATGGGAATGGTATAAAGAACAATACTTAAAAAAACTTAAAAATGAACAATAAAGAACACATCAAAAAGGACCTTGTGGTTGCTTTTGATTTTGTTGGACAGATTTTAGAGAACCCGGAATTATTAAATGAAATCCCGGATGGAACTGAAATCAAATTTCTTGATGATGTAAAGCCAAATATTGAAAATCCAAAAAAATCATCTTCAAAAAAATACGTGAAGGTCAAACGGCAATTTGAAATATTATAGGGTATTGTCCTGGAGATTGACCAATGGATATAAGAAAAAAACAATGCTAAAAATCCCGCCAACGCTAAGGCCAGTGAAGTGAGCCCCCATCAGCGGATTTTCCGCAGATTCACTCGTGGGAATAAATAAGCGAAGTTTCCTTCAGAGCCAGACAGGAGTATTTGCCATAAGACTTAAACAAAGCCGGGCATGGAATTAGTTACAAGCAAAATAATTACGGAAATCAAACCACAAGTCATGCTGACGCACAAGCCGGGCTGGAAGACTTGCGGGTGCGGGCAGTGGTTGGTTGGGTGGATGTATTTAAGCAAGACACAGGTCTGCAGCGCAAAAAGGCAAGCATACAAGACTTGCCAGTGGGATTGGATTGGTCATTCACGGGGTGGCTATATTGTCAGGCATGTAAGTCACCCCGTGAATTACATTTTACCTTTCCCATTTTCCATCTTCAATTTTAGATGTATTAATACCTGTCGGGCTGGTCAAAAAAATCTATCGCCTTAAATCCTGCCGTAATGATGCCTGAATGTTCAGCACCGGCCGGGATGTAATAGCTGTCGCCTTTGCGGTAGGTGGTTTCAATCCCGCTGATGGTGAGACGTATCTCACCGTCAACAACAATTCCCCACTGTGCGCTGTGGGAATGCTTCGGAATAACAGCATCTTCATTGAATTCGAAAAAAACAAGCTGGCTTAGATGTCCCTGCAGGAGGAAGCCATTAACTCCCCGGATGGGTACACCGATTTTCGGCAGTTTGGAAATGATGTCAGGATATTTCATAGAGCATGAATTTAATTATTTATAAGTTTTGTTGTTCAGCGATAAAATTATAAAAAATACCGGGTGGCGCCGGATGTTATTTTCAATTGATGTAAATTCCAAAATCCGAAATTTCTCTATCTTTGCATTTTATTAAAATCTTCAAAGTTATGTGTGGTATAGTTGGATATGTGGGTTCAAAGCAAGCCTACCCGATTTTAATGAAGGGCCTCTATCGTCTTGAATACAGAGGATACGACAGCGCGGGTATCGCCCTTGTGGACGGAGATTTGAAACTGTATAAAACCAAAGGCAAGGTTTCCGACCTCGAGCATTTTGTTCATGATAAAGATATTACCGGAACCATTGGAATTGCACATACACGCTGGGCAACTCATGGCGAACCCAATAATATTAATGCCCATCCGCATTATTCGCAAACGCATAATTTAGCGCTGATCCATAATGGTATAATAGAAAACTTCGGGGCGATAAAGGAAGAACTTCAACAGCGGGGATATAAGTTTATCAGCGACACCGATACTGAAGTGATCATTCATTTGATAGAAGACATCAAGGTTAATGAACAAGTAACTCTTGATGAGGCTGTCCGTATTGCTCTGAACCAGATCATCGGCGCTTATGCCATCGTTGTCATTTCAAAGGAAGACCCGGATACGCTTGTTGCTGCACGTAAAGGCAGCCCGCTCGTGGTCGGGATCGGGAAAAATGAATTTTTCATTGCTTCGGATGCTTCGCCAATTGTAGAATATACGCAGGATGTAGTCTATCTGAATGATGAAGAGATCGTGACAGTTCGCAGGGGTCATAAAATAAAGATAAAAACAATAAAGAATAAGGACAAGACTCCCTATATCCAAAAGCTGGAACTTAATTTGAGCGCACTTGAAAAAGGGGGTTTTGAGCATTTTATGCTGAAGGAAATTTTCGAACAATCGCGCTCTATACAGGATAGCATGAGGGGGAGGCTTAACGCAAAAGAAGGAACGGTAAAACTTGGCGGAATTCTCGATTATGAGCAAAAAATGGCCAATGCCAAAAGGATCATCATCATCGCCTGCGGCACATCATGGCATGCCGGGCTGGTGGGTGAATACCTTTTTGAAGATCTTGCGAGGATACCTGTGGAGGTGGAATATGCTTCAGAATTCAGGTATCGTAATCCCGTGATCAATGAAGACGATATTGTGATTGCTATTTCCCAGTCGGGTGAAACCGCTGATACCCTTGCTGCCATTGAAATGGCAAAAATGAAAGGCGCGACCATCATTGGCATTTGCAATGTTGTTGGATCCTCAATACCGCGTGCAACCCATGCCGGTTCCTATACTCATGCCGGACCTGAAATCGGGGTGGCATCAACAAAAGCATTTACGGCGCAGGTTACCATCCTTACCCTTATGGCTCTTCGCATTGCACAAATGAAAGGTACCATTGAAAAATCGAGGTTTCACCGGTTGTTGAATGAACTCGAGTCCATTCCTGAAAAGGTAAAAGAAACCCTTGCTGTGGATAAGCAGGTAAAAGAACTGGCAAGGATATTCACTTATACACGTAATTTCCTGTATCTTGGAAGAGGTTACAACTTCCCGGTTGCGCTTGAAGGTGCCCTTAAGCTCAAAGAAATTTCCTACATCCATGCGGAAGGCTATCCGGCAGCAGAAATGAAACATGGCCCTATCGCCCTCATTGATCGTGAAATGCCAGTTGTGGTTATAGCTACCAATAAAGGTACCTATGATAAAGTACTTTCGAATATTCAGGAAGTGAAGGCCAGAAAAGGCAAGATCATCGCTATTGTTACCAAAGGCGACAAAGATGTCAAGAAGCTTGCGGATTACATTATTGAAGTTCCTGAAACAGAAGAAATGCTTGTACCCTTACTGGCAACCATTCCGTTGCAACTGCTTTCGTATCACATTGCTGTGATGAGGGATTGTAACGTAGATCAGCCGAGAAACCTTGCCAAATCGGTGACTGTTGAATAAATTAAAAAACCGCATCAAGCGGTTTTTTTATTAAAGCTTGCTCTTTACAGCTTCCCAGTTCACAAGGTTCCAGAAATCTGCAATATAGTCCGGCCTGCGGTTTTGCTTATCAAGATAATAGGCGTGTTCCCATACATCACAGGTTAAAATCGGAGTAAGCCCGTTTCGCATCGGATTACCGGCATTGCTTTCCTGTACAATTTCCAGCTTACCACCGGGGGTTTTGACCAGCCATGCCCATCCTGATCCAAAAAGGGTGGCAGCCGCTTTTGTGAATTTTTCCTTAAAGCCACCAAAGGAACCAAAACTCACTTCAATTGCATCTTTAACAAAACCTTTGGGTTCACCTCCGGCTTTTGGGGCAAGGCAATTCCAGTAGAAAGTATGATTCCAGACCTGAGCGCCGTTGTTAAAAATCCCTCCTGTGGATTTCTTTATGATATCTTCAAGACTTGCTTTTTCAAATTCGGTTCCCGGAACCAGATTATTCAGGTTTGTAATATAAGCCTGGTGATGCTTGCCGTAATGAAACTCAATTGTCATCTGTGAGATATACGGTTCAAGTGCATCCATTGCATACGGTAATTGGGGAAGTTCAAATGCCATAACGAATCATTTTTAGGGTTAATTATTAAAAACTACATTTAATTGTCGTGGTTTCTGAGGTACGCTAACGCCTCAATATACGCGTTATCAATCGAAAGATACAAAGGATAGAATCCCTTATCATCAAATAAATTCCTGCCAATGTAAGCTTTCAATAATGTCGTAATTCTGTTTTTTGCAAATTCCAATCCTTCAATATTCTTTTTCACTCCATTTTTATCTGCAAAATCAACGAATTCATTAAAAAGAACAGTTGAAATTTCAAATTGTTTATTAAAACCATCGAAATCCGGATATTTAACCAGCTCGCTTCTGTTGCGGTCGGTATATTCAAAAGCGAATCTGTAGATCAGGCTGTTTTGCAGAAGGTCGTTATAATAAAATAACTTTGGTTCTTTTTCAGCAGGGATAAACAAGTCCGGCATAATACCACCTCCACCGTACAGTACTTTTCCACCGGAGGTAACATATTTAAGCGAATCATTAAAATGTATGCTGTCTTTTTCGACGAGTTCTCCATTTACAAAACGGTGGTACGATTCGTTGTAATAATCTTCGAATCCTTTGCCTTTATGATATGGCTTTTGGATGCAGCGTCCGGTGGGAGTATAATAACGGGCAACGGTAAGGCGCAAAGCTGAACCGTCGGGCAGGTCGAGCTGGCGTTGTACCAGGCCCTTGCCGAATGACCGCCGGCCCATGATTTCGCCACGGTCGTTATCCTGAAGGGCTCCGGCTACAATTTCACTTGCAGAAGCTGATCCTTCATCAATGAGGATCACCACAGGATTGGTTTCGAGATTTCCTTTACCGGTGGCATAAAATGATTCCCTGGGCTGGTTCTTACCTTCAGTATAAACGATAAGCTTGTCTTTTGCAAGAAATTCATCCGCAATATCAATGGCAGCCTGCAAGTAGCCACCTGCATTGTCGCGCAGATCAAGGATCAGCTTTTGCATGCCCTGTTCTTTTAAACCGCTTATGGCTTTCTGAAATTCATCATAAGTAGTGGCTGAAAACTTGCTGACCTTTATATAACCAATTTCCGTATCCGGTATAAAGGCTACATCAATACTAAAAGTAGGGATAACATCTCTTATAATGATAAACTCAATGAAACCGTTTGAACCGCGCCTGAAAATTTCAATTTTTACTTTCGTTCCTCTTTTACCTTTCAGCCTTTTCATTGCACCGGTGTCCGTAATTTTCACACCTGCTACGAGGGAGTCATCCACTCTAATAATCCTGTCGCCGGGCACAAGTCCTGATCGTTCAGAAGGTCCGCCTGAAATTGTTTGTATCACAACAATCGTATCTTTGTCAATCCTGAACTGTATGCCGATACCTTCAAAGTTTCCAAGCAAAGGATCATTTACATCATTGAACTCATCGGCGGTAATGTACTGGGAGTGCGGATCGAGATTATCCAGTATGCCGTATATTCCGTCTTCGGCCAGCATATTCCTGTCAACAGAATCAACATATTCATGGGCGATGTAATTGACGATATCATTCAGTTTATTGTATTTACTAATGCCCAAAGGAAACAGATTCGGTTTTGAGGAAGTGTCCGGGGTAAGTTTGTAGCCAATAAGAATGCCTGCTATCAATACAATTGCCAGGATAATTGGCAGGTATATGTTGTATCTGTTTTTCAAAATGATTTTATTGGATAACGAAATTATACAAAAAAAAGCTTCCTGTGTTTAAGAAAGCTTTATTTTATTGTACCCGGAGCCGGAATCGAACCGGCACGAGTGTTACCTCATTGGTTTTTGAGACCAACGCGTCTACCTATTCCGCCATCCGGGCAAAGTTTCAATGAACTAAGGAGGAGCAAAAGTAGTTTATTTTTTAAGTTCAAAAGGGTTTTTTAAAAAAACAGCTTTCGGATTACATTTAATTTGGAGCAAAATAAATTAATATTAATTTCGCGGCGGTTTTTATACCCTGCAAAAACATCCTGAATGGCAACAAAAGCACTGATATTTTCAGGCCGGGCAACCCGATACCTGGCAGAAAAAATAGCTGAAAGCTATGGTCATCCCCTGGGAAATGTAGTAGTTACTGTTTTTTCCGACGGCGAATTCCAGCCTTCATTCGAAGAAAATATCAGGGGCCGTGATGTTTTTATTGTTCAATCCACTTTTTCACCTGCCGACAATCTACTTGAATTACTGATGCTGGTTGATGCAGCAAGAAGAGCTTCGGCCAAAAGGATCGTTGCCGTAATTCCTTATTTCGGACTGGCACGGCAGGACAGGAAAGATAAACCTCGGGTTTCTGTAGCTTCAAAGCTGATTGCCAATCTCCTCACGGCTGCAGGGGTTCAAAGGATAATCACTATTGACCTTCATGCCGACCAGATACAGGCTTTTTTCGATGTGCCTGTGGATCACATTTATGCCTCCTCCATTTTCACTCCGTATATCGAGAGCCTGAACCTCCCGAATTTATTGATGGCTTCGCCGGATACAGGAGGTACGAGAAGAGCTGCCGCTTATGCTAAATTCCTGCAGACTGGTTTTGTGATCTGCTACAAGCAGCGTTCAAAACCCAACGAAGTCGGAAAGATGGAACTGGTAGGTAATGTGGAAGGAAAAAACGTAGTACTGATTGACGACATCATTGATACTGCCGGTTCAATATCAAAAGCCGGCGACCTGATCATGGAAAGAGGCGCCGCAAGTGTAAGGGCATTTTGTACCCATCCGGTTTTTTCGGGAGATGCGTATGAAAAAATTGAAAAATCAAAATTTACAGAAGTGGTTGTTACCGATACTTTGCCACTGAAATTTCAAAGTGATAAAATCAAGGTTTTGACTACTGCCGGTTTGTTTGCCGAAGTTATAAAGAGAGCGCTGAAAACAAAATCAATCAGTTCGCTTTATCAGTTTAAATAAATATATTAATCATTAATTTAACAATTTAATTTTATGAAAGCAGTATCTATGAGCGGTGCGCTCAGAGCGCACGTAGGGAAAAAAGATGCGAAAAAACACCGGAGGGAAGGTGAAGTACCCTGTGTGATTTATGGCGGCAAAGAGCAAGTCCATTTTTACACAGAAGAAAAAGTATTTAAGAAAATTCTCTTTACCCCCGAAGTGTATATCCTTAAAATTTCCATTGGTGATAAAGAATATAATACCATTTTACAGGACATTCAGTACCATCCTGTTACCGACAGGGTACTCCACGCTGATTTCCTCGAAATTATTCCTGGGAAAAAAGTAAATATTGCTATTCCCATTAAGGTTGAAGGAGTTGCACCCGGTATATTACAGGGCGGCAAGCTGAACAAGAAGTTAAGAAAAGTCAGGGTATTGGGATTGCCTGAGAACCTGCCGGATTTTCTTGTTGTGAATATTGATGGATTGAATATCGGGGATTCTATAAAGGTAAGAGACATGAAATACGAGGACCTCGAATTTCTTGATACGCCAAGTTCGGTTATAGTAAATGTGAAGACGGCAAGAGGCGCCGGCGCTACTCCTGAAGAGGAAGCCGCTGCAGAAGCCGCAGCCAAACTGACTGAAGCCGGTGAAGCGGATGCCGAGAAAAAAGAAGGCGAAGAGAAAAAATAATATCTGGTCTATTGATGAATTTCCAGGTTCAGGATATATTTAATCCAGAACCTGGAATTTTTATTTCATCAGGATTCGTAATTTAGTGAACTGAAATTGTGACGCAAACGGGATTAATACCGAAGTGATTTATGTAATAGTCCATGCCTAATTGACCTACATTGATGGACTTTAACATAAATCAACTCGGCATTTACCAAAGTAAGAAATTCAGTTACGTCCGCTGAAGCGGACTACACAGAATTTCACTTTGGTATAACTGCATGATGGAAAAGTGGAAAAAAAGGTATAAAGGCATAAGGGTATAAGGAGGTTCCTCTATACCTTTATACCCCATTAAAGGATTTACAGTTAGATCCCACTTATTAAATACAATGAACAAATAGAGTTGAAATGAAGTATCTGATCGCAGGATTAGGGAATATAGGAGCCGAATATGCCAATACGAGGCATAACATCGGCTTTGTGGTTGCCGATGCGCTTGCACAGGAGGGAAAGGCTGTGTTTGTACCAGGGAGACTTGCTGATGTGACAAGGGTGAAATATAAAGCAAGGATACTGGTGGTGATAAAACCGGCAACCTATATGAACCTGAGCGGTAAGGCTATCAAATACTGGCTGGGTAAGGAGAATATCCCGCTTGAAAACCTGCTGATCATAACAGATGATATTGCTTTGCCGGCCGGCATTTTAAGGTTAAGGGCCAAAGGCGGTGACGGCGGGCACAACGGACTGAGCAGCATTATTGAGCATCTTGGAACTACTGACTTTGTAAGGTTAAGAGTTGGGATTGGTAATGATTTTGCACAGGGAACCCAGGTGGATTATGTTTTGGGCAAATGGACAAAAACTGAAGAGGAAATTATGATACCTCAGGTAAAAACTGCTGTTGAAATCGTTAAGAGTTTTGTTTCGATAGGAGTGGAGCGAACGATGAATGTGTTTAATACCAAATAGATAAATGTTGTGATTTAAATGGTTGCCATAACTTCCAGCAGCAGGCAGGAATTCGCTAATTGGGATGTTGAGAAAATAAAACTTTTTAATAGCGATCCTGATTAATAAGGGATTTAAGGATAAATTGAAATGCGAATTGGATCTGCTTATTTTCAAACGACAGGGAATTACCCTTGGCCTGCTCTCAAAAATTTATAACCATAACTGACTGAAATAAATAATACTGCACTCATTACAAATATCATTTTCCGCAAATATGGCAAAAGAACCCTGAATGCAAAGTGAAAATGACAAATATTTGACGGGTTCAAAATTGCCGTTGAAACATGGATAAAAAATCACCCAGAACTCTCGGGTATTTATCATAATCAACTAAAATAAAATTCAGAAACTCCACCTCCAAAGCTTAGTGAAAACTGATTGGATATAAACCGCTCTAATAAGCCGAACCCGATAAAAATTTAACTCTAATCCGAGGTTAATTTTACCTTTTTAAAAATAAGAAAATTGACATTTCACATACACTCTCCCCTTATTAAAGTTTTCCTCCCACCACCACCGCCTTTTTGATCTTTTTTACCTTTCCTGCCATATCAAATGCCTCGATGTAGATCACATAAATTCCTATATCAGCTTTGCGGTTGTCGGTGGTGCGGCCATCCCACGAAAAAGTCCCCCCGGTTCCAAGAAGTTCATTGCGAACAAGATAATTTATCAGCCGCCCCTGTGAGTCGTAAATGGTTATACTGCATGAGTAGCCGGGAGAATCAAACTTATAATTAATGTTGACTATATCTTCGAAACCATCGTTGTCGGGCGAGAAAATTTCAGGCTCAATGACGATCTCATCATTCATTTCGGACGATTCGCTGTATTGAGAGTTTTTATATCCCGGAGTTGCAAAACCACAATCCGACGAAGCCGAATGCCAGTTCGTCCTGTCCTGAGTAAACCGGTCGAAATTGATCCGTTCCAGTGATACGCCTTCGAATGAATTCAACAAGGGATAATGCATATCTTCTTCATAATTAAAGGCATCGAGAATAACACCATCCGAATTGGAAAGAATTACGGCTCCGGCATCATTGTTATAAGCAGGAAATGAACTCATGTCAATGAATCCGGCAAGGTTTGAAGTGAAATATTGTTCCTGAACCTTGAGCGGGTCATTGGTTAAAACGATATAGGTGCCTGAAAGCAGCAGGAAATTTTCATCAGAAACAGATTTAAAGACAGTATCGTTGAGATCAAGCTGGTTGATTTCAATAGTTCCAAGCATCAGATATTTCAGGTCAATGATCTTTTCGGTTCGGTTATAAATTTCGACAAAATCCTCACCATCATCAGCAGGATTAAATAACACTTCATTAATTATAACATCATTGGATCCGGCTGTTTCAGGAATTCCGAAAAGAATTTTAAAATCCTGCGGAACAGTATTTCCAATACAGCTTTGTATGCTACTCGTCAGTGTGAGAGTGTAAATTGTCCTTGTTTCCAGAAGCTGCGAAAATTCAAGGATTGCTACATCCATTTCCACCGCACTGATGTAAGCTTTTACAGGATTTCCTATTCCCCGGTCAACGATATAAGATGCCGGATTTAAAAGCGATTGTTCATCCATCCTTTGATTAAAATGAACCTCGAAGGTCTTGTTGTCGAGGGCAATTACTTTGACTGCAACCGGTTCAACAAAATTCTGAGAATTGACCGAATTGGCTATACCCGGACTTCCTCCACGTTCATCCATGCTGACAGTCCAGTTATCCTTACCGGGACAGGGATTGGAAGGATCAATCTGTTCGAGCGACCATCCTCCCTCACATTTTTCGGAATCGTTGTACCAGTTGTCGCGAAAACTTACAGAAGAAATAATGACGCTGTCCTGATCCAGCAGTTTCAGGGATGTGCCGGTGTTTGATAGTCCGAGGCTTGAAAAACCAAAGGAACGGGCAAGCATACCATATAGATCTGCGGCTTCATCTTCAGTGAGAATGATGAATTCATTTGGTGCGATAACGATAGCGGGAATCGGTTTATCGGTTGTTCCAACCTGAAGTGTCCAGTCAGTCATTTTCAGATAGGAGGATGTAGTATTACAGAGTTCGATGTATTCGTATTCGGGCAGGCCTACCGGAGGATCGGGATCAGCCATTATTTCATTGATCACGATTTCATATACTTTAGCCACAGCAGGCAGGACAACTGTAATCGTCGAATTTAATTCTATAAAATCATCTGCGCAATTGAAAATGGTGTCGGTGATAGAAAGATGATAAACCATATTCTCTTCGAAATTTTCAGAAAATCCTAAAATCACAGAATTAAATCCGTCCTCATTAGCAACGGCGGTAATGGGGTGGCCCATTCCTTGATCCATACTATATGAAGAAAGGCAGATCACCGAAAGGCTGTCCATAAAATGAGTGAACATTACACAAATGGTATTGGCGCTTGTGGCATCCACCGAAATGATTCCAGGTAATGAAACTGTTGTATTGTTCGCGGCGTTAACTTTACCCGGCGTACCGCCGTTTCCATCCGATGAAGCAATCCAGTTTTCTTTTCCTGTACATGGATGATCCGGGTCTATTTGTTCGAGTGACCAGCCTCCATCCATTTTTATTTCATCGTTGTACCATTCATCAGTATAGGATATGAAACAGATCAATGTTCCCTGAGGATTGCGAAGGACAACAGTTCCTTCATTGTTCAGCGAAAATCCCGGGAGGCCTGTGACAGCGCCAAAAGGTTCGAAGCCGGCAACATCAGTGGTCAGAACAACGATCAGAAAACTGTCGGGTTCTATGGTGACTGATGGAAATAGAATAGGATCTGCAGATTCACGGGGTTTTAAAGAGCAATTTTCAAGGTTAATGATTTGGCTGGTCCGGTTATAAAGTTCAAGGTAATCCGCTTCGGGAAGGCCTGCAGGCAAAGGATTTACATCTGCCATGATTTCGTTTATAACGATATCCCAGGGATTTATGTTTGCCGATGGGAAATATTGAAAGCTCCCCGTTTCATTATTTGTGTAATTTCCAGACAAATCAGAAACATCATCAACCGTAATTGTATAATTGATTCCAGCAATTAAATTCGGGTCAAATACAAGATGAACCAGCGTAAAATTGACCGTATCACGGGTTGCAGAGGAAGGATGCCCGATGAAGTTATTCACAAAATAATTAGCGGTATCCTGTGCAGAAGATAATTCAACGGTTTCATTGAAGCATAGTTTAAGGCTTGTTTCTGAAACAACTTCAATATTGGAAATTTCCGGTGGGATCGTATCAACAACGATTTCGTCAACATAAAAGTCGTCGAAGTAAAATTTGGTACAATTACTTGAAGTGTATTTACAGTACAGTCCGAAATAGTTTGCAGCAGAAATGCTGTTATCCGCCGAGGTTCCTTCCAGCTCAAAATTATATCCTCCTTCAATTGCCGAATATAGTTTCCAGTTGTCATCCTGGTCATGAGTAACTTTAATTCTCAGCACATTTGTTGAATTTCCGGTAAAGGCAATTGTTCCGGCGATGATTTTTTCATAGTTGTTTCCTGTTTGCTTATATAAGGCAATGCTGTCTTCAGCTCCTCCGGCCTGGACAAAATACCCGTTTAAATCTCCCTTTAGGTTTTCCTGGTCGGAAACAAGGTAAATACGTGCAAAGTTATTCGCAGATGTATTGAATGACATTTTAATCCAGAACCGCCACTCGGTATTCATCATCATAGTATTCGGGAGATAAAGCATTGATGTGTCGGATCCCTCGGAGTTCAACTGTAATGCTGGTTTTAACTCGGGTGGGATAGCGCTGCTTGAAGTTATTTGAAATCGGGTAGTGTCGCCCAGCCATGCTGGACCGGAAGTAAAATTACCGTCTGAAAAATCATCATGGACTTGTGAAAGACTTATGTATGAAGTAATTAATAAAAAGATTAATGCTAATGGTTTTACCATAAAAATATTACAGTTCATAAGGTTGTGGTATAAAAAAAGTGGTTCAAAATATTTAAATTTGCCGCTTTTCTTTGCGAGGGTAAATATAGTTATTTTATTTTTTCATAATAAAATTTTATTTGAAGATTTTTCAGAATATAGACGATTTTAAGGGTTCGGAATATGCCGTGGCTACTGTAGGTACCTTCGACGGATTGCATATCGGGCATCAGGAGATCATCAGGAGGATGACCGCAATTGCGCAAGAGAATGGTGGTGAAACTATACTTGTAACTTTTGATCCTCACCCGCGCCTGGTTCTTGATCCGGACAATAAGGACCTTAGGTTTATTCTTACTCAGAAAAGGAAATTCGAACTGCTGGATAAATTCGGGATCGGAAACCTTATCATTATTCCATTCAATCTTGAATTTTCAAGGACTTCATCAGAGGATTTTATAAAGGAATACCTGGTAGGAAAGCTCAGTACAAAGATACTGATTGTTGGCTATGACCACCATTTCGGGAAAGACCGTGAAGGTAATTATGAACAGTTATTCAAACTGGGCAGGGAACTGGGTTTTGATGTGGCAGAGATTCCGGCCCAATATATTAAAGGGGTCGCCGTCAGCTCAACCAAGATAAGAAATGCCCTGAATGAGGGTAATGTGAAGCTTGCCAACTTGATGCTGGGCTATGATTACAGCATTACCGGAAAAGTTGTGATGGGCAACAAGATCGGGAGGAAAATTGGATTTCCGACAGCAAATATAGAGGTAGAAGATAAGTACAAGCTGATTGCCGCAGGTGGTGTGTATGCCTGCAAGGTGGATTGTGATGGAGCTATCTATAAGGGAATGGGAAACATAGGTACCCGGCCTACGATTGGCAAACATGATTTTACTACCGAAGTTCATATTTTTGATTTCGACGGGGATATTTATGAAAAGGAAATAACCATATATTTTATTGACCGGATAAGGAACGAGCAGAAATTTGAGGGGTTGCAAAAACTGAGAGAACAGCTGGAAAGGGACCGGGAAATGGTGAAGGAATTGTTGAAAGGTTGAAGCTGGTAAGAAGAAATAAATTCATCCGATGACTTTTATAAGGTAGCTATTGGATACCAAGGTAAGCCATGAATCATCGGATGAATCGTATTACATCTCTAAAGACTAATAACTCAATACTATTGACTTCAGACTCAATTAATGAACTGCATTGTCTTTTTTGCAGCAGGCCGGAAGTTTTTCATAAGCTTTAGTATCGGCAGGCATTTCGTCGGCATCATACCCGATTTTTGTAACGGCAGTTTTTAATTTTTCCGGATTTGTTTTCGCAGTTTTATAGGTTACCGTCAAAATTTTTGTTTTGTTGTCAAGTTGAACTTCCGTCACTCCTTTTTCAAAAGCCATATTACTTTCGAGCCTTTCTTTACACATGCTGCATACAGCCGAAGTTTTGATCGTTATGGTTTCTTCTTTCTTTTGCTCCTGCGCATTTACCCTTCCTGATAAGGATAAGAAAAATATAGCCACCATAAATACCGTTAAAATTTGATTTCTCTTTTGCATAAGTTTAAATTTTTAAAATTGAACAATACACTATTTTTTAAAATAATATCTTAATCCGCCATAAAACGTGGGTCCGGTAATCGGACCCCAAACCATCATGGTATCGAAATGGGTGTGATAAGGAATGAAGGATTCGGTAATCGGATCTTCCTGAATGAATCCGGTAAGGTTCTCACCTCCGGCATATACTTCAAGATTTTGTCTGAATTTTTTGGTTATCTGAGCAAACAATACCATGTATGCCGGTGTGGTTTCATAATCACGGCGTACTATTTCAGGCATTAAATATTGGGGAGAAATTCTGGCGCTTCCGTTAAACTGGGCTGTAAAGTCAAATTTCCACTTCTCAAAATTAGTTGCGTACGAAAGAGTAATTAATCCTTTATATTTATTCTGAAGCAATTTCTGACTTAAAGTGCCATGCATGGTTTGCTTTGCGTCATTGAGACGAAAAGCAAGGAGTACCGATAACCTTTTAACAGGTTCCAATGTTAATTGTGCCTGGAAGCTGTTTGCATAGGATTTCCCGCCCTTTTCCAGGTTGTGAAAATAGGCAATAGTCGGATCGGTTTCTAAATCTACAATCACCTGATTGATAAAATCGGTGCGGAAATAGTCAAGATCAATCTCGGCAGGATTCCTGAAGAGCCTGAACTCTTTCATAAAACTGATTCCGTAGTTCCAGGCTTTTTCCTGATTAAGATTTTCTTTTTGAACCAGCTTCCTCTGACTTGCAAGCAATGAAAGATTCTCAGAAATAATGTTTGCCGATCTGTATCCCATTCCCGCCGAGGCTCTTAACACTGCCGTTTCAGTGATCTGAAAACGGAGGTTGGCACGGGGTATAACGAAAGTACCGTATTTGTTATGATAGTCAGCCCTTACACCTGCGATGAATGTCAATTTATCAAGATACGAATAGGTATATTCCAAAAAAGCTCCGGGAACCGATTCGGTACGATCCCAATTGTAAATTACCGGATTTAAATTGGTATTCGGGCTAAGGGTGATGATATCGTGCATTGTGGGAGTGCTATCCACAGGTAGGGTCTGATAAATATAGGTAAATTGAATTTGGTCGTAACCCTCTCTGTATTCGTCAAAAAGATAGCTTAATCCGGTAGAGAATTTATGGTTGGTATTGCCGATGATGGATTGATAGATCATATTGGCATAAAAGCTTCTCTCAAAACCATGATAATTATTCACTCCGAAAAATCCGGTTTGCTCATGGTTCACACCCGAAAATATCAACCCAATACTTTTCCAGTCTTTACCCGGAAACAGAAAACCGTTTTTCCAGAAGGCTTCTGTCCGTCTTGTTTTAAACCCGAATCCATAAGGTAATTTCTTTTGGTTGATCAATGCAGTATCAAGTACAAAACTGTCTTTATTGTAATCAAGCGTTCCCCCGCCTCTGTGTTCTTCAAGATACTTTACTCCGAACCTCGCTTCATACCATTTAGCGGCATGGTACTCCCACCTGTTGAAAAGATTTATTCCTTTTGACATCGGAATGTCCATAAAGTTTTCATCCAGTTCAACCGGCTCTCCATTCTGGTTGATTGTGGCTGTATTAATCCGGTTGATCTTATTCCCGAAATAATTACCATGAACCAAAAGCAAAGTACTTAGCTTGTCATTGATCTTATAACCACTATAAAGGTTGGCTTCCATTCTTTCGTTTGAATTACCGAAAAGGTTAATATAAAGTTTTTCTGCCTCCTGAGGCTTTTTATATTCAACATTGATCTGGCCGGTGATTGATTCATAGCCGTTAATGACAGAGGCAGTTCCTTTCGAAATTTGAATTGACTCCATCCAGGGACCAGGAATATAGTTCAATCCATAAGCAGACGCCAGCCCACGGATAGCTGGTACATTCTCCGTTTGAATTTGACTATAAATACCGGACAAACCAAGTAACTGTATTTGTTTTGCCCCGGTTATGGCATCACTGTAAGTGACGTCAATGGATGCATTGGTTTCAAAACTTTCCGAAAGATTACAACAGGCGGCACGTTTCAGTTCGCCCTGGGTCACAACCTGGACCTTCCTTGGGCTAAGGTGGGAAATATATGAATCCTTTACCTTTCCATGTATTTCAACTTCCTGCAAATGAAGGGCTTCAGGTACCATTTCAATATCCAGCTTTGTCAGTTCTCTTTTAACTTCAACAGTATCGGTTTTATAACCCATTAGACTCACTACCAGTTTCGTAGTAGTTATCCCGGATTTTGAAATGATAAACCTCCCATTAACATCGCTTGAAGTTCCGGTGACTGTTCCAAGCCACCAAATATTAACTCCCGGAAGAAAATTCTTCTGATTGTTACCATTTACTTCGTAAACATACCCGACCACATTTTGGGCTTTTAATCCGGGTAAAATAAATTGCAAAAGACAGGTCACTGTTATTGCCAGAAATAGATTTGATTTCATCCTCATCTGTTTTTTTAAATAATACAAGAATTATAACATTTCCGGTTTTGAAAGGATGGATAAGATGAAATTCCAGCGAAAATCATCTGGTACAAAAGTCTTCTCACTGTCCCATTTCAAAGGTTACCGGACATAATCATTCAACCGCCACATCTTACAACTTACAATATAACGGATTGAAATTAACAGACAGGGGATGGGATTTTAATTTGCTTAATTAATAAGATAAGATTTTTTCCGGATACCTTATCCGGTGGTGAGTAATACAGGGGAACGGCTTTCGTTTCAACAGGTTGTCCGGCTTCTGAGATGTTCACCGGAATAAATGAAAACAATACTTTTTCGTTTAACTTTGTTAAACCCGTGTAGTCTTTTTCAGGGCTAAAAGGTAATAAATAAAAATAAACAAGGTCCTTGCAACATTCTTCTGCATCAATGTAACCGTCCAAATCACAGTTGGCAGAAATTAGAGTTTCCGACGGGCAGCAGCAAAATGATTTAGGCACCGAGTAACCGGTTCCGATGCTGTAAAGATTTGTTCCCCTGCAATCGCATTCATGCAGATAGAAAGAAATACCGACACTGCTGAGTATTATTATAAGCAGCAGTATAAAACCGGAAATTTGTTTCGCAATTTTCATAAATGTTTAACGTAAATTAAACAGGTGCAAATATAAATAGTTACTGAGTGAAAAGAAATTTTTAACAAATTTTTAGCAATTTAGTATCAGGCTGACGTTAAATTATCATACTGAAATACAAAAGCTTATTCTTTAGATTCATAATTAATTGCTTATACAGGTATATTTTTAAAAAATATACATATAAATTTGCACCGTTATTTGATTAACATGCGTTTTATTCTAAATGATTAAAAAGTTTATACATTCGATAGGGGTTGTTTTGTCTCTTTTTTCGGTAATATGGATTATTACCGGCTCGACAATTGAATTTCACCAGATTTATGTATATCATAATCATCTTGATTTGTGGCAGGATATGATCCTGAAAACAAATTCAAAGGATTCGAAAAAGCATATCAGATTCATTGAAAAAAATCCAAATTCAACAAATATTTCTGATTTTACAGCAAATTTTAATGGAGATTCTGGAATTTGCAACATAAAACTTTCAGCAATGAAAATTTGTTCAGGTTACATATTTGATTTGGTGTCGCCTGAATATATACTTTACCTTACCCTCCGGGGACCCCCGGTTGTTTAAATTATTCCTTTTTTAACTTATTAAGTTTATCAGAAAAGAGGTTACTGTATTTCGGAAACGGAATTACAGATATTTAATATTTAGTAAATAATTTAAATCTTAACACAATGAGAAAATCATATCATATAATTATAACGGTTTTAATCTTATTCAGTTCATTTCTCTCATTTTCAAGCCCTCAGATGGAGGATGATTCAGTTACAATGGGAGCGGGGTATGCAAATGATATTTACTACAGCATTGAGAATGGTGAAATTGAATCTGTTGCAAGAACCAATTGGGACATTGGATTTTATACAGTAACCTGGTCAGCAGGAATTATTATCAATGATGGAAACGGAGTTGAATTGTATCTGTATCCGAATACTGATACTTCAGGCTGGAATTCAATTGATACTTCAGGCTTATCTACCTGGCCTGCCTTATTCAATTCAACTTTGGATTGGGAAGAAGGTGCATTTAACCGTAACCAGTTAGGCCACCCTGATTATGGATGGGGGGTTTATAACACCATTACCCATGATGTGGTTGGTGATTCACTTTATATCATCAGACTTGCAGACGGAACCTTTAAAAAATTTCATGTAATTAAAAAGGTTTCAATTGCAAATACCTATTACTTCAGGTATTCCAATCTGGATGGAACAGATGAAGTGAATAAAATACTGGATTGCAGCGGCTATGAAGACAAAAACTTCATTTACTATTCACTTGTGGATGAATCAATCCTTGACCGCGAGCCAAATTCAGAAAGCTGGGACATACTGTTTACAAAATATATGGGTGAGCTTGAAGGCGGTGTGCCATATCCTGTAACCGGTGTATTGAACAACGTGCATATCCCTGCCAACAGGTTTGAAGGGGTGATGCCTGATTTTGAGGATTGGAGCGCTTTACCAATGGATTCGACAAAATCACCTATTGGCTACGATTGGAAATATTTTGATATGGAAACATTCACGTATATAGTTGAAGATTCCCTCGCTTTTTTTATCAGCAATTTCAAGAAGGATGTTTATAAGCTGGTTTTTTCCGTATTCGATTATACGAGCGGCAAAGTAGTCTTTTCGAAATCAAAAGTCCATTCCTCAAATATTGGTGAATTTTCAAATCATCATTCATTCAAAATATTTCCGAATCCGGCAAAGGATATACTCCGAATAGATTTGACCGGAAGTAAAGCATGGAATGAAATTACAATTAGTGATTTAAGCGGGAAAGTAATAGTCAAACTTAAGGCGGGTCAGCAGGATTATTTTTCTATCCCAATAAACCATCTTAGTACAGGAATGTATATGGTTACCGTAAGCTCCGGCTCTTCTTTTACTGCTCAAAAGCTTTTCATTTATAAATAATTAATGGTTGTTTTCCGAAAATTTCATTTATTATTTTTAGTATTTGCCTTGTTGACCGTTTCTTTATTAAACGGTCAACAGGCAACTATTAAAGTTCTTGACCGGAAAACAGGGGATCCGGTTTTATATGCGCATGTAAGTTTTGAAGCGATTGCTTCAGGCATACAAAAACACGGCATTACCAATGTTTGGGGCGAAGTATTCAACGGGATGAATGAGAAATCAGTCCTAACAATAACTTATGTTGGTTATGAAACCTTATTTGATTCACTGGACGCAGGACAGAACAAAACTCTTTATTTGAATCCGGCTGTCGTGAACATGAGTGAAGTTGTGGTAACGGCTCAATATACACCGCAAAGGATTGATAAATCAATATATAAAATTAAAGTCATCGGAGTAAAACAAATTGAGCAAAAAGGAGCAACCAATCTTGCCGATCTCTTTCGCGATGAACTGAGTATGCGGATTTCGCAGGATGGAACTTTGGGTTCGAACCTAAGCATTCGTGGACTGGGAGGCGAACATGTGAAATTCCTGATTGATGGCGTTCCGGTAATTGGACGAATGGATGGCAATATAGACCTGGGACAATTAAATCTCAGCAATGTAGATCATATTGAAATGATCGAAGGACCGATGTCGGTAATTTATGGAAGTAATGCAATTGCCGGGGTAGTAAATATCATTACCAGAGAGAATAAAAACTCAATAACCAGTGCGAATATTGATACCTACTTTGAGTCGGTTGGTGTATATAACATTAATGGCGGAGGTTCGGCAAAGAAAAAAAATAGTACCATTTCTTTATCAGGTGGCAGGAATTTTTTTGCAGGCTACAGCCAGAACGATACCTCCCGTTCCAAACAATGGAAACCTAAAAGACAATACTTTGTGGATGGCTATTATATTTTTGATAAAAGCAAATACAGATTTAAGTATTCTACCAGGTATTTTAATGAGATTCTTGTTGGTAAGGGTGATCTGATGTATCCCTACTATGAAACAGCCATGGATAATTATTTTATTACTAAACGGCTTGCAAATTCAATGGATTTCGGCAGCCGGCTGGGTAAAAAACGTTTTGTAAATATTCTTGCAGCTTATTCATTGTACCACCGGATCAGAGAAGAATATTATAATGATTTGACAACCCTTGAAAAAAATCTGACCTTTCAGGATACAACTGAATTTACTGATCTTTCGGCACGGGCTGTAATCAGTAAAAGTGACGGATCAGGTCAATTCAATTATCAATTTGGCATTGATGCAAATTCTGAATGGGGCAAAGGAGAAAAAATTGAAGGTACAGAAAAGTTTATCGGTGATTATGCAGCTTTTTTGAGTATTAATTATAATGTTGTTACGTCTTTGTCTGTGCAACCTGGCATACGATACATTTATAATACAAAATACCATGCTCCCCTTGTTTATTCTGTAAATGTCAAATGGCTACTCCCGGAAAACATAAATTTCCGTGCTTCTTATTCACGGGGATTCCGCGCACCGGCTCTTAAAGAACTTTACCTCGATTTTGTTGATGTTAATCATAATATAAAGGGAAATGAAAACATTACCGCTGAAAATTCTCATAACTTCAACCTTTCATTAAATTTTCAAAAGGAAGCGAAAAAAAAGATTTATGGGGCCAATGTTGATCTGTTTTACAATCTGGTTAATAACCTCATAAAATTAACACCGATGACGGGCATCGCAATTCCTAATTCCGCTCCTTATTATACTTATGTCAACATTGGTAAATATATTACTAATGGAATTCAGGTTGATTTAAACTATAGTTTTTATCCTCGGTTTTCAGTTAAAGCCGGATTAACGGAAACCGGAAGGAAATATGGCGTGGATGAAGATTACCAGGTCGAAAGTGAATTTCTGTACAGTACAGATTTGAACTTTAGCTGTACATACAGCATTTTAAAATGGAATCTTGATATTTCCGCTTTTTATAAATATACAGGACAATATCCTGAATTCTCCTATGATGATATCACAAAAACTTATTTTAAAGGATTTATTGAAGATTATCATATTATGGATGTTTCACTGATGAAGCATTTCTTTAAAAGAACTTTAAAATTGACATCAGGTATTAAAAACCTATTTGATATAAACACAATAAAGAGTACATTAAATTCGGGAGAGGCGCATTCCGGAAATAATGATTTCGGAAGGCTTACAGGTTGGGGTAGGACTTTTTTTATAGGATTATCGTACAATTTTAACAATTACCAAAAATGAAATACATCAGGGAAATAATCTATATCACCTTTCTCCTTATAATCTCTACCTCCTGTTTTAAGGAAGATGATAGGGTGGAGCCTTATGACAGGGGTGATATGGTGATTAAAACCATTGAAATGACTGAATATTATACTTACCAGGTTTACTTTGATCTTGAAAATGGCGGGGTGGTTGCTGTCAATAATAAAAATGATTGGGACCTTGGTTTTGAATGTTCGGATAAGGGCGGACTTATTATTCTGAATACCTCTGCATTTATGGTTGCTGCAAATTCGGGTTCAGGAAATTTTGACCAGGTAGCCGACACGTCCGGACTTTCATGGAAATTTGACAAATCAAATGGCGATCCCGATTCAACGGCTATTGGAAAGTGGTATTCAGTTGAGCTAAGTGACACTAACTATTCCAGGGATGTTTACATCGTCAACAGGGGATATACTGATCTTGGAGATTTGAGGGGACTGAAGAAAATACAGTTCAATAAGCTCACTGATAACGGCTATAATTTTCGATTTGCCAACCTGGATGGTACTGACGAACATGAATTCACCATTCAAAAAGAAACAATCCTAAATTTTACCTGCTTTTCATTTAACGACGGTGGACAGCAACTCTCTTTTGAACCTCCCTTCAGTTCGTGGGATCTCTTATTCTCTCAATATACAACACTTTTATACACAGATGAGGGTGATCCGTATCCATACCTTGTAACAGGTGTATTACTGAATCGAAGAAATGTGGTGTCGGTGATTGATTCGGTGAATGATTTTTCTTCAATAACTATTACCGACCTCGAAGACAAAGTTTTTTCATCAGTTCTCGATTATATTGGTTATGACTGGAAGGTTTTAACAGGCGATGTAAATTCAGGAAATGTAAGTTATATTATAGTTCCGGGAAGATCATATTTTATTAAAAACCGGAATGGATTTATTTTTAAACTGAGGTTTACAGGATTCTACAATAACCAGGGCGTTAAGGGTTATCCCACTATTGAGTTTAAATTACTGTAGCATTAAATTGCACACAAGTAATTATAAGCTTAATTTATTTTTAGTTTGACCTTGTAATAATTAGTCCCACTTCCATTATTCCGGGCAACTCAAGTTTTGGCCATTTATTCTCAATTTCAATCCTGACGGTTCCTGATTCCGGGAAAACGAAATCTTCACGAACTGCGAATGAAATATCACACAGATCGCCAAGACATTCACTAAGTTCGTTTCCTTCCTTATCGTTAAACGTGAGGAGATGTTCTGCCGTCCGCATCTCACCCGAAGGCATGTATATCGTCATGTTGACAGGTAATTCTTTAACCGAAAATTCAGGAAAATGCCGAATAGAAATGTTTATGTCGAATTTATTGATGGTATCTTTCACAGGGACATTAAATTTCAGAATATTGAACCGGTTCCAGGATTGCTTGTCGAATTTCTGGTATTGCTCGAATAATTCTGTTTCCCCACATGAAAAGAGAATAAATGTAAGCCAGGACAAAAGGATCAAAGTTTTTTTACTTAAAAATAATTTGAGCATAAAATTCAAAGGTAAACCTTTTAGATACTTTTCCGTTCCATCCATTTCATCGCCTCTCTACGGCTTAATGGTGCAAGCTGAAAATCCCGAACATAACTGACTACCCAGCCGGGATCAGTTTTTGAGTATTCTCTCAATATCCAGCCAATCGCCTTATTGATGAAAAATTCCTTCGATCCCTGTAATTGTTGAATATAATTTGTCAACAACTCAAGGTCGGTTTTCTTTTTATATTTCAACTGAAACAACAGGGAAGACCTTTGCAGCCATTTATTTCCGGATTTCATCCATTTTTCGGTATAGGGTATGATTTGCAGAGGGTATTTCTGAAAATGAATTCCCACAAGGACCGCTGAAATAAAATCCACAGTATCCCACCAGGATTTATTTACAAGAAGGTGTTCATAGAGGCCGATGCGGTCGGCTTCGGCTTTTTTAGCCATTTTTTCAAGCACTTCCATAATAAAATACTGATATTCCCTTTGCGGAAGTTCCCAGCATTCCCTTGTGATTGTTCCCAATTCTGAAATCTCCGGCATGCCGTACCGGAAAAGGAATTCTTTTTTCAATTCGCGTCGTTCGGGTGATTTAATCCCGAAATATTCATATTGCCCTTTCATGTATTTTTTCATGTAACGGGCTATTTCTTCATTCGAATTGACAGCAAATAATTCTGATAAAGGTTTAAGATAAGGATGCATAGAAGTATATTAAGTTTTAATCCTTGACAATAACCAGTTTTTCTTCACCGATGATCTCGTTGGACACTGATCTGAACCTGGCAAAATAAGTTCCTCCAGGTAAATCTCCAGCAATCCAGGAGTTGTTTTGCTGATTTTCAGAAACATTCATTGAATCCAGGAGGTTGCCGTTGACATCAAAAAACTGGATCAGCCCGGGCTGATTGGTATCGAAATAAAAATTACCGGTTGAAGGATTGGGATAAATCATGAAACCGCTATTTTTTTTTGACGGCCCGGATTTTATTCCAACATAAGTATCATCGCAAACCGCCATTGTATATTCACCTTTTTGAATATTTTCAACATAAAGATTTCCTATTGACCAAATACCGACTTGTGTAAAATCAACCAATTGCCAGTCGAATGCAGGCCCGGGGCGGTAAAGAATAACTATTGAGTCATTTTGATTTAGTATCAGGCTGTCGTCGAGAAATGCGCTTTTGTTGTACATAAAGACACCGGTTGCATTAAAAAATTCAGGTATAATGCCATCGAATTTCCAGTACCTGTATGGTGAGATTTTCAAGCCCTGAACCGGATTTTTTAATGTATCAGGCGGCGCCCAATGATGTTCAATCCTGATAAAAGCAGAATCGGCTAACTCCTGAACATCGAGTTTAAAAAATGAATTGCCGTAGTTGTATAATCCGGTTTGAGTTATGGATTCAGCATAATCGGTAGTTGCGTCGCACATTCTTTCGTCGAGATCAACAAAGACAGCTTGCGGTTCAAAAGGAACACTATAAACCGAGCTTCCTGTTGCACCATTAAAAGTCATTGTTTCTGTATATTGATTCCAGCTTTCATCCATAAAAGTCAGTTCCATTTTATTTGAATTGCCGGTAAAGTAAGGCCCGTGCCTTTTCTGCCGCATATAAACCGTTACATCTGCCCCATTTACTGTTGGAAAAACATTAAAAGAGTCCACCGAAAACTGAGGAGTACCTGAATGAAATACCCAGTTATCGAACCAGCCCGTCATATCTATCCCTGTATGATCGGTAAGAAAATCGCGCATATCTTCGGAGGAAGCAAAATTGTGCTGGAAAAATTCATTGTAACCGGCCATTGCATCGAAAAACACTTCATCGCCAAGATAGCCACGCAAGGTGTATGCGACTGTTGCACCTCTGTCGTAAGCGGTCATTGCGTAAGTATATTCCTGAGGTATCTGGTTCAGAGGGAAATAACTTCCGTCACCGCTTGAAGTATGACAGTATTGGATGATCTGTTTGTGTTTTGCCCGGATAAATTCCTTGTATTGTTCTTCACCATAAAGTACTTCCTGAAAAAGGGCATCACAAAAGACAGCCCATCCCTCGTTAAGCCACATGTCCTCAGCGCTTGCACAAGTCACATTATCCCCAAACCACATGTGTGAGAGTTCGTGAGCATAAAGCGATTCATACTGAAGGTTACCGTTTATCGCAAAATGCGGATATGCAACACTGGTCGCATGTTCCATCGCGCCAATTGCTGTCCCGACATAACCGATCCTATCCCAGCGATAAGGGCCAAAGCTCTCTTCGAAAATTGCCAGAATATCATTCAGATGAATGAAAGAGGCGTCAACCTTATTGGAATCCTGAGGCATTACCCAGATTTCAACCGGAATATCTTCATTTATCCCGTTGTATGTTCCTGTCCACCTGGCATAATCACCAACGGCAACCGAAGCGAGATAAGTTGGAACCGACTGATCCATCGTCCATTTATAGGTGAGGGTTCCGTTGCCATTGTTAATGATTTCTTCGAGGAGTCCGCCGCACACTGCATCCTTTTCTTCATCAACGGTGGCATAAATGGTATAAAACGCCCGGTCGTGGAAATCATCTATGCAGGGAAACCAGGTCTTGCCAAGATTGTGGGGAATGGAAACAAATCCTACCCCAAGATTGAAACAGTAGTTCCCCGACCAGTGAAATCCGCCCCATTCCTCATGAAAGGGTTCCCCATGATAAACAACACTCACAAGAATAGTGTCGGATGTATTAATCGGATTAGCAAGAGGAATTGAAATGATACCGCCGGTGTGCTGAAAATTTGTAACAGCAGAACCATCTACCAATACATCATCAACAGTGAGCTCCATTAATTCCAATTTCACCTCTGAAACATTATTCACTTTTGCTGCTATTTCAATATCTGCATGAGCAGTAATTTCATGATTTGTGAAATCAAATTCAGAAATATAAATTGTATAAGTAAGTGCATCGAGGGTATCGCTGATCCAAAATTTACCGGCAGGTTTTATTTGAGCGGTTTTCTGTGCCATGGAACCTGTAAATCCAGAAAGGATGAAAATCATTATTAAAAGACAGGCTTTCATAAAAGAGAATTTATTTGTCAAAATATTTATGTTCTATTTTATTTCCATCGAAAACGAGATAAGAAAAATAATTTATCCAGTCGCCGATGTTGAAATAAGTTGATTTTTCATTCAGTAGTTCAGCTACGGGCTTATGAATGTGCCCGAAAATGAAATAATCAATGTCAGGGTCTTTTGCAAGAATTTTAAGACAGTACGATTTTAATCGGTCTATTCCTTCCTGATTCACTTTTTCGATGCCGCTGTTTTCGTTGGCGATCCGGCTGCGGTTCGACCAGAATAATCCCAAAGCAGTGCCTATATCGGGATGCAGCCACCGGAACAGCCATTGATTAACCCTGTTTCGGAATACTTTTTTTATGAATTTGTAACTGTTGTCGCCTTTGCCCAAACCATCACCGTGTCCGAGGAAGAATTTTTTTCCGTTGATCTTCCTGATCAAAGTGTCGGGGTAAATTTTAAAATTGAGTTCTTTTGAAAGATAATCGAATGCCCAGACGTCATGGTTCCCCCGAAAATAATATACCGGGATTCCCGAATCGGTTATTTCAGCCAGCTTCCCGAATAATCTGACATAGCCTTTTTGGATAACGGTTTTATATTCAAACCAGAATTCGAACAGGTCGCCCATGATATAAATTTCCTCTGCATCCTTCTTAACCTTATCCAGCCAATTGATAAAGAGCCTTTCCCTTTCGAGACTTTTCTCATGGGTTGGAACTCCGAAATGACTATCGGAAATAAAATATATTTTGTTACCAGGTTTCAAATCAGCTACAATTAATTAAACCATTCAGGATTTTTTACTTCAGATACCAAAAGTAATAAATGCTTTTAATTTGTTTTGAAAACTTTAACCACTGCAATTAATTCAAATTGTCAATGAATGACTTCATTTCACTAAAATCTCTGCTTTTGAATATTATTTTCTGGTTCTCATCAACGAGGTAGTAAAAACTAATATCGTCCGGCAAATTGTAGTTTTTCATGACTTCCGAATTCAATCCCTTCAGGTCACTGCCCTGGATTCCCGGAAGTTTGTCGAGTTTGAGAGCGCCTTTCCACACAATAATGTTCTCATCAAGAGAAACTCCAAACAGTCCGATATTTTTCTCAACTAAATCCGGATAAAGAGCAACCACCTTACGGTTATCTTTTCTTGATTTGGCGCTCCATCCTGCCCAGAAACAGATCAATACTTTATGGCCGGTGAGGCTTTTAAGGGAGAGAATTTTATCACTTGAATCACGAACCACTATATTCGGGGCTTTTTCTCCGGATTTTAATTTTTCACCGGCGGTAAATCGGTCAAATATCCTGCCCCTGATTTCTTTAACCCTGTTGTCATGATCAATAGTGTGTTTATTTTCCGGATGGTTGATCATTAATGCACTGTCGGTCCGGTGGAAAAAAATAAAATCATTTTCTTCATCCAGCACAGTAATATTCCCGAGTTTTCGGTTAAGGACAATGAGTGAAGCCAGAGATCCTGGATTGTTATTGATAAAGGTTGAAACATATTTTCTTTGATCCTCAAATATCATGTTGTAAATCGAATCAAGCTCAATTTTTTTAGCCAGGAAATTTTCAGAATCTTTGCTTTGGTAAAAGGCTTCAGCCAATGAATCAATCCGGATCTTTTGTCCGGCCATAAAAAATTCGAAATCCATTAATAACTGTGACCCGGGAGAGTTTCTCACTTCATAGCCGGTTTTAAAAAGCGAATCATTCGAAAATATTTCAGCCTTTTCAGCCTTTTCAAGCAATAGTATCAAGTAGTTTTCCTTCGTTGTTCTCAGTATATAAAATCCGGCATCCTCGGCTTTTAGCCCGAATTTAAAATTGCCATCACTCTTTATTTTTATGGAATCGAGAAGGGTCATTTTTTTTACTTCCAGTTCTTCGAGGTAAAGCCATTTGCCTGATAATTCAGGTAAATTACCAGAGATAATCCTGGATTCCTGTTTTTGTGAAGTACAGGAAAAAAGAATTGAGAAAACCAAAAAACCAAAAAACCGTCTGCTCAACATTTATGATGAATTGTCTGCAAAAATAGAAAATGATACTTTTAACTTTCCCAATAATATTAATCGTTATAATGTTGCACCTTTCCGGTGTGAATTGTTATTTTTATTATTTTCGGTCTGAAATTTAAGCCGATGAAGTATAATCCTTCAGTGATATTAGTTCTTTTTTGTTTTTTATGGAATGTATCTGATTTACAGACTCAGAACATCTTAATTCTTGAACGGCCCGGGACTATTAAATACTTTAAATATGAAGTTAATGACAGGATTAAATTAAGCACCAGCAATCCCGACACGACGATAGATGGTTTCATAAGCTTAATTAACGATAGCAGTATTATTATTGATCGGGTAAATGAATTTACACTTACAAATATCAGCACAATTATCAGGAATAGGTGGGGCTTTAATTTCCTTCAGAAATTATTTCTCACAGCAGGAATTCCATATCTGCTGATCAGTTCAATAAATGGTGTCATCAATAATGATGAACCAATGGTACCAGAAGAAACGTTGATTATTAGCGGAGGCCTTATAACAGCGGCAATAGCAGTAACTCCTTTAACTAGCCGAAAACACAAAACAGATAATAAAAAATGGAGGGTAAAGATCCTTTATTTTACAGATTAGTTTTGATTTTAAGGATCGTGATTTCCCACCAGAATTTTTCAGTTCCTGATTAAGAGACTGTTTAAAATTTTTAAATAATATGGTTTTTACTCGTCAAAATAAAAAATTTACTTTCCAGATTTGATGTTCAGTTTTGTAGATTCTTCGCTTCGCTCAGAATGACAAATTAATCTTGTTTATCAGGGGGAGGCTGTTGGCAGCAGAGCTGCCAACAGCCTCCCCTGTCAACCTCCAATTCAACTGTTATTCTGAGCGAAACGTAGTGAAGCGAAGAATCTCGAACATAATTTTTCATTTTTAAACAGTCTCTAATATCCGGTTTTGTAAATTACAACTTTAAACTTTTTTGATTTTCCTGTGTTTAACTTTTGTATTAAAAAAATTCACAAAAAAATTTAATCAACTGTTATGAAAAGGAGTAATAAAGTATTTGTATTCTGGCTTCCCGCCCTTAGCGCAATTTTTATTTTGTTAACCGCTTCCAGTTATTTCGGTTCAGGAATCTCAAAAACTCCACCTCCTGACGATAACCTGGTTATTCCGGAAAACATTAGTAATATATTCGATAAATCATGTTTTGGATGTCACAATACAGAATCGAAAAATGATAAGGCAAAGGAAAAGTTCTTAATAGATAAATTGCCAGGCCTTTCAAAAGTAAAAATGGTAGCTAAGCTTGATAAAATCAACGAGATGGTGGAGAAAAATGAAATGCCGCCCGAAAAATTCCTTGCAAAATTTCCTGATAAAGCGCTGACATCTGAAGAAGCAAAAGCTTTAAGGGAATGGGCAGTTACAACATCAGATTTACTTTTGAAAAAATAGATGTATGAGAAAGTGGATTATGAAAACGGTGATCGCTTTAGCCGGCGTGTTTGTCATCATTCAGTTTTTTCCATCTGGCCGGCCACAAAACAATCCTGTGACGGGTAAGGATATTGCAACAGTTACTGATGTCCCGGAAGAAGTCGGGAGTTTGATCAGGCAAGCCTGTTTTGATTGTCATTCACAAAATACCAGGTTTCCATGGTATTCGTACGTAGCGCCGGTTTCATGGTTGATTGCAAGAGATGTAAATCATGGCCGTGAGCATCTTGATTTCAGCAAGTGGGGTGAATTGTCAAAAAAAGACAAACTAAAAATTCTCGATAATATTTCGGAAGAAGTCGGTGAGGAAGAGATGCCTCTGAAGATATATATACTCCTGCACTCTGAAGCTAAACTAAAGAAAGAGGACCGGGATCTCATAGTGCAATGGGCCGACAACACAGCAGAAAAAGTATTTGAGGAATAGTTTGGATAAACAAATTTTGGTTTATGATTTCCAGAATCCCCCATGAATAATAAAGTTCATTAAAGGGATTCCATTTTTTCTATCATTTCCTTGATCACGAGGGTCATTTTGGGTTCAACCAAACTGGCCGCGTCAATGACATCATCGTGTGATATTTCAACTATTTTACCCTCAACACCGAGATCGGAGATAACGGAAACCGCAAATACCGGCAATGACATGTGACGCGCAACAATAGTTTCAGGAACTGTTGACATACCAACGGCGTCTGCTCCAAGAATGCGAATATATTTATATTCCGCCGGAGTTTCAAAAGTTGGCCCGGTAACGGCAGCATAAACTCCCACCTGGAAATGAATGTTATGAATGCGGGCTATTTTAGTGGCATGGCGAATGATGTTTTTATCATAGGCATCGCTCATGTCAGGAAATCGAGGGCCCAGGCCGGTATCGTTTTTCCCTATCAGGGGATTGCTGCCCATCAGGTTGATATGATCACGAATGATCATCAGGTCACCGATCTGGTACTCAGGATTCACACCACCAGCAGCGTTCGAAAGGATTAATAGTTTAATGCCAAGATATTTCATTACCCTGATCGGAAAAGTGATCTCCTTCATCGAGTAACCCTCATAATAATGAAACCTGCCTTGTAAGGCCATCACATGTCTGCCTCCGAGTTTACCAAAAATCAAATGCCCTTCATGGCCTTTGACGGTGGATACCGGGAAATTTGGAATATCCCTGTAAAGCAATGTACTCACCACCTCGATTTCATTCACCAGCCCTCCCAGGCCGGTTCCAAGTACAATCCCGAACTCAGGTGCAAAATCAATTTTGTTCCTGATATAGCTTGTTGTTTCCTGAATTTTTTCTAACATATTCTAAAATCTGTTTTTCAAATGCTGGTTTATCTTCTTTATAAAATACAACTTCAATTGGTACATAGCATATCGGATACCCTTTTAATAATTTTAAGAATTCCGGGTTACTTAGCCGCGTGCTGTCTTTTTCCGTAGTAACAATGATTTTATTTCGCGTTACAATATTATCAAATTTTTCAATGATCTGAACCACATTCTCTGAAGTATAATAATGATGATCCGGAAAAAGAAGTGTTTCTAATTCGTCACAATAACTCTTTAGATGAAACTCAAGCGGATATGGATTAGCAATTCCGGAAACTAAAAGGATGGTATTAAACCTGTTTTTATTAATATTAACACATTCAATTCCGGGTATTTTTTTAAAACGGCCGTGTTCCACGTATGAAAAATATGTCGATTGGTGCGTGCCGGGCCTAAGTTTATTTGTTAATTCCCTACGGGTAATTGGAGAAAGGATTTTTGAATTTTTTGTTACAACTATTATATCAGCCCTTTCTGCCCCTTTCCTGAACTCTCTCAGTGAACCGGCCGGCAACGGCCAGTCATTTGAGTAGAGCTTGTGATAATCAGTGAGTAATATGGATAATCCTGGTCTTACCCAGCGGTGCTGAAATGCATCATCGAGGAGGATTATTTCTGTTTCCGGTAATAGTCTACGGAGTTCTTTAATGCCTCTTACCCTTTTTTCGTCAACAGCGACTGTGATTTCAGAAAATTTTGATTTGAACTGCCTTGGCTCATCGCCAATTTTATCAGCGCCGGTAGATTCTCCGGCCATTAAAAATCCATTCGTTTTTCTTTTATATCCTCGACTTAATATTGCTACCTTGTAATTATCTTTCAGCAACCTGACCAGGTATTCTACATGTGGTGTTTTGCCGGTTCCACCTGTGGTAAGGTTCCCTACTGATATGACCGGAAAATCGAATGAAATGGAAGAAAAAATTCCCCAATCGAAAAATTTATTTCTGATCCATGTTACAATTCCATAGAGAGCCACGAAAGGAAACAACAGTATGAGGCGAAACGGATTCACAGGGGTAAAAATACAAATAGTTTCTCAACATAAAATGATTCCCTGATAAAGGGCCAGGGCAATCGCTTATTAAATTTTCAATATACCTTCTCTGAAATCATCTGCGAAACCAGCTACTTTTCTTTTACCTCGTTGACTGATCTTTCTTGTGGGCTCTAACTTAATCAAATTCAAT
>Ga0172369_10001448_pt1 | contig 34080 bp, 35 predicted proteins | sample LakKiv25m_FD_114539 | JGI IMG/M metagenome (GOLD analysis project Ga0172369, IMG submission 114539) | Freshwater microbial communities from Kabuno Bay, South-Kivu, Congo - kab_022012_11.25m | ecosystem: Environmental > Aquatic > Freshwater > Lake | place: Democratic Republic of the Congo... | reverse complement strand
TTAATCAGTCCTGTATTTTTATCAACTCCGTAAGAAGCAACATTATAAATCAACCCAGAAGCATTTACTGGGCTTCCATGTGTTAAATGCCCTCCACAAGCTAAATCTAATCCCATAAATGTCTCTCCGGGCTTCAAGAAAGCAAGTAATATTGCAAGATTGGCAGGACTTCCAGAATATGGTTGCACATTCACATGCTCAGCTCCAAAAATCTTTTTAGCTCTTTCAATTGCAATTAACTCAGATGAATCAACAAACTTATTCCCCTGATAATATCTTTTTAATGGATACCCTTCTGCATATTTATTAATCAAAGAAGTTCCACATGCTTCCATAACTGCCTTGCTCGCATAATTCTCACTAGGAATTAAATTAATTGTTCTCTCCTGTCTATCCGTTTCCTTCCTTATAATATCAAATATCTCTCTATCCTCACTCTCCAAGTTACCTTTTTCTTCCAAAAGCTCCCTATTTAGGATAACTTTTATCTCTTCAAATATTTCATCAATTCCTCTTTCCCCGTTAATAATGTATATATGGTCTTCATTCATTATCTTTACAGCCTTAAGCATCTGCTCTCTTATTTTATCTAAAAATTCTAAGTTTTTCTCAAACTTATGTTCCCCAGTTGGCTCTTTTCTCAATCTTTCCATCGCGGTTTTAGCAGAAACATCAACGATAAAAGTAATGTCTGGTACTGGTAACCCCAAATGCTTATCAATTAATTCATTTATAGGCAATCCCTGAGCAGACTGATATGCGATTGTTGCTAATCTATACCTATCTGTAAGAACGTGGCACCCCCTATCAAGAGAAGGATTAATCAATTCTTCAACATGTCTCTTTCTATCCGCAATAAACAACTCTGCCAGTTTCTCGGCATTATCGAGGGGATTAGAATCCTTTTTTATTATTCCCCTTATACTCACATCCTTATAAGGCTCTCTTGTAATAACGACATGATTATATTTATCTTCCTTGAACAAATGCTCAGCAAGTTTTCTTATCTGTGTTGATTTCCCAGAACCGTCAATTCCCTCAAATGCGATAAACAATGCCTTTCTCTTCTTCTTTGTTTCAATAGGCTTAACTTCTTTAATCATCTGCATCACCTCTTCAGTTTTTTTCCTTTCTTCCTTAGCTTCAACTTTCTTTTCTTGATATTCTTTATTTCTCACATAACTATTAAATGAAAGTCTAAAATTATTATCTGTTGTTTCTTCTTTCTTTTCAAGTTTCCATTTATCAAAATTAATATCAGGAAAATACGAATCTCCTTCAATTTCCTTATCCAATAATGTTAACTCCAATCTATCAACTAAATCTTCTTCCAAGAATTGTTCATATATTTTCTGTCCTCCGATTATGAATACTTTAGGATACCTTGAAGCAATCTCCAATGCCTTATCAACACCATCACAAAAAGCAACACCTGGAAAACTTTGCAAACTAATATTTCTTGTGAGAACAATATTTAATCTTCCAGGAAGAGGTCCTCCAAGAGCATCAACAATAGAATCAAATGTCGTCCTCCCCATTATCACTGGACTTCCTAGAGTTAATTGTTTAAATCTCTTCAAATCAGAAGGCAAATTCCAAGCTAACTTTCCATTTCTCCCAATAACATTATTCTTTGCTATCGCAGAAATCAATATCACTTCCATTCCCAAAGCTATTAATTTTCATATATAAAGATAATTGCAACTTAACATAACCAATAATGTAACCATAAACGACAATAAAAAATTTAATCCCTCAATAATTACCGCCCAATAAATTAGATAATCTCTCCCTTAGCAGATAACTATTAATTCTAAAAAATAATCCTATTTCCCCGTCGAATGAAACCCACCTTGTCCTCTTTTAGTATCATTCAATTCCTGCACTTCTTCAAATTCTCCCTGGAAATAAGGTAAGAAAATGCCTTGTGCAATTCTATCACCTTTAATTATTTTATAAGAATTAGAAGTAGAATTATGTAAAACAATTTTTATCTCTCCCCTATAATCCGAATCTATCAATCCAGCAAAATGATGTATTCCTTTTACGCCCATTCCACTTCTATCCCAAATCTGATAACAATATCCCTCAGGAATCTCAAAACTCAATCCCGTTCTAACCAATAGTGTTTGTCCGGGAATAATTTCAACGTCCTCAACAGAATAAAAATCAAAACCCGCAGCCTGTTCGCTCATATGCATAGGGATTCTAGCATCCTCATGCAATCTTTTCACCTTAACTTTTATTTTATCCATATAAATCCACTAAAATAAGATTATATAAAAGTTATTGTCCTGCCTTTCCATCGACAGAATAACCTGCCCTAGACCATGATACTACTACTTTTCTCCCATCATCATCAATCATTTCTCTTTGATCAATTCTTTTTCCATCTAAATGAATATCGTACCTATCGAAACGGGTAAATCTCAGATCTTGCTCAACCACTGCCATTTTCATACCTTGATTCATAAATCTATAAACTTCTTTTTCTCCCCAAGAACCAAAAGTTCCAAATCCCCCAACAAGATCAATAACTGCTACCGCAGATGCAGCACCAATAGCAGTCAATACGGCATTTTCTAACCAACATTTCATAAAAATAATTCAAATAAGGATTATATAAATTTAATTGCAAAAAATCTCAACTATAGTTACCAAAAGATTAATAAAGCACTCAAAGCGCAAAAAAGCATGATAACTAAAACAATGCAAGTATGGGCAGATTTATTACATGGGGGAGTACGTTTTGCCTACCTTGAAGGAGACAGAGTAATAGCGTGCGGCGTAGGAAATGTCGACGCAGTATTTAAAGATGCCGAGAGAAAAGTAAAAGAAGGTTATAATTTATCCTTAAAATATGAAGAAGAAGGAATGGAAAAACCGTTATCCAAAAGAAACAAAGAAAGATTCTCGACTTTAATAACATCATAAAATAAATATATTTCTTATCAGAACAACAATATTAAAATACCCTCTAATTTAATAAAGACTATGTCCGAAAAAGAGGAAAAACATCCAGAATATCAATACCTTGATTTGCTAAAAGAAATTTTAGAAAAAGGATATAGAAAAGTTGACAGAGGAACAGGAGTTGCATCATATAGCTTATTCGGAAAACAAATGCGCTTTGATTTATCTAAAGGTTTCCCATTATTAACAACAAAAAAAACATACTGGAAAGGAATCCTTCATGAATTATATTGGTTCTTATCAGGAAACACAAACATAAAATATCTTGTAGATAATAACGTTCACATCTGGGACGATTATCCATATAAAATATACAAAAAGAAGATGGATGCATCAAATGAAACCTTAATGACAAAAGAAGAATTCATAAAAAAAATTGTTGAAGATAAAGAATTTGCAGAAAAATGGGGAAATCTTCCAAGATGTTATGGAGAAATGTGGAGGCGTTGGCCTACCAGAACTGGAAGAACAATAGACCAAGTTAAATGGGTTGTTGACGAAATACGAGAAGACCCTGGAGCACACAATTTGATAGTCAATTCTTGGAACCCCGAATATCTTTACACAATGGCAACAAGGGAGGACACTTCTTATTTCCCAATATGCCATAATATGTATCAAGTTAATATTATCGACGGTAAAATCTCATTACATTTGTATCAAAGAAGCGCAGACATCTTCTTAGGAGTGCCATTTAATATTGCGAGTTATGCATTATTAGTGTATGTGCTTGCAAAAGTAACAGGTTACGAGCCAGGAGAATTTATTCATAGCTTCGGAGACGTGCACATTTATGAAAATCATATTGAACAAGTAAAAGAACAGTTATCAAGAACCCCTTTTCAATTTCCAACAATTAAAATAGAAGGAGATATAAAAGAAATTGATGATTTCAAACCAGAACAAGTAATATTAGAAAACTATAATTCTCATCCTCCAATCAAAGGAGAGTTAACCGTTGCAGGCGGATTTGTAGACAAAGATAAAAAACAATCTTAAAGTTTGTAACCATCATTAAATCAAATTATAATATCAACAATTAACATTAGATAACTTTTATCACTCTTTCATCTGAAGTTTCGTGAGAAACGAAGATACTAGGAATAATGAAGTTATTCCTTCATCTCAATCTTTATCTGAACTTGTCTTGGAATATTCAATTTCATTATTGGATGCAAAATTCTGTCTTCTGCAGGAATATCAATAACTCTTCTATGAACTCTCATCTCAAATCTGTCGAATGTTGCGGTACCATTTCCGCATGGAGATTTCCTTGTGGTAACCTTAAGCTTTCTTGTTGGTAATGGAATAGGTCCTCTCATAACAACCCCCGATCTATCGACAACTTCTTTTATAGAACTAATTACATTATTCAAATGTCCTATGTCAATACTTGCCAACTTTATTCTAACTTTTGCCATTCATTTCAGAGAGAAAATTGGTTTTTAAAACTTCCGCATCTGGATTTTGATGCGGAATGGGTTAAAGATAGTAATCTTTAAATGTTATTGCAGGCACTAAAAACCCCACTCATTGAAAATGAGTGGGCCCGGACACGCCGCGTGCGCCGGACCCTTTCATCCCAGCCTTAAGCGGGATGAATATGATTTGTGATAGAAAAAGACAAATTAGATAGTTTATAAATAATACCTCTAGTAAAAAATTAAACCTCAAATATACCTTGGAAGATTAACATTATAACTGATAACGAAATTATTTTACCTTAACTTATAACTTTACATTCTTACCTCAAACGTTACATAAGATAACAATTTACAGTTATAACCCTGAAAGATACAAATATATAAATACTTCCTAGCCCTCAGAAAACAATAAGGTGAATTGTGACAGATTTAACCCAGTTATAACTGTATAAAATGACGTTTTTCGCGTCATTAAAGCCTAAAAACCCCGATTAAACTTTTCGTAGAAAAGTTTAAAAAGCCATTTTTATACTCATTATTTACAAGCTAATATCATAGTGCCCCGTTTATTAAAATTAAAATAGCTTAGTAAAAATCATGCACATATTACAGCCAAAACACACAAAACTGAAGCCGCAAGAGGTTAAAGAATTATTGGAAAAATATAATATTTCTGTTTCTCAATTACCGAAAATTAAGTCAACTGATCTTGGAGCACCAGAAGGCTGCGTTCCAGGAGACGTTCTAAAATTAGAAAGAAAGGAGGGAGACAAAATAAGACTCTATTTCAGAGTTGTCGCCTAAAAACATGCAAAAACAAAAACACATTCTAGTTAAAAAATATCTTGAACAACATTCTTTAGTTGAGTCTAACATTATTTCATTCAACGATTTCGTGCAAAATAAAATGCAACAAATTGTCAACGAAATAAACGATTCGATAAAAAGTGAAGAAGTCGAAATAAAATTAGGAAAAGTAAGAATAGAAAAGCCAAACATAATTGAAGCAGACGGTTCAACAACACAAATAACACCATCAGTTGCAAGATTAAGAAATTTAACATATTCAGCACCAGTTTACGTTGAATTAAGCGTAAAATATGCGGACCAAAGTGACAGTGCAGAAGTAGAAATAGGAAGAATTCCGGTTCTTGTAAGAAGCACAGCCTGCAACACAAACGGATTCTCAAAAGAAGAATTAATAGATAACTACATGGATCCCCTAGACCCTGGAGGATACTTCATAATTAACGGAAACGAAAAAGTAATAGTCATGTCTGAGGATTTAGCAGCAAACCAACCTTTTATCGACGATGGCAGATTAGGTTTAACATTAAGATTATTCTCACAAAGAAGTTCATACAGAATTCCAACAACAATATCTGAGACGAATGAAGGAATACTAGATGTAACATTCTCAAGATTAAAGAACATTCCAGCAATAGTTATTCTAAAAGCATTAGGAATGACAAAAGAAGCAGATATTGCCAAGAATGTAGATTATGAAACAGACTGTTTAATAGTTAATTTATACGAGTATGCAAAAATACAAGACGCAGAAGAAGCAATGTTGCACATTGCAGAGAAATCTGGAATACAAGGAACAAAGAAAGAAATTCTTGACAGAGTAAAACAAAGAATTGACTCTTTCTTCCTCCCACATATAGGATTAGACAAACAATCAAGGCAAGAAAAAGCATTGACATTATGCAGATTACTTAGATTATATTTGAAAGCAAAAGATAATCCTGGACTGAGAACAGACAAAGACCATTATGCAAACAAAAGAGTCAAGCTTTCAGGAGATTTAATGTCTGACTTATTCAGAGTAAACATGAACATCCTTATCAGAGATATAGAATACTCATTACAAAAAATAGCAAGAAGAAAGAAGTTCTATTCATTAAAGACAATAGCAAAATCAACATTATTCACGCACAGAATTGAATCTGCAATTGCGACAGGTTCTTGGATTGGAGAACGTTCGGGAGTAACACAAAATATGGACAAAACAAATTACTTAGCAATGTTGTCTCAGTTGCAAAGAGTTTCTTCTATGCTCCCAGGAGAACAAGAAAACTTCTTAGCAAGAACACTTCATCCAACACACTATGGAAGATTCTGTCCAACAGAAACACCAGAAGGAACAGAAATCGGATTAAGAAAAAACTTAGCAATATTAAGTAAGGTATCAACCTTCATAGAATTAAATGAATCCAATATAATAAAGAAATTCAACGAACTTGGATTAAACAAAGAATCAGGAAAAGACGTGTTCTTCAATGGAAGATTTATAGGTTTTGTATCGGATGCAAAAGACTTCGTGAAAAAGGTAAGAGAGATAAGAAGAAGATCAGAATTACCAAAAGAATTAAGCGTAAGATATGACGAATCAATAGGACAAATTTTAATGTCGACAGAAGTAGGAAGAGTTCTAAGACCAATAATTGTAATAGAAAATGGTTCTCCTAAGTTAAATCATGAACATCTTGTTCTTTTAGAAGAGAATAAAATAAACTGGAAAGACTTGATAAATGATGGAATTATAGAGTATATCGACGCTGCAGAAGAAGAAAACGCATTAGTAGCCTCCTCCTCTGAAAAGATAACTTCCGAACACACCCATTTAGAAATTGATCCTATAGACTTATTTGGATTAATAACAAGTCTTGTTCCATTCGGTAACCATGACCAGTCATCCAGATTAAACAGAGGTTCAAAGACATTGAAACAATCATTAGGAATTTATGCAGCAGACTATCTAACAAGATTAGACACTGATGTTTCAGTTCTTCATTATCCACAAAAGCCATTAGTAAGAAGTTTTGTATATGATACCTTAGAAGTTTATCCATCTGGACAAAACATTATCGTAGCAATAATGCCATTTGAAGGATATAACATGGAAGACGCAGTTGTATTAAATAAAGCTTCAGTTGACAGAGGAATGGGACGTTCAACATACTTCAGACCATATGGTGCAACAGAATTGCAGTATGCTGGAGGTCTTTCAGATGAAATAGTTATCCCTGAAAAAGACGTCTCAGGGTACAGAACAGAAGCATCATATAGATTCTTGGAAGACGACGGAATTGCATATCCTGAAGCAAGTATGAATGAAGGAGAAGTAATTATAGGTAAAATAACTCCTCCAAAGTTCTTATCTGAAGCAAAAGATATTTCTATACAAGCAAAGAAGGAAGCTTCTATTGCAATAAGACAAGAAGAAAAAGGAACAGTAGACGCTGTTTTCGTTACAGTTGACGCAGAAGGAAATAAGATTGCACAAGTAAGAACAAGAGACTTGAGACTTCCAGAACCTGGAGACAAATTCTCAACACCACACGGACAGAAAGGAGTCGTTGGATTAATTGTAGATTCAGAAGATATTCCATTCACATCGAGAGGAGTCAAACCAGATTTGATGTTCAATCCTCACGGTATCCCGTCAAGAATGACGGTAGGATATTTAATTGAATTGCTTGCAGGTAAAGTTGCATCAAACTCTGGACAAATAATGGATGGAACATCATTTTCAGGTTCAACAGTTGAAGAACTAGAATCGCAGTTGAAAGAATTAGGGTTTAGCTATGACGGAAAAGAAACTATGTATAACGGAATTACTGGAAAGAAGATGGAAGCAAAAATCTATATCGGAAACATGTATTATCTAAAGTTGAAGTACATGGTAAAGAATAAGATGCACGCAAGAGCTTCAGGTAAAGTTGCATTATTGACAAGACAACCAATTGAAGGAAGAGCAAGAGGAGGAGGATTAAGATTGGGAGAAATGGAGCAGCAAGCATTAGCTGGACATGGAGCAGCATTATTATTGAAAGAAAGATATGACTCAGATAAAACAATTATATATATCTGCAAAGAGTGCGGACACATGACTTATGAAGATGTCATAAGAAATAAAGTCTCATGCGACGTTTGCGGGCATAATGAAGCAGACCCATTAGAAATATCATACGCATTCAAACTCTTAGTTGATGAACTCCTAGGTTTAGGAATTCAGACAAACTTTGAACTAAAGAACAAATTCGAAAGATGATAAACCATTACACAAAACAAGTAAGAGCATTGAAATTCAGTTTGCTTAGTCCTGAGAAGATTAAGAAATTGAGCACTGCAAAAATAGTAACGCCTGAATTGTATGATATAGATGGATTCCCAGTTGATGGAGGTTTAATGGATTTAAGATTAGGAGCAATAGATCCTGGAGTAAGATGTAGAACTTGTGGTAAAAGAGTCAAAGAATGTCCTGGACATCCTGGAAGCATTGAGTTAGCAAGACCTGTCTTCCATATAAAATATATTCCACTAATTGAGTTATGTTTGAGAAGCTTCTGTCCTGCTTGTGGTAAGTTAACATTATCTGATGAAAAGCAGAAAATTTATACTCCAAGCGAGAGAGCAAAGAAAGCAAGAGACGCCAAGAAATGCCCTCACTGCAGCGAACAAATAGAAAAAGTCAAATTAGAAAAACCAAGTACGTTCATGATAGGAAAGAAGAGATTCTCCCCAATAGAAGTAAGAGAAAGATTAGTTCATATTAAAGACGAAGAACTTAAGAAAATAGGAATAAATGCAAAAACAGCAAGACCAGAATGGGCAGTTCTCGCATTATTATTAGTTCCTTCAGTAACAGTCAGACCTTCAATTACCTTAGACTCGGGAGAAAGATCTGAAGACGACTTAACGCACAAGTTATCAGACATAATCAGGGCAAATCAAAGACTATGGGAAAACCTTAATGCAGGAGCACCAGAAGTTATTATTGAAGACCTTTGGGACTTATTACAATATCACGTAACAACTTTCTTTGATAACAATGTTACAAGAATTCCTCCAGCAAGACACAGATCAGGACAACCATTAAAGACAATTACTGAAAGAATAAAAGGAAAAGAAGGAAGAATAAGACATAACCTTGCCGGAAAAAGAGTCAACTATTCTGCAAGAACCGTAGTTTCTCCAGACCCATTCATAAGATTAAATGAAGTGGGAGTACCTTACGAAGTAGCAAAAGTCATAACTGTTGCAGAAACTGTAAACTCTACTAATTTAGAAGCAATGAAAGAATTAATAAAACAGGGGGAAATTTATCCTGGAGCTAATTACGTTATAAGACCTGATGGAAAGAGAAAGAAGATTACTGCAGAATTAAAAGAAGAACTATGTAATGAAATACAACCAGGATATAAAGTTGAGAGACACCTAAGAGATGGAGACATAGTATTATTCAACAGACACCCAACATTACATAAACAAGGACTTATGGCACATCATGTAAAAGTTCTTCCATTTAGAACGTTCAGACTTCATCCAGCAGCAGCAGCACCATATAACGCAGACTATGATGGAGACGAAATGAACATCCACTCCCCTCAGACAGAAGAAGCAAGAGCAGAATCAAGAATATTATTAGACATAAACCAAAACATTATTTCGTCAAAGAATAACATGAATCTTTGCGGAACAATAGCAGATTCAGTTACAGGAGCATATCTTTTAGGAAAAGATAATCTGGATAAAAGTGATGCAGATGAAATATTATTCTCAGCAGGAATAATTAATAATTCAAAGTCAAAGAAAATATCTGGAAAGGATGTTTTCGCACAAGTCATTCCTAAGGGAATAGACATAAAAATGCCTGAAGAGTTAACAGGACCAAACACATTTGGAGCAGAAGATGGAAAGATGGTAAGGATAATCGACGCAGAAAAAGGAAGAGCAGCAACAGTTGACTCTATAAACAAAGCATTCACATTGGGAGCAATTCATCTTTCAAGAAAAGGATATACCTTGGCATTACAGGACTTGAATGTATCAGAAAAAGTTAGACAAATAACACATGAAATAATCGAACAAGCAGAAAAGAAAACATCAAATATAATTAAAGAATATGAATCTGGAACATTAGAACACCTTCCAGGAAAGACTACAGAAGAAACAAGAGAAACAAAGATTCTTCAGATACTTAACGAAGTAAGAACAGAAGTGGCTAAAGTTGTTCAGACGCATTTCCCTCATGATGGAAATGTCAACAAGATGATTAGCGCGAAAGCTGCAGGATCTATGCTTAACATAACACAAATCGGTTGTGTGGTTGGACAACAATCGTTATGGAACCAGAGAATCAACTTTGGTTACAACGACAGAACTCTTTCATTCTTTAAAAAGAATGACTTAACGCCTGAATCAAGAGGATTCGTTAAATCATCATACTTATCTGGACTAAAGCCAAGCGAATTCTTCTTTGGAGCAATAACTGGTAGGGATTCCTTGATGGACACAGCACTTAGAACACCAAAGTCAGGATACTTATATAGAAGATTAGTCTCTGCATTGCAAGATTTAAAGATAGAATACGACGGAACGGTAAGAGATGCATCCGAAAATATAATCCAGTTTGTATATGGAGATGACAATAAAGACGTTTCTAAGTTACACCTAAAAGAAGATAAAATTTCGCCTGGAGAAGCTGCAGGAGTCATAACTGCTCAATCATTTGGAGAAGCCTCAACTCAGATGGTCTTAAACGTTTTCCACTATGCTGGAGTCTCTCAAATGCAGATTACATTAGGATTGCCAAGACTAATTGAAATTCTTGATGCAAGAAAACAACCTTCAACTCCATTAATGGAAGTCTGCCTTGATAAAGAACATAATAATGAGAAAGATGCAAAAGTAGTTGCCGAAAAAATAAAAGAAGTAAAGCTTAAAGAAATAGTTTCAGAAATAAAAATAGACTTCGGAGGAAAGAAGATAGAAATATTGATTGATCCTAAAGGTTTAAAGACAACTCACGTAGGAGTACCAACAATAGTCGATAGATTAAATGAAAAAGGGTTTACAGTAAAAGGTTCTGACAATAAAATCTCCCTCAATGTAAGTGATATGGACTTTAAAGCAATGTACAAACTTAAAGAAAAACTTAAAGACACAATAATCTCTGGTGTTAAGGGAATCTCACAAGTAGTTATAGCAAAAAGAGACAGAGATTTCATAATTTTGACTGCTGGTTCGAATATAAAAGAAGTTTCAGAAGTAAAAGGAGTTGATCCAGAAAAAATAACATCTAATGATATCCATGACGTAGCCAACACGATAGGAATAGAAGCAGCAAGACAAACAATAATAAATGAAATAGTAAAAGTTATAGACTCACAAGGATTAGACATAAATGAAAGACATCTTAAATTAGTTGCAGACGCAATGACATCATCAGGAGTTGTCAAGGGAGTAACAAGAATGGGTATAATCTCTGAGAAAGCATCTATCTTAGCAAGAGCAACATTCGAAACACCAGACAAGCAATTTATTAACGCGACAATACAAGGCGGAAGAGATGAACTTAAGTCAGTAATAGAAAATATATTATTAAATCAGGCAATTCCAGTTGGAACAGGTCTTCCAGGGCTACTAGTTAAAGTCACGGGTTCTTTAGCCAAAACGAAAGGGGATAAGTAATTTTATGGCAGTCATAAATATGCAGACTATGAGATATATTAATTTGCTTGATAGAGCCACAAGAGTAAAAACCACAAAATGTTTTAATTATAATAATATGATAATATTTGCAGTTCCTGCACATATGATTTCACAAGCAATTGGACCAAATGCAAACAATATAAAAAATATTCAAGATCAGTTAGGAAAGAAAGTTAAAATAATAAAGGAACCACAGGGCATTGATAGTGCTCAAGAATTTATAGAAGACATAGTTGCTCCGGTGAAATTCAAATCTTTAGAAATAAAAGCTCCAGAAATAATAATAGTCGCGGGAAATATGCAAAATAAAGCCTCGTTATTGGGTAGAAATAAGAAAAGGCTTGACGAATTAAGTCTTATCGTCAAAGATACATTCAACTTGGATTTAAAGATAATTTAAACAGTTAGCTTTAAAAACCACTAGTATTAAAGATAAAAATGGAACATAGAACAATAGCTAAACAGGGAAGATTTCATAGAAGAAACCGCGAGGTGTCGTGTATATGGGATTAATGTCAGCAAGAAAATTAATGAAGAACAGGAAAAAGCATAGATGGAGCCAGAAAGCTTATAAGAAAAGAACCCTTAATCTAAGAGTTAAAGTTGATCCTTTAGAGGGCGCTTCTCAAGCAAAAGGAATTGTAGTAAGCAAATTCCAAAAAGAAGCAAGACAGCCTAACTCCGCTATGAGAAAATGTTGCAAAGTTCAGCTTATTAAAAATGGAATATCTGTAGGAGCATTTATTCCAGGAAATCTCGCTCAAAAATTTATTGATGAACACGATGAAGTTATAATCGAAAGAATCGGAGGAAGAATGGGACGTTCTCCAGGAGACATTCCAGGAATCAGATTCGCAGTAATTAAAGTAAACGACCAACCTCTCCATTTGTTATGGAAAGGTAAAATCGAGAAGGGAAGAAGATAATGGTATACGGTTGTGCTAGATGTGGAGTTGGAAGATCTGATAATGATAGAACATTCACAGTACCTCCAATAGTTAGTTCCGGAGCTTCACTTGCACATTATAATGGACCAAATTCTCCTGTTAGAGATAGTGAAGAAGTAATAGGACACGATTATGATGAACCTGGACATGCAGGAGTTAGGGAGAATGAAGCAGGTACTCGATTTGGTAATGGCAGAAGAGTAGCAAGAGGAATTGCTTTAGGGGCAGGTCTGATTTTGGGGGGGGCAATATTATATCAAGTTGCAATAAAATATTTTTCATCTTCTCAACCAGCACAGGTAAATATTCCAACACATGTACAAAGGAGTTCAAAGTAAAATGGCAGAACAAAATTTAGTTCAATTCAAACTATTCGACTTATACGACGTTTCAGCAATAGAAATAAAAGATGTCGCATTAAAACCTTACATTAACATAACTCCTAAATTACTTCTTAAGAGTCATGGAAGAGTTGGAGAAAAATTCGCTAAAACAAAAGTAAATGTAATAGAAAGATTGGCAGCAAGATTACAAGTTCCAGGACACGTAGGAAAGAAACATAAGATAATTACAAACTGGGCATCAGGAAAATATAATAAAACGATGTCTATAATTGTAGATACATTGGAAATAATTCAGAAAAAGACAAACAAGAATCCAGTTCAAGTTTTAGTAACTGCAATAGAAAATGGCTCTCCAAGAGACGAAATCACAGTCATTGAACATGGAGGAGCAAGATATCCTCAGGCAGTAGACACCTCTCCAATAAGAAGAGTAGACTTAGCAATAAGATGGTTTGTTACAGGAGCATATACAAAAGCATTCGGTAAAAAGAGCAAGATGGCAGAAACATTAGCAAACGAAATAATTAAAGCATCTGAAAACTCAAACGAAAGTTTTGCTAAAAACAAGGCAAACGACGCTGAGAAACAAGCAGACGGCGCGAGATAATTTTCAACATGGTAGAGAAAGAAACAAGTTTAAGTAAAATCCAAAGATTAACAAGCAAACAAGAGGCAATCAGAAATGTCGCAACTAGTGCGCACATCCACCACGGTAAGACTGCTTTTACAGACAATCTTTTAGCAGCGGCAGGAATGATGGCTGCAAAAAACGCGGGAGACCTAGAAGAAGGAATGACAACCTGGCAACATACAGACGAACAAGAAAGATTAATGACTGTTGACGCAGCAAACGTTTCTATGGCTCACGAATATCAAGGAAAGGAGTATCTTATCAATTTAATCGACACTCCAGGACACGTAGACTTCGGAGGAAACGTTACAAGAGCAATGAGAGCAATTGACGGTACATTCGTCCTTATTTGTGCAGTTGAAGGAATAATGCCTCAAACAGAAACAGTTCTTAAACAAGCATTAAGAGAAAGAGTAAAACCGGTACTATTCATCAACAAAGTTGATAGATTAATCAAAGAACTTAAAGTAACACCTGAACAAATGCAAGCTCGTTTTATGAAATTAATTGCTGATTTCAACAATCTTATTATGCAGATTGCAGAACCAGAATATAAAGAAAAATGGAAAGTTTCCGTTACAGATGGTTCAGTAGCCTTCGGTTCAGCAAGAGAAAACTGGGCGCTTTCAGTACCGTTCATGAAGAAGAAAAACATTAACTTCAAAGATATATACAATATTTATCAAATGGAAGAAGAGCAAAGAAAGAAGTGGGTCTGGGATAACGCTCCATTGAATGAAGTTATTCTTGACATGGCAGTTAGACATCTACCTAACCCATTGGAAGCACAAAAATATAGAATTCCTAAAATCTGGAGAGGAGACGTTGAAAGTCAATTCGGTAAGGATTTAATAAATTGTAATCCAAAAGGAGAAGTTGCATTCGTTATTACCAATATTATAATTGATAAGCGTTCAGGAAAAGAAGTTGCGGCAGGAAGACTCTATTCGGGAACAATTCATAATGGAATGGAAATTTATGCGAATAACGCTAAAAAGAAATCCAGAGTTCAGCAAGTTTTAGTTTACAATGGTATAAAGCCAGAACAGCTAGAAAGTGTTCCAGCAGGAAACGTCTTAGCTATGGTTGGATTAAACGCAGATGTTGGAGACACAATTACTGTTGGAGAGCAAACACCATTTGAAGAAATTAAGCACATATTCAAGCCAGTTATCACAAAGTCTATAGAAGTAACTAAATCCTCAGACTTACCAAAACTTATTGAAATCCTTAGAAAAGTAGGAAAAGAAGACCCCTCAATTAAGATTGAAATCAATGAAGAAACAGGAGAAAATCTTCTTTCAGGAATGGGAGAATTACACTTAGAAATTATTGAAGGAAGAATAAAGAATGAAAAGGGATTAGAAGTTAAAACGGGCCCTCCAATCGTTGTTTATAGAGAAACGTTAATTAGAGATTCTGGAGAAGTTGAAGTCAGAACCCCTAACGGGCATAACATTTTCTGGTTTAGTATGGAACCCTTAGAAGAAGAAGTTCATAGAGCAATAGAAATGGGAGAACTTCCTGAAGTCAGATTCAAGAAGAAAGCAGAAGACTTATGGAAAAAACTCAACGAATTAGGAATTAGCAATGAAGAAGCAAGACAATATCAAGAGATATACAAAGGAAATGTCTTTGAAGATAGAACAAGAGGACTTGTTCTTTTACCTGAAGTAATTGAATCTATAATTGATGGGTGGAGAATGGTTGTTGACGGAGGACCATTATCAAAAGAACCATTAATGAAAACAAAAATAGTTCTTCATGATGCAAAATTGCACGTAGACCATATGCATAGAGGACCAGCACAAATTTATCCAGCAGTAAGAGAAGGAATGTTTAATTGCATGAAGAAAGGTGGAGCTTCAATGTTCGAACCTGTTCAGACGCACATGATTGAAGCCCCTGTTGATTTCATGGGTGCAGTTACAACATTGGTAGGAAGCAAAAGAGGAATATTAATTGATGTTCAGCAAGAAGGAATAGACACAGTTATCAAAGCTAAAATCCCAGTAGCAGAAATGATTGGATGGAGTAATGACTTACGTTCTTCAACTGAAGGCCGTGGTGTCAGCAGTTTGATGGATCAGGAATTCCAAAGACTTCCAACCGAATTACAAGCAGAAGTTATAAGAAAGATTAGAACCAGAAAAGGTTTGGCAGAAAACCAGTAAATAACCCTCTTTGCATAATATATTTTCTCGTAAACATTTGTTTAAATACTTAATTTTCAAAAAAGATAAATGGAAAGAGGCAAACCGAGCTTATTCTTAAGACTAGAAGAAAAATTTCCTTCAAATGGACATCAAAGAGTATTAAGAACAAGAGAGGGAATAGAGTTGGATTTTAGGAAGGATAGGGCTTTTGAAAAAAATGCATTTTATTTATTAACTTTAGAAGATGTAAGAGAGATTGCACAAAAGAGTTTTCCTCAAGGGGCGAGAGTTAATTATTATCCACGGGATAAAAGAATTGCTGTTCACTTTGATGACTCTCCAGAAAGATTTGTAACCATTCATGCCCCTTATACTGCTCCTCATTTAACCATTGGTTTTGGAGAAAAAGATGGAGATATAACAACCTCTAGTGAAATAAAAGATTATATTGGATTTACTTGGGAGGTTTATCAACATTGTCTTAAAACCCTTAGGGCAGCAAAGAAACAGATAAACTCTTCGGAAGACTTAAAAGTCTGGGATATTGCTGAAAATAATGGTGAGAGTAAATATAATAAATCCAAAGAAACTTGCTGACCAGCACCTCATAGCAGAATATAATGAAATTCTCATGCTTCTCGGCTATGTAAAGAACTACCCTGAAAATAAAAACATACCAGATAATTATGTTTTAGGGAAGGGACATATTAAATTCTTCAAAAACAAACTGAAATATTTAGAGAACAGACACAAAATAATAAAAAAAGAAATGAATATGAGGAATTTTAAGACAAATAAAACAATAAATCTTAAATATTTCCCAGAAGAGCTAATAAACAATTGGATACCAAAAAAAGAAGACTTTGAAATAATAATAAAAAGAATAAAAGAAAAGATAAACAAAAAACCCTATTTTTACAGATATTATGGTGAACAAAAACCAAAAGAATTCTTTTTCAACTTGCTCAATAACTAAGTTTTTATACCTCTCCTTCTATATTTTAGTATAAAAAGATGGATGAAGAATCATTACACACAATTCAAGTATTAGAAAGCACAGAGGAATCTTTAAGAAATGAAGATTCTGTCTCTCTAAAAAATCTTTCAAATCAAACAATTCATTCAGCATGTGCAATCCAAGACCCCGGGAGTTTAACCATCGCAGTTTTAGTTTATTCATTATCTAAAATAGTGGAAAGAAAAGAGTCAATTAAAATAAAAAACTGGGATGAATTCGTGAGAAGGATAAACTCCTTCTTTGATTTAGCAATAAAAGCATTAAAAGATAATAGGAATGATAAATACGAGTCCTACTTGATTATGGCACGTAATTCCCTAACTTCTATTTCGGTTAACTTAAAACCATACATTCAGGAAGTCTTAAGAAAAGCATCCATCAACAAGGCATCTAAACTTTATGAGCATGGGATATCTTTAGGAAAAACTGCTCTATTACTCGGCGTTTCTCAATGGGAATTAGCAGATTACACAGGACAAAGAGAGCAAGAGGATTCCGATACAATGGACACTAAAAAGAGAGCCAAAATGGCTCTGGAGTTCTTCTCATGAAAGCGCTCATATTCGATTCAGGAGCACTAATCAATCTATCCATGAATGGTTTGCTTTATATTCTAGAACCATTAAAGAAAAATTTCCCTGGAAAATTTCTGATTACAAAACAAGTAAAATATGAAGTTGTAGACAGACCATTAGGAATACAAAAATTTGAACTGGGAGCATTAATGGTTAGAAACCTTATAGACTCCGGAGTTATAGAAATGTCCAGCTCATCGGGAATTTCAGATGAGACAATTGAAATAGGTACAAAGGAATTTATGCAAAAAGCAAATCACTCTCTTTCATACAAAGGAAATTGGATGCAAGTAGTTAGTGATGCTGAGATGTCCTGTTTGGCATTAAGTAGAGAACTCGGAAAAAAAGATGTTGAATGTATGATTGCGATAGATGAAAGAACAACAAGAATGTTATGCGAAGACCCTAAAAAGTTAACAGATATAATGAGCAACAAAATGCATCAGAAGATAAAATTAGCTGCAAGAAACTACTCTCCAAAAGATTTCAAATTTATCCGTTCAACAGAATTAGTATATGTTGCATTCAAAAAAGGGTATGTAAACATAAAAGGAAAAGAAGCATTAGAAGCATTATTGTATGCGACAAAATTCCACGGCTCCTCTGTCTCTTTCGAAGAAATCGAACAATTGAAGAAGTTATAGTAATAAACAATAGTAGAATAGTCTATCTATAGAACAAAAGAGAATAAATCATTTCATATTAATAAGATATAGTAATCCAATGCTACAAATTAGTTACATAAGATAACGATAGTATTCGTGCCATTTAATAACTAAGCCTTATGATTAAATCTAAACATAAAGTACAAAACTGAAATAAGTAAAACCAAATTAGCCGTTGAAACCCATTCTATTCCACTAGATAAAAACCGAGGAAGCTGCGTAAGAGAATCTACTAATGCTATTGCTCCAAAAGCAAGAGCAATAATCAAAACCAGCCAATCACCAACTCTCTTCTCCATATTCTATTTAAGAAAAAGCATTATTTAAACTTTATTAAAAAACGCCGACGCGCCGTCTTTGGGATCGAAAGTGCGCCGGCACTAAAACAGATTTTAGTGCCTTTAAATGTCTTTGCCTTTATAGTAAAGCTTATAATGGGTTTTATAATAAGATAGTTAAGGGTCCATAGTTAAATGGTATAATAAACGGCTCCAGCCCGTTAGTCGGGGGTTCGATTCCTCCTGGGCCCATTTATAAGACTTAAAATCGCGTTAATAACATTTATATGCGAAGGTTTACCAACCGAGCTTTAAAGACCTCAAGAGAATACGTCTCTTGATGGCATTCAAGGACTTAATGTCCTTGATGTTTGCTATAAGCAAATCTTTATAAATAAAATAATCCCTATTTGTATATAAAAAAGGGGACAAAATGCGAACTGTAGAAAAGCATACAATTGAAAAAAAACTCGTCGAGAATATGATTGAATTGCAAAAAGTCCATACAGATTTAGCAGAAAAATTCGACAAGCTTTCTAAGCAATTATCGACGTTGTTAAACTTATTTGAAATGGCAGCAAGAAGCTTTGCAACACATCCCGCAATAAAAGCATCAGAGAAAGATAAGGAATTCTTAGATAAAGTAGACAGATTATTAGAACAAAATAAAGTAATAGCAAAAGGATTAACTTTAGTTGAAGAAAGAAGCAGAGAGAGAATTTACGGGCAGCAATATTCTCCACCGATAATGCCTCAACCATTCCAAGAAAGACCTCAACCAGTGATACAGGCAAGACCTCCAGCTATTAAACAAGGGGAAGAGATTAAACCGCAGTCAAGAGACCTTCCAAAATTCTAATATGCAGCAAGATCACCAAACAGTCAGAAGATTGTTTATAGAAGAGTTTATAGCAAGAGTTATTGATGCGTGCACTCCGAATGAAATGCGCCCATTGATAGAAAAACAAATACATTCTCCACTTAGAGTTACTCCAAAAGTAATCAAAACGATGAGTGTTGATGATCAGGTTAAAGCATTAGAGAGAACACTCATCCCTTTTGCTGCACCCATAGAAGACGACTTAGAAAAAATAACCAAATTCAATCCAGTAATACAATCAAAACCAATTCCAAGACCATTAATACAAAGAAGACCAATAAGCCAGATAATAAGTCCAATAGTGCCGAAACCACAAATGAAAAGCAATTATTCAGCAATGGTGAATATGCAGGCAGAAAAACCAATCCTTATTGGTGGAGATTTTGGATTCCAAGACTCGGAGAAGATGAAATATGTCCTATTTCTTTTAACAGACCCAACTGTCCAGAGTGTAGAATGTCCTGGTTTAGGTAAACAGGTTCTTCTAAATAAATCAGGAAATATAATCGCTTCAAATATCTCGTTATCAAGAGAAGAAATAGATGGAATAATGCAAGCAATATCAAAAAAAACAAAAGTCCCCATAATCCCCGGACTGTTTAAAGCAGCATTTGACAATTTTCTAGTCACAGCGGTAATATCTGAACTTGCAGGAACAAGATTTGTAATACAAAAAGTCTATCATCCCCCTTCTCCCCCAATCCCTCAACCAAGGTAAGAGTTATTTAAAGATTACATAAATGTAGGTAATGTTTAAAACCTTCGAAAATATAAGATAAATATGAGCAATATTAATGAAATAATAGATATGCTATCTCCCTTAGAAAGGAAGATAGTACCTTTCCTACATCTAAGCATCGAAGAGATACAATCTCATTCTGGATTGGACAATGTGTCTGTGCTTAGAGCTCTACGTTTTCTAGAAAATAAGGGATTATTAAAAATAAAATCAGAACTAAAAAAGACTATAATTCTTGGAACAAACGGAGTTTATTATAAAAAGCACCATCTCCCTGAGAGGCAGTTAATCCTAACTCTTGAGAAGGATAACCATTTAACCTTGCAAGAAGCACACAAACTATCAAAATTAAGCGATAATGAATTTAAGGCGGCTCTCGGAGTTTTAAAAGGAAAAGCACAAATCTCTCTTTCCGATGGAAAAATATCCCTAACAGCAACAAAAGAAGAGCTAATAAAGAAGTCATTCGAAGAGCAGTTTCTTGATATTCTTCCTATAGACTTCGAAAAGATAAAAGACCAACAGAGATTAGCATATGAAAATCTTAAGAAAAGGAAGGATATAATTGAATTAACCGAAACAAATATTTTTTCATTCACATTAACGGAAACAGGAAAGCATATTGCTGGAAAAGAAATTAAATCTGATTTAGTAGAAGAGGTAACGCCAGAGATAATAGCAAATTACAAAAAGCAAAAATTCAGAAAATACGACATCCAAGCGCCAGTTCCAAGAATATATGGTGGGAAAAAGCATTTTGTCAATCAGTCTATTGAATATGCGAGGAAATTATGGACTGATCTAGGTTTTAAAGAGATGCAAGGCAATTTAGTTCAAACCTCGTTCTGGAACTTCGATGCATTATTCACTGCTCAAGACCATCCGGTAAGAGAAATGCAGGATACTTTCTTTCTGCCAATTAAAGGAAAGCTTCCGGAAAAGAAGATTCTTGATAAAGTAAAACAAGCACATGAACAAGGAGTTCAAGGAAGCAAAGGTTGGCAATACAATTGGAACGAAGAAGAAGCAAAAAAAGTAATACTTAGAACCCATACCACTTGTTTATCTGCAAAAACACTTTCAAAGTTAGAACCCTCAGACATTCCAGGAAAATATTTCGCAATAGGAAAATGTTTCAGAAATGAAACTCTTGATTGGAGCCATGGATTCGAATTTAACCAAACAGAAGGAATTGTTGTTGATGAAAAAGCAAACTTCCGCAATCTTTTAGGTTATCTAAAAGAATTTTTCATGAAAATGGGTTTTTCAGATGTAAAATTCGTCCCATCGTATTTCCCTTACACCGAACCAAGCGTTGAAGTTTATGGTTATCTAAAAGAGAAAAAAGTATGGATAGAAATAGGCGGAGCAGGCATCTTCCGTCCAGAAGTAGTTATACCACTTTTAGGAAAATACATCCCAGTTTTAGCTTGGGGTCCAGGATTTGACAGAACATTAATGGATTATTATCAAATAAAAGACTTGAGAGAATTATATTCCAATGATATAAAACAATTAAGAGAAAGGAGAGTATGGATAAAATGACTGAGATAAGAAAGAAAACTTGGCCCGATTTGTTTCAAAAGATACTGGAAGGTAAGAAAAATGCAGATGTTAGATTAGCAGACTTTAATATAAAAGAAGGAGATACTTTAATTTTAGAAGAACACAACCCTAAAACAAAAACTTATACCGGAAGAAAGATAAAAAAAATGGTAACTAATGTTAATAAAGTTAGATTAACGGATTATCATACTCAAGAACAGATTAATAAATATGGACATTGGGTAATTGAATTGGAGGACACAGAATAATGGCAAAAATAGTATTCCCAAGAAAAGAGATAGAGAAGCAGATTAAGATAACTAAAGAAGTAGAAGAAAAAATATCAATGCTAGGAGCACACTTAGAAAGTTTAACTGATGAAGAAATAGAAGTTGAAATTCTTCCAAACAGGCCAGATTTATTCTCAATGCAGGGATTTATCCGAGCATTGAAAGCATTTCTAAACAAAGAACCTGGCTTAGTGAAATACAAAGTTAATCCCCCAGAAAAAGACTTCAAAGTCAGAATAGATAAGTCTGTCAAAGACATTCGCCCATACACTGCATGTGCAATTATAAAAGGGTTAAAGTTTGATGATGCAAAGATAAAAGAAATAATAGATATTCAGGAAAAAATGCATGCAACATTCGGAAGAAACAGAAAAAAGATGGCTCTAGGAGTCTATCCATTAGAAAAAATAACTCTTCCAATAAGATACGAAGCAAAAAAACCACACGAGATTAAGTTTATTCCTTTGGAAGCAACAGAAGAGATGACTGGATTACAAATACTCCAAAGACATCCGACAGGAAGAGAATATGCTTATCTTTTAGAAGGAAAACCATTGTTTCCTATATTCGTAGACGCAAAAAACAAAGTCTTGAGTATGCCCCCAATAATAAACTCTAACGAAACAGGAAAGATAACGAATGAAACAAAAGATATATTCATAGAAGTTTCAGGTTTTGATTTAGAAGCACAAAAGAAAGCCCTTAACATATTAGTAACCACATTAGCAGAAATGGGTGGAAGGATATATTCTATGGATGTCGAATATGAAAAACCAATAGGTAAAATCCAAACCCCTGATTTATCTCCTAGTAAGATAAAGATATCACTAGAGAACATAAACAAAATTTTAGGTTTAAATTTAGAAGAAAAAGACCTTGAGAAATTACTTCCAAGAATGGGTTATGATTACAAAAAAGGTGTTGTTTCAATTCCAAGTTGGAGAACAGATATATTGCATGAAGTTGATATAATAGAAGATATTGCAATAGCATATGGATACGACAATCTAACTCCCGAGATACCAAAAGTAGCAACAATAGGAGAAATAACTAAAGAAAACAAAATTAATTCTAAAATTTCAGAAATTCTTGCAGGATTAACTTATTTAGAAACTTCTTCATTGCACTTAATAAAGAAAGATGAGATTAAGGATAAAGAACAAAGCAAAGACAAGATTGAAGTTCTAGATTCTAAATCGGAATATAAAATTCTCCGCCCTAATCTATTAATCCCAAGTTTAAGAATATTTTCAGAAAACAGAGACAACGAATATCCTCAAAGAACATTTGAAATAGGAAAAGTCTTTTCATTAGACAAAAACGAAGAAACAGGAATAAAGGAATCATTCCACTTATTAATCGCCTCATCCCCTGGAAATTTCACAGAGACTAAACAAACCCTGGATTACCTATTCAAGATGTTAAGATTAGAGTATAAACTCAAAGAAACAAGTAAGAAGGAACTCATAGAAGGTAGAACAGGAGCCATAATCATAAACAATAAGGAAGTCGGTTTTATAGGAGAAGTCCACCCCCAAACATTAAATGATTGGAATATCAAGATGCCCGTTTCCTTGATTGAAATAAGTTTAGATGAAATTTATGATTTGCTATAAACTTATCCAAAATAACTCTTTTCCTTTTTAGCAGTTATTTTAGGATTTCTAACGTTATCAATCAATTTCTTGAAATCTGCTCTATTGGAAACCCAGACAGAATGAATTTTCTTAACCAATTCTGCCTCTTCCTTCTCATTATACTCAACTTCTAAAGCAAGAGAAGCAAGACTTAGTTCGGCAAGAACACCATAAATCTTTTCAATTATTTCCTTATCTTCCTGACTCATGCTCTTAAAATAAGGCATATAAATCCTCGGAGCACCCATAGGATTCAAAAGCATTTCTAAGAAACCAACAGAATTAACCACCTTCTCAATCATCGCCTTCCTTATAACTCTAATTAAACACTCACTTTCCCTTTCAATCTTATCTATCTCAAATTCTTCATTAAGCTGTTTAAACGAAGGAAGTTTATATTTCCCCTCTAATTTTGCATATTCCTTTTTTAATTCGTCAATGTCCATATTCATCATTAAAATGTTTGTTTTAAATACTTACCGAAAGATAATTCATTATAGAACCCACATTTAGCATAGTCTTACGTATTAGTCTACCATGATAAGATAACGATATATTCCACATCTCATTATTAGTTATATTTATGATATAAACTACTACACAACCAACAATATGACTAATTAAAGAACATTAGATAATGATGTTTTCTCATATACATTACATATTAATCCGTAACCTCAATAACCGTAAACGTGAAAAAGGGGGGACTTGCCGACCCCCCGTTTCAGAATCTATTCATAAACACCACCCCCTTAAGTTGCGTTTAATTTAATATAGCTAAAGAAACCCTTTATTAATACCCTAGGAACAAATACTCCTAATTAAAAGTCGAGAATGCCTTTTCATAAAGCTTATAAAGCAAAAATAGCCATTCTATATATGGATGTTCTTTATACAGTACCTCAATGGTTTTTCTCATTAAGCCTTGTATTAAACATAGTCTTTGCTCTAACAACCCTATTCGTCTCATACTACGCATTCAAAGTTTATAAGTTATCTGAACAAAGGGGAACTAAGCTATTTGGAATATCCTTCTTAATAATCGCAGCAGCATATTTAGTACGAATAATTCTAAATTCTCTTATAGCTGGTGCGTTTGATGACAATACCTTAAGTTTAACTTGGAACAATGTCTACACATTAAGTGCTCTCGCAACGTATAGCTATATGTTTCTTTTTGTAGTTAGTTTAACAACATTAGCATATACTACATTCAAAGTCAAAAGTAGCAGAACTTACACTTTGCTTTTGCTTTTAGTCCTAACCGCATTATACTTCACGTGCGTAAAAGCAACAACATTCTATATATTAACAACGCTTCTTCTTCTATACATCTCTTCCCATTACTTCAACGAATATCTTAAAGACAAAAATAAGAGAATGCTACTAATGATGGGTTCATTCTTACTTTTACTGTTAAGTGCCATATTATTTATGTATGCAAGCACCCCATTCTATTTTGTATTCGCAAATATAATCGAACTTGCCGCATACCTCGGAATATTAACAAATCTTATAGCAGTACTAAAACATGGACAAAAAAAGAAATAAACTCGAAATTATCCACGACATTCTTAGGGTAATCAGAGATAAAAGTGGCAGAATTAAACCTACTCATATTCTCTATAAGTCTAACCTCTCTCATCAAATGATGACTGAGTACCTCAATGAATTAATAGAAAAGAAATTTATAAATGAGCTGAAAACCAAAACAGGAAAGTCCTATGCCATTACAGACAAAGGGCAAGAATACATAAGCAAATTCGCGTTAATCAAAGATTTCACGGCTTCTTTTGGTTTGGAATAAATATATGTTTAAATAAACATTTCTTTAAAAACCAGTAATAGCATAAAATATAATGCCGAAGCAGAAGTTTGTACAGATACCAATTTACTTATACGTTAGCAAAAATCAAGTAGGATTTAATCAATTTAGTACTCATTTACTCACAGTTGATGAAGATATGCAGCGCCAGAATAGTGCGTATAAAAGATTCGACTCTAATTCAGCAAGAGAGTTTTACAGGATGATGACCTCAACTGAGATTTCTCTTCTTGCCCAAAAAGTTGATGAAATAGAACTGCATTGCAGAGGAACAAACAAGAGAATAACAATAACAACCGTTTTAGACGGATACTTCGGTAGACCGACTATAGAAAAAACAAGGGAAATATTTCTTCGTAGATTAACAAATCCAGAAAGAGATTATCTACAGAAACAATTTGATAGGTGCCAAAAAACAACAAAAGGAAAACCGATAAGATTAAATTTAGTTGATTAATAACTCTTTTCGATTTGCTTCCTGCCATAGAAACAGGTGCCTACAGAACATTAAAGTGTGGTCACCCAAATTCAATATCGACGATAAAATTATACATTACATTTATGTCAAAAAGCATATATTTATATATTATGTAATGTATAAACAAATATGAGAATAACTAAAAGAAAAACGGGCACAAAGGAATACTTTTACTTACAACATTCGCAAAGAAAAGAGGGAAAAGTAATGACAAGAGAAAAATACCTTGGTTCAGAGATACCTAAAAATATAGAAGAAATTAAAAAATGGTTTAATAAAGAAATTAAAAAAGACATAAACAAAAGACTTGAGTTAATAAAAAACAACTTTCAAAATGAATGGGTTAGAATTCCAAAAAGTGTAAAAAAGAAAGAGTTAGAAGAAATATCTATTGCATTTACATATAATACCAATGCTATCGAAGGTTCGACAATTACCCTCGAAGAAGCACGAGAGATTATACATGATAAAATAGCCCCTAACAAACCATTAAGAGACATAAGAGAAACAGAAGCGCATAGTGGGGTTTTTCTAAAAATGCTGAATGAAAAGGAAAACATAACAAGCGAGATATTGTTAAAATGGCACTTAGAAATATTTGGGATTACTAAGCCAGATATAGCTGGGAGATACAGAGATTATTTGGTAAGAGTTGGTCCTCATCTAGCTCCAGATTGGCAAGAAGTTGAGAAGATGATGTCTGAACTTATAGAATTTATCAATAAGAACCAATCTATGAATCCAGTTGAGCTCTCAGGAAGAACACATTACAAATTTGAAAAAATTCATCCATTTGGAGACGGAAACGGCAGAATTGGAAGACTGATAATGAACCATATACTTTGGCATAAAGGATATCCGATGTTAATAATTGAAAAAAAGAAAAGAAAATCATATTACAAAGCCCTCCAAAAAGATGAAGAAGGTTTTGTTTCTTATTTTATAAGAAAATATCTCGCAGTTCATAAAAAGAGATTATCCTAGTCATTCTATAAAAAATCCCCATAAGATAGTTTTCTACCTACCTAAAGTTTCTTTTTTCATTTTGACTTTTTAGTCTTATCCTTGACCTGCTTATTAAATAACTTCCAGATTTTATCTGAAATCTCTTTAGGAATTTTTATTCTCAAGTATTCGTTTTTTATTTAAATCACTAGCTCCCTTAAATCTCCATTTATTCGATTTTAACTTGTCTAAATCTTTAGGTTTTAATAATAATTCATTTTTAATTTCTAGTTCTTCCATTATTTTATAAATACCCTTTTATTAATAAACATTTTCATCGTAGTTACACGAGATTAAACCTATCTCATTCAATATATAAATAAACTCAAATATTGCCCTTTCGAACTGTTAAATCTTACCCTTTATTTATTAAAATTATAATTTAAAAGGTAAAAACTCCCTACCAAAAAATCCCCCTAAAATCACAAAAGAAATGAATCGAAAGGTTTTTATAATAGGTTACCTATTAGGTAACTATGTATAATGAGATACCTAACTATGGATTAAGAGCATATGCTTTGTTTTTCTCAAGGCACGGCTTGACTGAATATTTTACCCAGTCAGACTTAGATTGGATAGTTGGACAAAGTATGAAGAAGAAAATATTCTCCTTATTGTTAAATGCTGGATGGATAAAAAAAGTTTCAGACAGAGAATATAGGTGTGTTAATCCTTCTGAAATCATAAAAGGATTATTAGATTTTAAAGTTCCACAAATAATAAAAGAAGCTAAGAAAGATTATACTTTCACAGGATTATCTGCAGTTGAAATATGGTCTGATTATTCTTATGTTCAAAGAGGAAGAGAGAAATCACCTTATTACATAAAAATTTTAAAGAAAGATTTGAGATATTGGAGAGCGTTTTTAAATAAAAATAAGATTCCAAATTACGTTAATTCTGGAGCAACTATTGGTGAATTTATAATCTTGATTCCCGTTAATAGATTAATTAATGAAGAAAAAGATGGGTTAATGGTTGAAACATTAAAAGAAACTGAAAAGATAGCCAAAGCGAGTAGTTTTTATAGATATCCTTATGATTATATGAGAGAGAAACATGGCAGACCAATTACAGCTTAGAGAAAAAGAGATCTTTGAAACACTCAAAAAAATAAAAAAGAGTAATTTTGTAGTTATCGGTGGTTATGCAGTAAATGCCTACACATTACCAAGGTTTTCAGTTGATTGCGATATTGTAATAAAAAATAAAGATGAACTTGAAGAAATAGAAGAGTCTCTTATAAAATCAAATTATTACAAAGTTAAGCATACTTCCGAAACATCTTATGAAGGAAAATTCGAAAGATATGAAAAAGAAATCTCTCCTAATTTTAATGTGAGTGTTGATATTCTCATAGGGGAAGTATTAGACAGAGATACAAAAGCAAAGTTTTCTGCAGAATGGGTTTTTGAAAACTCTGATTTAAGAAATTTGAAAGGAAAAACTATAAATGAGCAGTTGAAGTTAAAAATTATTGACTCTGAAGCCCTTTTTGCAATGAAAATGATTAGTTGTAGACAAACAGACATAAGAGATATGTTTCTTTTAATTAATTCTGTCAAAGATATAGATTGGATAAAGAAGGAAGTCGTTGAAAGATTTGACTTCAAAAATAGATTCTCCAAACTTATTAAAGAAATAAATTCCAAGCAGTTTAAGGATGGTTTGCAGGGAGTATTTGGAGTAATTGACAACAAGATTTTTGAAAGAAATGTTAAACTTGTTAATGATTTGAGCAAGAGTTAAACGTTTTTATACTTCTACTTTATCAATTTTCATCTCTTTTTGATAATTATTAGAAATGTTCTAATTTAAGAAAGTTATTCTTTTCATTTAATCTTTTTAATAAATTAAATATCAAAATAATAACTATCGCAGAGATAATTCCCATTATCCAGCCCCAAAAACCAACAGGAACTGTACCGAACACTTTGTTCAATGGAGTATAAATTACGGCAACTGTTGCTATTATCGAAACTAAAGAGGCATAGAAAAGATATTTATTAACTTTCAAGGAACTAAGTGAAACTTTATGTCTAAATGAAATAAAGTTGTAAGCATTGGCAATTTCTAAGAATATCAAGGAAAGCAAAGCAGTTGTTCTTGCAAAATCTACGTTTTGATGAAGAACATTAAAGCTTACAAAAAAGACAGATAAAGTTATAACTGCCATAAATATTCCTGCTATTGCTAACCAAATTAAAAGGGATTTATTTAATATTTCTTTTTTCTTTCTTGGTTCTTCGTCCATTATATCTAACGAAGAAGGCGTTAATGCAAGGGTGATTGCGGGTAAATCATCCGTTACTAGATTCATAAATAATATCTGCAAAGCTAGAAGTAAGGGAATCTGCCAACCAAAGAAAGGAGCCAATAAAACTCCAATAAATAAAATCATTAATTCTGCATAATTGCATGACAGTTGATAGGTTACAAATTTTCGGATATTCTTAAAGATAGTTCTTCCTTCGCGTATGGCTATAACAATTGTCGCAAAATTATCATCTTTCAATGTTAAATCTGCAACTTCTCTTGAAACATCTGTTCCATTCTTGCCCATTGCTACTCCAATATGAGCTTCTTTAAGAGAGGGAGCATCATTAACTCCATCTCCAGTCATCGTAACAATTTCTCCATTCATCTTTAACGCTTTAACAATCATTAATTTATGCTCTGGATTTACTCTTGCAAAAATAGATATCCCTCCAACTATTTTAGAAAGCTCAACTTCAGTCATATTATCTAAATCTTTTCCTTCAATTATCTTGCCTTTCAACCCTATTCTTTTTGAAATTGCCAGAGCAGTTTCCTTATTATCCCCTGTAATCATTTTTACTTTAATTCCTGCCCTTATACACAACTCCACAGACTCTTTGACTTCATCTCTTGGGGGATCTTCTATCCCAACCAAACCCAGAAAAATAAGTCCTTCTTCAAAATGGTCTCTAGAAAATGTTTTAACTTGTTTATAGGCAAAAGAAAGAGTTCTTAGACAATTAGAAGTCATCCGCCCATTAACTTCTAATATTTTTCTTCTATCTTTTTCTGTAAGTGTAAAAACACCATCGTTTCTTTGAATATATTTGCATTTCTTTAATAAAAACTCCAAGGCACCCTTGGAATAAACAAAGTTACCTCCCTCAGATTTGCATAATACACTCATTAATTTTCTATCAGAATTAAAGGGAATTTCTTCAACTCTTTTATATTTCATATCCTCTTTATAAACATCCGCCTTTGCAGCCATAACAAGTAAAGAAGCTTCGGTAGGAGTTCCAACAATATGAAAAATCTTATCCTCACCAGTTCTTTCTATTTTGGAATCATTACATAGCACCGCACACTTAACAAGATCATTCAGTACTTTTTCTTTTTCAAGATTAACTTTTTTATCATTGATTAAAAAGTCTCCATTTCCTTCATAACCTGCTCCTGAAACTTCTACAATTTGATTATCTTGAAATATCTTTTTAACTGTCATCTCTCCCTTTGTAATTGTTCCAGTTTTATCTGAACAAATAACTGTTGTTTCACCAAGAGTTTCTATAATCGACATTCTGTTAACGATTGCATTTTTTTGAGCCATTTTATGAACTCCAGAAGCAAGAGCGCTAGTCAAAACAACTGGAAGCCCTTCAGGAAAAGCAGAGACTGCTAAAGCAATCATCAAAATAAATGCATCAATGTATAAACTTTCTGAAGGAGATTTTCCTAAAATCATGAATAATCCTGTAAGCACAGAGAAAATAATTGCAGAAATAGCCATGTATTTTGATATCTTATTTATTTTATTTTGCAAAGGCAGCTCTTTTTCTGCTGTAGAAATCATACTTGCGATGCTTCCAAATTTAGTGTTCATCCCCGTATGAATAACCTTTGCCAAACATCTCCCATTTACGACAAATGTTCCCATAAAAATAATACTTTCCTTGGAATAATCTTTTTCGTCTTTAACAGGAATCTTTTTTACTTCCTTAGACTCCCCAGTAAGGATAGATTCATTAATAAGAAGTTCCTTTTCTTCAATTATAATGCAATCTGCCGGAACTTTTTCACCATTCCTCAACAAAAGAATATCTCCAGGGACTATTTCCTTCGAAAGAACTTCCCTTTCTTTTCCATCCCTCATAACTATTGAAATAGGCATAAGCATCCCTTTTAAAGATTTAATTGCTCTCTCTGCCCTGTATTCTTGAATAAATCCAGTAGATATAACCAGTAAAATAACCCCTAAAATTGCGTAGGCAGTTACACTTTTTCCAACAAAAAAAGACAAGACCATAGCAATAAATAATAGATAAACAATAAAATTTTTCCTTACTTGCCTAAAAAATATTCTTATCGGAGAAATAACTAAACTATCTCTTATCTCATTTGGCCCATAAGTTTCAAGTCTTTTTTGCGCTTCTTTATCAGTTAACCCTCTTTTTTCCATAACTAACTCAGGATTTGAGGGTTTAAGAGATTTGCGAAACAATGAAAATATACTCTAAACTAATTATCTTGACTTTTTGTGCAATTTCTTCTCTCTTTTCATCCTTTCATAGATACTCATTCCAAGAGGGATACCTATAGTCATGCTAATAACTAATGCCACTATAGAACCGATTATCCAAATTACGACTTTGTAGAACTCCATATTTTTCAGTTTTAAAAACTTTATATGAAACCTTATATCCTATCTTGTTGAAGGAGTCAACTATTAAATCCTTAAATGGTCTGTCATGTGTATCTTTTCTTACAAGTAAATCTGCAACATTTTCCATTACTACAAAATCTGGCTGTAAAAATGCAATTACTTTCAGATACTCTCTAAATAGTTGGTTTCTTTCATCATCCCTTCTTAAGTTATTATTATTTAATCTCGTGAAACACTGACAAGGTGGTCCCCCTATAACAACATGAATCTTGTTAACATTCTTTTTTTTCAATGTTTCCAAAATAATTTTTTTATCTAACTTCTTTATATCCTCTAGAAGAAATTCAGTGTTTGGAAAATTCTTCTTGAACGTCTCTGCTGCAGGCTTCCAGAAATCGCTAGCTAAAACAACGTTAAAGCCCGCTTTCTCAAAACCCAAGTCAAACCCTCCACAACCTGAAAAAAACGATGCAACATTTAAATTTTCTTTAACCATTTAACCACCTTTTTACTTACTAAGTAGAGTAAAAAACCTATTTAAATATATCTTTAAATATTGAGTGGGGAGATAGATTTTTCGTCAAAATAACATTTTTATAACCTCTATTCATTGCTAGAAGCATGGTTTCACACAATAAATCTCTTTTTCTCACTAAATCCCGTTATGTTAATGGTTTACAATGTGCTAAATGGTTGTGGCTTTCCTTTAATGAACCTGAAAATCTTCCTGAGGCTGACAAAGAAGCACAGCATAGATTTGCTGAAGGACATCAGATAGGCAAATTGGCAAAAACATTATTTCCAGATGGGATAGAAGTAAGTGAGCAATTAGATTCTGTCAAAAATGATAAGGAATCAAGGGAATTGTTAAAAAAGAGAAAACCTTTATTTGAAGCAGGATTTATCCATAAAGATGGAAAATGTTATGCAAGAGCAGATATTCTTGTTCCTGTTAATAAGGATGAATGGGATATATACGAAGTAAAGGGAGCATCGGAAGTTAAAAAAGAGTATTATTGGGATGTTTCTTTTCAGAAGCATGTTTATGAGTCTGCTGGATTAAAGATAAGAAACTGTTTTGTTGTACATCTAAACAGCGAGTATGTTAGGAAGGGTGATGTAGAAGTTAAAGAACTATTTGTAGTTGCTCAGATAAATGATGAAGTAAATGAAGAAAGGGATAGAATTGAAGATAATATTAAGAAGTTATTAAGAATTGCATCGTTGAAAGAGTGTCCGCAGTTCAAGAATGGAGAGGATTGCCATAATGATGATTTCAAGGTTCATGATAATGATGAGTTTTGGAAAGAGCATCCAGAATGCGATATTTTAGACTTATATTACGGTGGAAAGAAGGCTATTGAGATGTTTAATACGGGAATTTTAACAATTAAAGAGATGTCTGAGGAACATTTCACTTCGAAACCTCAGAAAAAGCAACAAAAAATACAACATAAAGTAACCTGCTCTCAGGTTTGTCATTGCGATAAAGATGAGTTAATCAAATTCATTAAAGGATTGAAATATCCTCTATATTTTATGGATTTTGAAACATATTCGACTGCAATCCCCCTTTATGATAATCTAAAACCTTACCAGCCGATACCTTTCCAGTTTTCAGTTCATGTTGTTAAGAAAGAAGGAGATAAACCAAAACATTATTCATTTATTGCTTCAGGAAGTAAAGATCCTAGACCTACATTTGCAGATGAACTAAAGAATACGCTGGGAGAAGAGGGAACTATCTTAGCATATTATCAGAGCTTTGAAAAGAGTAGATTAAAAGATTTAGCAGTGTTTTTCCCAGAATATACTAAATGGGTAGAATCAGTTTTAGCAAGAATGATGGATTTATACGATCCATTCAAGAATTTTGCTTATTATCATCCTTCACAAAAAGGTTCAGCTTCTTTAAAGAAAGTTTTACCTGCCCTTACAGGCAAAGGGTATAGTGATATGGATATAGGTAATGGAACTGAAGCTTCTCTTTCTTATTTGTTTATTACACATGGTTCTTATGACGGAAAGAAAGCCACTCCTGAAGAAGTAAAGAAAGTTAGAGATGCTCTGGAAATATATTGTGGGCAGGATACGGAAGGAATGGTTTGGATACTGGAAAAGTTAAGTGAATTAATAAAGAAAAAATAAAAAACCCTCCGAAGAGGGTTAAGGTTTAATCCTCGAATCTAATTATGGGGTATTTAGAGCGAGGGTCGCTTGCTGAGCTTCTTCTTTTGATGCCGCAGGCGTTTTGCCAAACCTTTCTGGCTGGATTCCATCTAAAGCCAACTTGCTTAAGGAATGTTAATTCCTCTTGGCTTAATCGCTGTTTGAAATCAGCCCAAACCCACAATCCTACTGAATAGCAGGACTTGATAAGCTCAGGGCTATAATTCTTTACAGCTCCAATGACTTCCAATTGCTTGGCGTTTTCTTCACTGTTTTCCATTGTTACACCTCCTTTCAGCTTGTGAATATTTTTTTATCATGCCCGAGATGAAACGACTAATTTTTACATTTTTCAGGGA
>Ga0172369_10001443_pt1 | contig 34098 bp, 24 predicted proteins | sample LakKiv25m_FD_114539 | JGI IMG/M metagenome (GOLD analysis project Ga0172369, IMG submission 114539) | Freshwater microbial communities from Kabuno Bay, South-Kivu, Congo - kab_022012_11.25m | ecosystem: Environmental > Aquatic > Freshwater > Lake | place: Democratic Republic of the Congo... | reverse complement strand
TTCTGCAAATTCTTTTTTGGCCTTTTTTCAGAGAGCGTTTTTGGGGTCTTTTTTGGACCATTTTCTGTCAAAGAACAAGATATTTGATAATATAAAAGTAAAAATCAATGATTTTCTAAGAAAAATAGCTCCCCAAAAATGTAAAAAACACTTTTTCCGGGGGGACTATTTAAAGAATATCATGTATCACTTGTCTACTTAACCCGCTTCATCCCCACCATCTTTTATCGCATTTTTGCCATATTTTTTTTCCACCTTTTTCCCTCCCAAGCTTAAAAATTTCTTCTTTTCCTCTACTAAGCGGGCCCCCGCTGCAGGTGAAATCGCAGATCCGGCAATTGCCGGAAAGAAGCCAACTCAGAAATGGGCCGGCTTGTTTTTTGTACACTTACGAAAATAACACGAATTTGCTTGAAAATGACATACCCCGCTATGGGAGAAAAAAATGGATTTTTGCGTGTTTTTAATATACAATTGGGCAGGTGGGAAAAAAGAAGAGAAATGACGCAGGATTGAAGCGGGGTGGGAGAAAAAAAATCCTGAAAAAGAAGTGTGAAAAATCTCCAAATACTATCCACAACTATTGACAATGAAGAAATTTCTTTGTATTATTGTTTCAGTGAAATTTTTAACGAAAGGAATGAAGAGGTGAAATTTCCGACAAACTAACTATTCCTTCTTTTTCCTCCACAATTGTTCTGCCCATTGTATATCAATCTCATTTAAGAAACTTTGATTGCCGGTATATAGATAAAGTTCTGTAAATACACCAAAATTGTGGAAAAACACCGTTCCGGCGCGCGGTAATCGCTATCCTTCAGTAAAATCGGGCCGGCGCTTATCTTTGATAGACTATGGCAGCAATTGAATATTTCCCAGGTTATCGCAGAACAACTGCTGGAGCGGAAATTCGAATTCCTCCTGGAAAGAGCGGTTTTCTTGACCACTTTGCACCGGCTGTTTAATCCCGGCAGCGACCACGCCAAACTGCAATCGGAAGCCCGCTATGACCGCAAGTATGCGCTGGCGACCAATCTTCCGGCGGAAGAACTGTTGGCTTCGGAAGTGGCTTTGAGCTGCAAAGAGCTGTGGCCGGTAGAACATATTTTCCGTGAGATGAATCAACTCTGCAGACGCGTTCGATTTACTATCAGAGCGGCGAGGCGATTAGGGGTCATGTGTTCTGCAGTTTTCTGACACTGATGTCATTGAAAGAACTGCAGTTACGCATCAATTTCAAAGACTGGAAACTGGAATGGAACGATATCGAACGCGGCCTTGAAGCGTCGATCGAAATAGAGATTACGGACAGCGAAGAAAACTGCCGTTTGCGCATGAAATTGCAGGATGTGTGCAGCAAAGTATTTCAGGCGGCGGGGGGGTGGCGATAACCTCGACCATCCGGCAGTAATAATATTCGTAAACGGTAATATGTAGTGCCAAGTTCGCTTTTTTACAAAATAACTCTATCTTTATCAAAGAACTGCAAAATGCAGTTGTTGAAGAAAAGTCAGAATACCAATTCTTAAAAACAGGTTTTAGGGGGTGGGGGCTGGGGACTAGTAAAAACCTGTTATTATAGTGTTTGCTTCCCTTCAATCCCAATCCTAAATCCCCAATCCCCAAAAATGAACGAACTCTACCTCAACACCCTCAATATCATCCGCCTGCAGATTGAACTGGAAGCGGTGGAACCTATCGCCGTCCCCGCTTATCCCGGTTCGACTCTGCAGGGGCTGTTCCAAAGCGCGCTGTGCGATTACGCGGAGGAACTGCAATGGCCCTGGGACGCCCCCGCGGCGGTAAAGTCGGCGATGGAAAATATCAAGCTAACCCGGAATATGCCCCGCCCCTATTCCATCTACCCTGCCGAATGGGGATCGGAACATACGCTGGAACCGGGGGATATCTACAAAATCGAATTGAATATGTTCGGGAAGGGAGTGGAATGGTGGAGGGTGTTCTGCCAAGCAGTGGAAAGAAGAGGGGGGGATTCGACCGGCCGGGGGATTTTCGCCGGGAATTTCCGTCTGAAATCCGTGACCGACGGCGTCACCGGGAAGGAATTGGATTGGCATGATAATGTCAAGTTTCCCTTTGTCATCGACGATGAAACCGTGTTCGCCAAAGCGCAGAAACTGGCGAAAGCGGACAGCTGGCGGCTGAATTTCGATGCTCCGTTGACGATAGAACCTATTAATAAAGCGGAAATCCCTAATAAAGAAAGGCTTCCGAAAAAGGGGCCTCTTCCGGCGGATATGATTACCGGACGGATTTTCGCCTATGCGCTCAACGCTCGCATGGCGCGGGTGTTGGGATACCAATATTGGAGGGATTTACCGCCGCCGGATTTTGCTAAACTGGAACAACATTTCGATTCCGCTTTGTTCAATGCTTTCGACAGATTCAGCGTCAGCGAAAACGCCGGCAAAGCCGAGTTTCTGGGGCGCAGAGGGGTTTTAGGCAGCGTCCTGCTGAGGAATAATTGGAAAAACTTTCTGCCGGAAATGATTACCGCGGAAGCGGTAGGATTGGGATTGAACACCTCCGGCGGGAAAGGGCGTTTCCGTATAGTTCCGGTGCGTTTAACCGAAGAGGCGGTGAAAATGGAGGATTTGTGAAAGGCGGGGATTCAGGATTTGGGACTCAGGGTAATCTGATGAAAATAGTTGAAAAATTAGTGAGATATTCATATATTGTTTGTGAATAGTATGAGAATTGGCTCATTGTGACTCTAAGAATAGTCCATGGTCATTACTGCCATAAATAGTAGTCAGAATGTTTTGAGTATTGACTCATTGTGACAAAGTAATGTTCTCAATATCCAAGTGTTTTCCTGAAACGTAGTCAGAATGTTTTGAGTATTGACTCATTGTGACTAATGTCTAACTGCGACGAAGTTAACACCGTGGAGTAGTCAGAATGTTTTGAGTATTGACTCATTGAGACCATAAAACACATATATCATAAAAGGGGTAGATGGTAGTCAGAATAATGTGAGTATTGACTCATTGAGACCCCTTCGCATTCGCACTCCCATAATTTGGGATTGGTAGTCAGAATAATGTGAGTATTGACTCATTGAGACCCTTGACTACCCAAAGTGTCAAATTTTGCGATAAAGTAGTCAGAATAATGTGAGTTTTGACTCATTGTGACCTTCGTACCATTCCTCATAGCCGCTCGAGTTCTTGTAGTCAGAATAATGTGAGTATTGACTCATTGAGACTCTATTATTTCCTCAAGGTCGATCGGTTTAAATTGGGTAGTCAGAATAATGTGAGTATTGACTCATTGAGACTTAACTTGATGGTTCTTTTTTCGCCGTCAAATTCAGTAGTCAGAATAATGTGAGTATTGACTCATTGAGACTTTCTACAAGCTGATGAACTTGACCTTCGGTATAGTAGTCAGAATAATGTGAGTATTGACTCATTGAGACTTAAAGAACTTCAATTCGTGGAGTATCCGTTCTTCCGTAGTCAGAATAATGTGAGTATTGACTCATTGAGACCTTTTTCTCCGACTTTTTTTGCCGAGATTTTCAAAGTAGTCAGAATAATGTGAGTATTGACTCATTGAGACTAAAATATCTTTCGCCCAATCACCAATGTTACAACTGTAGTCAGAATAATGTGAGTATTGACTCATTGAGACGGTTATGGTTGGTATCAACCTTATACAGCCCTTGGTAGTCAGAATAATGTGAGTATTGACTTTTAAAAGCAGGATTTAGAGGCTGGGGACTGGTAAAAGCGGTTTTTTTACAAATTCTGTCATAAACTCTTGACATTTTGTAAAATTTTATTATTTTTACTACCTGTCCTTTTGCCGGTTTTCACCGCCGTTAATTATTCGCGCGGATTCTTAATTGGAGAACTTGATGTCCAAGGAAGATAAATTTACCGAAGAAGACTCCGAACTTAAGGGAAGAACCGATGGTCAGTCCGAATATCCTCCCTCCGCTTTTTCCGGGCTCGATGGTCAATTAGCCGAAACAGAAAAAAACCTCCAGACTAACGCCGAAGGTGAAATCAATAACCTTCTGGATGAATGGCATAATCGAGTCAACCATATACTACATCGGATGGAAGACGCTGTCCATCATCTGCAGAATGCGGTAGCGAATTATCGCACCTCCTTGAATGATCACCGTTCCCGTTGGCCCTCAGCTTCTCCGGAACCCAAACCCCGGAAAAAATACGGCACTTTTTTGCTGTTAGCCATTGCTTTTTTAGTCGATAGTATTCTCAGCATCTTCGCTTTTCGTATTCTGGGTCAATCACTCCTCGCTACTATTGTATTAGCGGTGGTATTAGGCGGATGCGTTCCTATGGCCGGGCATTTTATCGGCAGTTTATTTAAGCATAAATCGAAAACGCACCTCGAATGGGTCGCTTCCGTTCTTTTCGTCTTGCTAATGGCAGGCGCGCTTATAATTATCTCTTTAGCCCGGGAGGCCGCCATCATTTCCTATGGTGTTGCGGAGCAAAACGCCCGCATCGGTTTCTGGATGCTGCTCATTCTGAATGCGGTGCTTTTAGTCATTACTATTATCGTTTCACATCTTCTTGCTTATACTTATCCTCGTCTGCAGAAATTGTATTATGCCTTAGTCGAAGCGAAAGAGCTTTACAGTGGAATTAATCGGGAACTGCGGGATGCAGTCGATGATTTGGACCGTGAAACCCGCCAAAAAATGCTGATCGCCAGAAATCTGCAAATCTACTATCAAACCGCCAACCGTAAGCACCGCACAACACCCTATCCTAAATATTTCGATAAAGAAGATACTTTAGTGATTGATTTACCCTCGGTTATCGCCTCTTTTTATAATAAAGACGCTCCTGACAGCGCTTACAAAGATTATTTGATAAAATCCGGGGATTACGAATTCCTTAGGCTGGGTGAAGAGCTTATTGATGAAGTGGAGCAATTATTGAAATGAAGCTTAGGCATTTAATTTTGATCGTTTTGATGATTGTTGCCGGCTGTAATTATTTTCCGCAGCATCGACAAGGTATTTCGGTTTTAGCTTTAGTAGATTATTCACAAAGTTCGCAAGTCTTTCATCCTGAATATCAGCGGACTTTAAAGCAGTTAATCGAGGCTCTGCCTCCCCACAGCCATCTCATCGTGGGGCGGATCTGCGAAAATACCGAAGCGAAATTTATCCCGGAGATCAATCTCATTTCCCCCGGCTGGGACTCCAAACTGTCGGAAATGACCGCGGAAAAGCCGGAATTGGATGAATATAATCAACAAAAAATCCAATATCAGGCACAGATTGACAGCTCGTTTAAAGCTTTTTTTGCGCAGACCCAGTTTTCTCAATTTACCGATGTCTTGTCTTCGCTGAGAATCGCCAGTGAGGTATTTCCGCAAGCAGAGAGCAAGCGGGTGCTGGTGTTTCTCTCCGATATGCTGCACGATACTCCGGAGTTGAATTTGGAGCGGGCAGCGCTGGATGAATCCAATATCGACCAGGTGACTAATCAACTCATTCAACAGAAGCGTATACCCGATTTAACGGGATTTGAAATATATGTCGCCGGCGCATATTGTTCAGACGAAACGCGTTACCGGGCGGTCCGGGAATTTTGGGAAGGTGTCTTCCATGCCGCTTCCGCTCAAATTATCTCTTATGGTCATAGCATAACTTCGTTTAATTTTTAAGTCATGCTGTTTTTCAATTATTCCGGGAAATCTATGGTGGAAAATGGTCTTACTCCGGGAGATGAATCTGCCGATCATCTTATCCGACCCCAATTGACTCATGCTTTTCTCTTCTTTCCTTTTAGCTTCCAGCTTGATAAAGACAAATTTTCCGCTTTCACTAAAAGCGGTAGATGGTATCGTCCAAGCTATGAAATCGATACGGGATTGGAGTATAACGAATACCTATATTTCTATCCCTACATTCGTAAAATATTGATTTCGCTGGGGGATACGCCTTCGGAAGGGACTGGATTTTTCCGCTGGAAAGAGGGAATTGATTTGCAAAAAACTGAAAATGAAATCCTGCATATCTTGCGAATTTATTATCACGATGACAAGAAATCACCATATTGGGATATGCTGCTTACCGACGCCTTTCTGCATTTTTATCCTAATGGGGTGGGAGTACTGGTCTTGGAACTGTTGAGCAATTTGGAAAAGAACGCGAATATCCCGCTGCCTAAGCATTATCAGCCTCCCAAGTCTTTGCCGGATTATATCCGCTTTTTCGATTTGGCCCGTCGTATCTATGTCTCTTTTGTGGATGGAGATTATAAGTTCGACTGTGAAAACGGGAAAATCGCTGCTATTAAATCTGGACAATGTCCTATTAGCACGGAAATCATGCAAATTAATGGTAATAATTCTAAAGTCATAGTTAAACATTGTTTTAAGGAGAAGGGAAAGCCTTTACCTAACCTGGAGGAATCTGGATTCTTAAGCTCTGTCATCAAATTCTTTTTAGATACTGAAGTTAATGGTAATAAATTTACTTATCTACCAGTTATTAATTACGACGATTACGGTTACAGACCTTTAATCGATGACCGGATGTTCGTTTCCGCCTATTACCGGATGAATAATGACACATATTCGAATTCATTCATTCAGGATTTAAAACAATATTTCGAAAATCCCGGTCAAGCAGTTAATTTGGGTGATACATATAATTCTACCGGATTTCTGGAATATTGGTATAAAATGATGTTTTTGGATGGAAGCGGTCTCACCTGCCAGAATAGTCTAATGTTTCGGAAACTATTAAATGAAGCGACTTATACTCGTTGGACTCGTTACAGCACTTTTTATGGTTTTACCCGCTACAGTGCAGTTACTTTAGTTGCGCCTGATAATCATGAATATGTTCATAATCATTTTCAAACGATGTATTACCAAATGGCGCTATTGAACTTCTTCTATCGCGGATCTCTGCTGAATTTCAGCCGGCGCAGCTCAGATATCAGCCGGGAAATTCATTCCGGCGGCTCTTTGAAAAAATTAGATCGCCTCTACAAAGACTTCCTCCGTTTCCGCAATGAATATTGGTTCCGGGAAGTCACCGCTCAGGAACAGGGAATAGAAATGTTCAATCTATGGATGAAACAAATGAATAGTGTGGAATTGATGAAGGATATTGAAGGCGAGATTGGCGCGCTGTATGAATATGTAAATTATAGATCGGATAAGAATATCCAGACTGTTGGCGCAGCTGCTTTGCCAATAGTGATATTTGCCGGGATTTTGGGTATGAATATTTATAATTATTGCAGTAATAACAAGTGGTGGTTAGCCGCATGGGCTGCCACTGCGGTATTGACTTTTTTGTTTGCCTACAATTTCTTTAAAATATGGCGAAAAAATAAACAAGGTTTAAGGAAGTCGACCTAACTGAAAAATATCACTTTTTCCTCGGCGGATATGACGCGGAAATGTGCGAAATCCGCTCAATGCTGGAAACGCTTAATCTGTCTTTCAGTGATAAACATCTGACTTGGGGCGCAAAACTTAGTTCCTATAGTGAAGAATTAAATCGATTACCAGCTGGCGTAATCCCGGTTTTTATTGAACTTAACCTCGACCAGACCCCACCTGCAGGTAGCGTTATAATAGACCACCACAATCAGTCCGCCGGAATGGAGAAATCGACTTCAATCGAGCAATTCGCTGAATTATTAGGAATTTCTTTAACCCGCTGGCAAAAACTCATTGCCGCTAATGACCGCGGATGGATTCCGGAACTGCTCCGCGCCGGCGCTTCCCCGGAAGAAATCGCCAGTATCCGCGCTTATGACCGCAAATGTCAGGGTGTAACCGAAGAGGAAGAAAGCGCTGCAAAAGCTATATCAGAAAGCTTCGTCAGCTCTGGAAAATTAGATGTGCTTATTATTCATCTTATTCATACTTCGCCTTATGTCGATCAGCTGTATGGAAAGTGCGAAAATTTGCTAATTATTACTCCTCAAACTGTTAATTTTTTCGGCTGGGGAGAAATCGTGGAAAAATTGGGAAGGGAATTTCCCGGAAGCTGGTATGGCGGGAATCTGCCGGAGACAGGTTTTTGGGGAGTGGAAATGACAAATCTGGAGGAGGTAGAGTATATTAAAGCGGAGATAAACGGAATAATCGACGGAAGTTGAATTAAAAAATATTTTAATGTCAGGTATTTTTATGATAGAATTTTCCAATTCTTTTTCACTTTTCAAATAATTGCCGGGAAATACGAAAGTGGGAATTTTTCAAATAGCTTTAAAACAACATTCTCCCATGATCCATTTTCAATGGGAACAGGAGGGAGCGTGTTTGAGAGCTACAGATTTAAAACCTCGGTTAGATAGGTACATCAGGAAAAAATATAATCTACCGGAAGAAAATAGACTGCCCTACCAGGTGAAGATAAGACCTTATTCCATACCGGAAAGCCCTTCAAGGAGGTTTCATAAGGGATTGTATTTTGCAGATATCGGGGATGACTCTGAAAAAAAAGCTTTATATTTTAAAGAAAATCTATCATTGGAATTCAATACATATTTCAGCAGTGAAATAAAAGAGATGATAGAAGAGACTCTTCCTTTGATGTTAGCATTGGAGAATTTTGGTACAAGGAATAATAAAGGATTGGGATGTTTTTTCCAAGCTAATAAGGATAGAAACTACTTTGAGGACACTCTTAAAGAAACTCTAAAAACTGAAGATATTTCCAATATTTTCTATTGGGAATGCTGCGATGGACAAATTTATGACTCAATCTATAATTTATACACCTGTTTAAAATCCGGAATAAATCATAACGGTTATGTTAAATCTATTCTATGCCAATATTTCCTGGAAAAGGGGATCCGATGGGAAAAGAGGGCTTTAAAACACCATTTTGACATGTTTACCCATAACGAACAGCCTGAATTCGCGGAAAAAGAGTACTATGTGCGGGCATTATTCGGTTTGGCTAGTAATCAGAGTTGGCATAGTAAACACGATAATGAATTAACAGTTCAGAGCGATGAATTCGCCCGGATTCCCTCGCCTTTGGTATTTAAGATTTTTATTGATAGCGGTAGTTTAGATAGAGTCTATTTTTTTGCCAAGTCCTTCTATAAAGATGTTCTCAATAAAGAATTCACATTCAAGTTCAAAAGAACAAGTAAAAGTCCTATCAAGCTTTTGACTCCACCTTCTTTCGATATGAATGATTTTCTAAATTATGTGCAAAATAATTATAAAAACTTTAAGATAAATTCTCTATGAATTATTATGGATATTTCAAATAATATTATTTCCTACGCCGGTTTCACCATCGGTCCTATAGGGGAGACATTAAGACATACGAAGAAAACCCGCGAGATCTGGTTTGCCTCCTTTTTCTTCTCCTGGTATATGGAAATACTGCTTGCGGATATCACTGAAAACAAGGCCATAAAATGCTTGACTCCCTTTGTTCCAAAACCATTCAAAGAAAACAAGACTCGCGCAGGTTTTTTTCCCGATAGATTTGTCTTAGCAAGCGAACTTTCCCTGGAAGAAACCTATTCTATAATTGAAAAAGCTAATAGCCAAGCCTTGGAATTTTTTGTCTCGATGATTGATGATTTGGTTGAACAAGAAGGATTGACAAAAACTGGGAAATACAGCAAAGAACAAACAAGAGAAATCCTGAAAGATTACATTCAATCCGACTTCGTCGTTATACCTGTAGAAGATATTCAGCCCTCCGCCCCTGTTCAAAATATCGACTTTTATTTGAATGCGCTGGAGGAGAATCGTTCATTTTGTACCGGGAAGAGCGAGCATACTTGTTACCGTTGCAAGACTCTGCCGGGAATTGTGATGATTGAGGACAAATATGATGAACGTCAAAAGCGCCAGAGCCGTTGTCCGCTTTGTCTGTTGAAGACGCGATGTAATAACAGTTCTGATATTATTGAGAGAGCTGGTAAAGCAGGGCAGTTGTATTATCCTTCGACCCGGGATATATCAGCGGCTGAATTCGTGCATAAAATTCGTACGACAAGTGAATTAGAGAATTATAAAAAAACCCGTAAAGATGGCGAAATCGATCTGCACGATGATGAATTCCGGAAGATCGCCAATATTCCCTTAAAGTCGGAGCTCAAAAAAGCAAATAAACCGGATGTTGTCAAACCCTACCACAATTATTTCGCCATTTTTCAGGCGGATGGTGATAAACTTGGGGATTTGGCGAAAAGCTGCAATAAACCAGAGGAGTTGTCCGAAAAGCTGTTCAATTTTAGCAGAGCAGCTATTGAGACAGTTTCAAGATACAAAGGTGAACCGATCTACTTTGGAGGCGATGATATCCTGGCCTTTATGCCGACTGCTTTTAGAAATGGTAATGGTAAACTATTCACAATTTTTGATTTTGCATTAGAAATATCACAGCTGTATTCAAATATGATAGGGACCGATAAGGCCAAGGCGACTATTTCTATGGGAGTCAATATATCATATTATAAATATCCTCAAGCTCAAGCGCTTCAGGAAGCAGGCGGTCTTTTATTCAACTATGCAAAAAAGAAAAGAAATTCCCTATTCCTAAATCTTATTCAACACTCGGGTCAAACAACTAAAATCGGATTTGAGTTTTCTTCAGAACAAATAATAACTTTTGCCAGCTTATTCAATGGAGTGTTAAACGAGAATGTAAAGATTCCCCATACCCTCCATCATAATTTAGCCAGATTTCAGACAGTTTTAACTTCAATCAATACGGTTGAACGCCTCGAGGCGTTTTTCGCTAATAGTTTTAATGAAGAAATCCATCAAAACCAGGCTGTTGCTGAAGGATTGGAATCCGTGAGGAACCTTTTAAAAATTTCATTGGCTTTAAAGAATAACGAAGAACGGAAAAGCAGTTTTGAATCCGTGCTGAAGCAGTTAAAATTTTTGGATTTTTTTAGAGATGATAAAAATATCTAACCTGGATAATTCATGAATATTGTGAATGATAATTATAACCTAAATAAACACAAATATTTATTGTAGGGACGAGGCAGCGCCTCGTCCAAATAGAATGACGAGCCGTTGGCTCGTCACTACAAATACAAAAACAAGCTGCCTTTCTCAAATATAACGATTTTATGAATAATGCAGGCTAAACCCTATCTGATAACTTTTACTCCGATCGAATCGTTTTTCTTCGGAGGGTCGGAATCTTTCAGCGAAGGATACATTGCTGAATCTCTAAAATATCCGCAACCGACAACTATACTGGGCTGTCTGAGGTTTAGCATACTTGAGTCCAAAGGTTTATTAATGCTGGACGAGGAAAAAGGGCGCAGGTTCCCCGATGAAAATAAAAAGGCTGAATATCAAAAACTGACCGGTTCGTCCTATGCCGCCGGATTGAATGAAGAAGATGGTGATTTGGGCATAATTGAAAAGCTTTCTCCGGTTTTTATAGTCAAGTTTGATATGAAAAAATCTAAGCCTTTATCGTTCTTATTCCCTTCCCCCTCAGATTTAGTTTATAAGTTAGATGAAGAAGATAAAATATGCGGTTTTAAAGCTTGTTCATACATAAAAAATGATAAAGGACTTGCTTTTGTCAGAGGAGCAAAGAAAAGTTTTGCCGTTAAAACCAACCGGGATATCAAAGCTAAAAAAGCTAATTATCTGGGAGATGAAGATTTCTGGAAAAATTATCTTGCCGGAAAAATCCCTGATTATAAAGAATATCTGACCGAAGAAAAAATCTTTCTTAGGGACTCACAAACAGGCATTGGCAGAGATTGGATCAAGGATGAGGCTGGACAACATGTTAGTAAATACAAAACCGCTGAAGATGAAAAACTTTATGTAAAATACCATTATAAACTAACAAAGGGATTCGCTTTTGGAGTAATCTGTCATCTTAAAGATGAAATTCATTTTCCGAAAGATGCGAATGTCGTGTTGGGCGGCGAACGGTCGAAATTTAAAATGAAGGCGCATCCTATTGAAATGAATCTCAAAAATATTTGCCGCTCAAATCCTTTAATAAGAAGAATGATAGAGATTGAAGATAGCGGTGACCTTTTTTCGGAATGCGGCGATACGCAAAAACTGGTTTTGATCTCTCCGCTGATTATGCAGAACAATCAATCTGCTTTTACTTTGGAACATGCAATAATTCCCGGTATGTTAAGTATGAGAATGCTGGGGGATAAAGATTATAAAACCGATTCCTACCGGTTGATTCCCAACGGATCAGTTCTATTTCCTGAATCAGATTTTGAAGTGTCAAATGAACAATATACATTTGCAGCGCAAATAGGCTATAATCGGGCATTAAAAGCAATAGGATTCTAAGAGATGAATAAATATCAAATGTATCTAATCGAAACCCTGACCAATACACATGTGGGGTCAGGTGAATCGAATTTAGGAACCGTGGATAATCTTCTGCAGCGGGATGCAGTAACAAGTATCCCGGTATTCAACGCTTCCAGCGTAAAAGGCGCACTAAGAGATCATTGTGAGGAACACCTCCTTCATGAAAATTACCTAAAGGTAATTTTCGGTAGTGAAGGCGCATCGGTTGGAGAAAACAAAAAGAGCCGCCCGGCGGATTTTCAATTTTTTCAGGCGCAATTGCTTACTCTTCCTTTGAGGGCGTCTCGAAGAATCTATTATAACTGCACTTCAATTTCAGTTCTATGTGATTATTTCGATTTTTATAGGGATTTCCTCGGTTTGAAGAATAAAAATGTCTTCAAATATCTTGAAGAGATTAAAAATAAAATTGAAAAGGACTTCCTGATTTTCAAACCGACTGATTCTCTTGAGATTGAAGACTACAAGGATTATAATGTTCACGAAATAGTTGAAAAAGACTTTCAGGAAACCATAGACAAATTGGGGCTTTCACTCGAAAATCTGGCGGTTTTCGATGATGAACGCTTTAAAGAAATATGTGAAAGCTCTATCCCCGTTATCGCTCGAAACGCAATAGGGGATGATGGCACCAGCAAGAATTTGTTCTATGAGGAAGTTCTGCCCCGCCGCAGCAGACTTTGGTTTATCATTGGTTATCCTGAAGAAAGGGAAACCGAATTCAATAAACTTGGCAAACTTATCGTTCGAGATGAAGAGGGTAAAAAGCAGATAGTTCAATTCGGAGCCAATAGATCCATCGGTTACGGCGCATGCCAGATAAAAATTGTAGAGAACAAGGAGGCAGCCAATGAACAACCGTAATATTGATAAAATGATTCCCATTGCAATGAGTATTATTAACAGCAAAGATGCTGGCTTACTCGATGATCAGAAAAAGATCGACTCGAAATATTTCGGCTACATCAATAGTATGGGCGCAACCGTCATTCAATCGGGGATGAAACAAACCTTAATTTTCTATAAAGCGGAAAAAGAAAATGCCGACAGAGATAAAATCTATAGACTTCTGCAGGCGGTTCTTAAGAACGCCGGAATACTCCCTGTAGAAGTTAATGACCTTTACGAATACACCGAACAAAAATTCAATGGCAGCCGCATCGAATACAATCTGTGGCAATCCCACATTAACGAAGCCATTATCGCCTGTAAGCTGTCGATCAGGACCTTCAGTAAAAAGAAGGACAACTGAGATGGCCAAAAAGCATAGATTCTCCAAAACTATTACTAATGAAGAACGGTATAAATTACTGGAGCAGCAAAGTTCGGAGAAGGGGGAGAACAAAGAGGTAAAACCAAATCAGCCCCAACCGGATCAAGCGAATAATCGTCCGAATCAGGCGAGATTCAATACCCCTTTGGGATGCAATGCCTCCTTCCTCTTCTACCGCGATAAAACCATGGGGGAAGAGCTGCATCTTAAGAATATAGGGGAGGTTCTGGGGATCGATCGTCTAGATAAATCCCTGCATGGTATTGCCTATTCTGATTACTTTAAGATTTTAGACTGCGAGCATTTCACCCTGAAAACCACCTATCCTGGACTGCTGATCGGAGTCGGTTATGAACACCCGGCTGTGGAAAAAGACGATTTTCAATTGGGATTCTTCTTCGATCATACCACCGGCATCCCCGTAATTCCCGGTTCGTCGGTTAAAGGCGTTCTAAAGAAAATATTCCCTGATGATAAGGACTCCAAAATAGAAGAAAAACTGGAATATCTGAATGGAATACTTAAATCCAATAGCCCGGACAATTACATAATAAATAGTGACAACTGTTCTATAATCAAAAAAAGGCTTTTTGAAGCAAAGACTGTTTATTATGACGCTTATATTTCAAGTTTGCCAAAGGATAAAAAAATCTTTGCGCAGGATTATATTACACCGCACCGGGATAAAGATGGAAAATACAATCCCTTTATGGAGCCTGTTCCGCTTAGGTTCTTAAAAATAGCTCCGGGAGTCGAATTTACTTTTCAATTCAAATTCAATTTTGCCGATTTTAATAAATTCGAATTATCGCAGGACCAAGTACTAAAGTTATTTAAACAAATATTATTGGATTTTAAAATCGGGGCTAAACGCAATTACGGTTATGGAACTTTTAATATATCTGTAATTTAGTAAAACCAGATTTGAATAATTGATTTTTTTGATAGTAAGACTATTATTATAAAGCTGTAATTATTAATCAGACCTGATTATTTTTGACATTATGAGTAGGGACTTGCCATGGCAAGTCCCTACAATATCGATGAATACTTGTGGTATGAGGTAAAATATTTTCCGTTCTCAGTAATAATTGCAGCCATTTTCGGATTATATCACACGCTGAAAGTCCTTATTGAAAACTATTGCCAAGCTGTCGATGAGGTTATTTCATGCAATCCTTGCCTTCAGAACAGCTAAACTTTGCTATTACCAAAGATGAATTACTAAGATTCCGCATCTATGGACATAACCCCATATCTGGTCATTATTTCTGTAACTTCTATTAATCAATACTCTTAATAGTGGATTAAATATTTTACCTGAATCCGCTTAAATATGTCATTGAGAAAGGCTGAAAGCCTTGAAGCAATCTCTCTAAAAGATGGTTGGTTTAGTCCACTATTTTCCGTTCCCATTAATGACTCCTGAGCGGATTGATTTCTGCACTATGCAGAAGCTTAGTGAGCGAAAGTTATGCTATAATATAGTACCCATAACACAATCTAATCGATGGGATACAAAGATGGCAAAAAAAATACTATCTCGTGATCCTGCGCACATTTTAATGCCGCTGTTTTTGTTACTGTGCCTGATACTATTCTTAAGTTGTACTAATCCGCCTACACCTTCCAGTAAACCTCAGCCTGTTCCGGGTGATACAATAGTTAAAACAGATGCCACAACGACTCCCCAAATTATCACCCCTCTTACTTTGCAGATTGCTTTATTGAACAAAGGCGATCTCGAAAACTGCCCAAAAGAAAGCAACTCTAATAAGTCCTTAAAAATAATTGATATGCTTGCCGGTGAAACTCAGGAGTATACCATCAATGTTTCCGCTTCCAATAATAGATTCGCGATTTTGGATGGCACCTTAACCTTGACTTGCAAATCTGGCGAAAAAACTCCTGTAGATTCGCTGATATCACTTTCATCTTCACAGTTTTATGTGCATTTGGATTCTACTGATTTATCTTGGAATGAGGATTTTAGAATTCGACATCTTGATGCAGCTTGTGATCGAATAATAGATGCAGTCATCACCTGCAAGTTGAGCGTTGATCCCACATATACTAATGATTTTAATCTCCCTATTCTTAGTGAAATCGTTATAATAATACACCCTCAACCAATTGAACAAATACCGAGTCCACCCTTTCCCGTACCGGAACCGTAGATTCTAATGTTGACAGTTTTGTGCGAAACTATTAATCCGAGCGGAAAATATTTTACATTTCAACCTTATGAATTATGCTCAAATCCCGGTACTGTCATTCCCGCGAAAGCGGGAATCCAGCCTTTTTTATCAGATGTGGAACTAAACACGATGTAAAATATAAAAAGGTCTGATTAATATCTTAAATGCCACTTCCGCAAACTGCGCTGTTCCCAATGCGGTATCAAGACCGAACTATTGGAATATGTCGATACTTATCAAAGAGTTACTCATCGAATGGCGCAGTATATTGTTCACCTTTGTGCGATTATGACCGTAGAAGATGTAGCCGAACATTTGGGGCTGGAATGGAAAACCGTCAAAGAAATTGATAAAGCCTATCTAAAGGAAGCGTTTTCCGAAACCAACTACGAAAATCTTCACATCCTCGCTATCGATGAAATCGCTATCCGTAAAGGACACAGCTATTTAACCGTGGTAATCGATTGGGAAACCGGGCGCATAGTTTGGATGGGCGAAGGCCGGTCGAAAGCAACTATCGATAAGTTTTTTCCGCAGATGCCGGAAAATGTCCGTTGCGCTATCGCGGCGGCGGCGATGGATATGTGGCAGCCTTATATTAAAGCGGTCAGTCAATGGTGTCCTAACGCCGTCATTATTTTCGAGGGGTTCCATGTCATTTCCGCTTTCAACCGGGTAATCGACCAAGTCCGTAATGAAGAATATCGTCAAGCCGAGAAAAAAGACAAAGTGGTACTTAAAGGTCTGAAATACTTGTTATACTAATGCTAAAAAGTTTTTTCGCATGTTTTGCGGAGGGGCTTGATTAATCAAACCCCTGCATCGGAAATTATTTTTTAGAACTGGTATAAATTGAGGGAACACAAATGAAATATCTCTGGAAAATCCGCAATCCGGAAAATGAGGAATTCTTTCTGGATTATTGGTGTCAATTGGCTTACGAAACTCATTTGCCGCCGGTAGGAAGTTCGCCGATATGCTCTTAAACCATCGTGAAGGGATCATCAATCATTGTCATTATCCTATTGACAACGGCAAACTGGAAGGAATGAACAATACTCTGAAACTCCTGAAAAGAAAACACTATGGCTTTCACGATACCGAATACTTCATCCTAAAAGCCAAATCCCATTTCGATGGCTGCAACTAATTCGGAGATGAGCCATATTCTTATACCATTTCTTGAAAGTTTTTTCCAATGCGTCATTCTGGCGAAAACCAGAATCCGTTGCTTTTATTAGACATAAGTTTTCAAACATGCGAAAAGACTTTGGAAAAGGTATAATAGGTTTTTCGAAAGCACTTACTACTTTCAAGAAGATGTCCTTCTTCTAAATATTATAGTATTTACAAATATTATTAATATAATGTCAATATCATATAATCATTATCTTCAGGATATTAAAGATGAGTAATAAGAAAAGAATTCCCGTTAAAGGTGTAATTGGCATCGCTATAATAGTCATTATCGGCGGAATTGCTTTGACATTTATGATTGTCAAAGGGAGCTTTCCTAAAAAATTCGATTTAATGATCATAGTCGAAGACATAGAAACTCAAGAGCGTATTACGGATGTAAAAATAACTCCGGATGACCTTCTTTCAATACCTGAAAAATTCACTGACGAACAAGGGACATACACAATTAAAAATATTAATCGTTCAAAATTTGATTTTATCTGGGATCGGACTTTCCCATTTTTTACCTGTCGTTTTAATTTCAAAGCTTCATTCACTCATAAAAGTTATAATGATACGACTAATAATTTTCATCTCAAATTATACCCGAAAAAAAACCAGTATACCGTCATTCAAGAACTTGAGAGGAAAAAAATCACTATCAAAGCCAGTCTAATCAAAGATGGCGAAGGTATTCCTTCTTTCGCTGGTGACAGTATCACCGTTATAAGTATTGTCGATACAACTGTAGGATTTCTTGACATTGAGGAAAAATGTTCCATAAAAATTCCTATTCCTATCGATAAAGCTAGAAATATTACTGTTTTTTTTAACACTATGGGCATTGCAAAGGATACTATTATCTTCCCGGAACAGCTTGAATGTATCATCCCGCCTTTTATAGTCAAATCTTATGATGTATTACTCACCTTTACCAGAGGTAAAAACCCCCTTGACAGTGTTAAAGTCGATTTTCATCATAGCCGACAGATTACTACGCAAAACGGTATCCTACAATATGATAATATTATTAAATCTCCCGGACAACAAGATTCCCTCTCTTATTGGGAAGACCGGTTTCCCTTAAAATATGTCGATTTGATTAATTACGAAAACAAAACTCCAATCCCCAGATCTTATTCTCTGAAATACTGCTTTCCGGTCGAAATAACCGTCATTAACGACCAAAAATCAACTATTATGAATGCTAAAATTAAATTGAATTCGTCAGGAAGCCGATTTCTCACCTCGGATTATAAAGAATCAAAAGAAATCTTGACCAATAGCTCGGGCCGTTATTCCGGATACATCGTCGATAATAATAATATCAGCAGCATCGATGTCACTGTTTCCGCGGCTAATCACTATGATGCCCGGGTAAAAATCCAAAAATCCGATAAACTTGATTTTAAATCAACTAATGTGTTGTCCAGAAAATATAAACTTAAGATTAAATGTTTCGACAAGGATTCTAAAAAGCCCGTAAAAAATGTGAAATTATCCTTCAACGCCGATGGTGAAATAGACAATGGAAGTACGGATATTAATGGTCAGGCTGTTCTTCAAGTCTCTAATTCTTACCTAGGAAAATTAGATCTAACATTCCGCTCGTTTACTAATACCGTATACATAGCTGCAGCCTTCCCTGAAGCTGATACCTCGTTCTATATCACAGTGGATCCTCCCACCAGAGACCTTACACTGAAAATCATCGGAGAAGATTGGAATGGAAATCAAAGGAGTAATTATTTCGTTCCGGGTGAATTAATTGTCAACCGAACTTACGCTCGCAACGGTAAATATTCTGTTCTCAATAAAGATACTCAAGATGGTATCTTAAGTAATTTACCGCTTCCCGAAGAAGAACTGGAATTGATCTTCAATCCCGCCGATAATGCTCTATCTCCGGAAATAAACGGTCTCACTTCCGGTTATAAGCAGGAGACTTTCAAACTTGATCCGAGTAAGATCGCCCGTGCGAATCAGGAAATATTTTCTCTTTCTCTCATCCGTATCGACCGGCTTACCGTCTTCTCTAATCTCTATAATTCGGCAAAAGGGAATATGAAAGAAAGCAATCTAAGAAAAATCTTGTCATTAACTACTCTGGTCGACCAAAATCATCCCGACTATATCCTCTGCACATATTATTCCGCATTGGCTAATATAGGATTGAGAAATTTTACTTCCGCGCAAAATGATCTAATCTACATAATGAAAAAGCAGAACTATGGTCAACCTTATTTTCGCGAAGCTGTCGATAATTTCATCAGATGTTTCGATCCTACGAAATGTGATGCGGAAACCAGAGGACTCGTTGTGCAGTGTTTAGAGATTATTAAAAGGAATGTCAGCGATAGAGATAAATCCTATTATAATAATAAAATCATAGAGTGGAGATAATTTAATGAAAATAAAAATCACTATCTTATACTGTCTGTTATTTGCTGCGCGGATATGGCCGCAAGATCTGCAAATTGAATGTCCTTATGTGCCTCAAGCTTTTCCTCCCAACAATAAATTGACTCATCAGTTTGAGGACCTAATATACGGATATTTGATTCAAACCAGATACGAAAATGACTTTGAGCTTATTGCCGGTAATATTTGCCTCGGCTACGATCTTGAGTATAATTCCGCCGGTTTGATCGACAGCGTAATTTTCAATTTAAAAGATAGATTAATATGGCCGCAATTAGATCGTTCTTTCAATACTCAAGATGTGAAGTTCACTCTGGAATTTATGAGGACTATGCCTGGATGGCAGTATAATTGGGTGCGAAAAAAATTAGGTAGAGTTTACACTAGACAAAATCAAGTCACAATCACTCTAAGAAAACCCCTTGTTTCTCTCCTGCATTTCGTGTTCCCTTTGTACCCGGATAAATGGGGAGGCAGAGCGAGCAGTATGGATTTTTTTATTAATCCTCTCAGTCTAGGCGCTTACAGTGTTCAATCGATCAAACGAGGAGATACTCCAGGCAGCCGGCAGCTTTTTGCGAAAAACTCTGACCCACCTTTTAAAACGCTCCGGCTTTCCAGAAGAGATGCTACCGATAGCAGCTCTAATTGGCAGATAGCCATTGAATTGAATCCCACTCGTCCCGGATTATTACATCCCAGTCTTAACAAACTCTATTATGGACAAAACACTTCTCTGTTTATCGCTTTTAACTGCGCAAAATTTCCTAAAGAAATCAGACTTGCTTTATCCAATGCTGTTAATAGATTTGATTTAAGCGAGTCTTTTTTTCACAGTGAAAAAGGACTGCCGCTTATCCCCACCATTGTCCCGCTCTCGAATATTTATTACGATGATTCCCTTGCCGTCGATCCCCAACCGAAAAATATTGACAACAGACTTAGAAATTCCATCCCTAAAAGAATTAATTTTATATATCCTAAAGATCTTGATGTCGGACCTTTGGTAAAAGCTATTTGTGAACATTTAAAAAACAGCCTGCCGGAAATTGTAATTGAGGAAACTGCTATGCCAAGAGGTCTGATGGATTCGACTTCCTATGATTCCGCGCTGTTTAAGCAAAAGTATGATCTGGCTCTGGTGGAATGGAGTTTTGGATACAAAGCGGATTTGGATCTGAATTCGCTATTACATAGCGAGGAAAACAGCAAAAAGCATAATCCCGAAAGTGGAATTTATAAATATAACTTCTTTGGCTATTCCAATAGTCAAATAGATAATATTTTAAATGAGATTGAAACATTCGACGCTTCCGGAAAAATCGACAGCATCGTCACTCTGGCTAATTACGGTCTATCCAGAGGCGATCCCCAAATCATTTCCGATATTAATGATATGATTAATGAACTCGCCCCGGCTATTGACAGAACCTATTTGTCTATGATTAGGAACGCTGTTAATAAAAGAGATCCCCTAGCCTTGACTAATGCAATGCGTAAAGCTAACATTACTCGAAATATAAACTTGATTTACAACAAATGGTATCATAAAATTCAAGTGATAATGGTTAATGACCCTCCGGCAATACCTTTAGTCGAATGGTATCAAATGGCCGCTACTAATCCTAAATTGATAGGCGTCGAGCCCCAATTAGGCAAAGTCTTCTATGATATCGATAAATGGCATTGGGGTAAGTAATATGATTATGAAACGCTGGTTAAATGCTATCTGGAGTCTGCCTCTGACCTGTTTCTCGGCATGGTTTATTTATTTGCTCCTCTACAAAGCATCCTACCCTTTACAGACCAAAGACTTGACCGTCTTTTTAGGTAATTTTAGCGATTGGATATTGTGCTTTTACTGTCTGTTGAAACCCGCATCCCGAACACTCGGTATTGCTGCTTTCGTCATCGGTACCAACTTGCTTATCTCTTATATCTGCGGTCTTACCACTGCCAATTTCCCTTGGCAATGGCTGAATAATAAAAGGAAAAACCAAAAACATCGTCTCATTTTATATTTAGTCAATCTGCGCATTTTAAAAAAAGCCGGTGAGTATCTGAATGGGCTTTCTTTTCTGCCTGGCTTTTTTATTATCATTATGTTCCGGGAATTTATACATATTTTTTCCGAATCCCAATATATCGCGTTTTTTCATTCAGAAACTAACACTTTTCTGAAATATTTTACAGCCTATATTGCCTTAGTAATTGGTGATCTGTTTTTTTATGAAATGTTTCATCTATTTAAAAGCGAAACGCAAAATCTACTCGGCTCGCCGGCTTTTAAAGGCGCTGTAGCGCGAGATCAGTCCATATATCCCTACTTAAAACCTCAACTATTTTCACTGATCAAAAAAAATCTGGCTTATCGAATAATTCAAATGATTGGAAATACCATCATTGTGGAAATTATTATTAAAATCCCCGGATTAGGATGGAACCTCTACACAAATATTTTAAACACTGAAGATTATCAGCTTGCGTTCTATCAGACTTCCATAATCATCGTATTTTTCTCTCTGATTATGTGGTCGATAATCGAAATAGGTAATTTGAATATTAGCCGTCGGAAGAGTTAAAATGAAAAAATATACTTCCGGAAAAAGCCAATTTCTCCGTGATAAAAAGATTATGCTGTTATTGATAGCGGGTTTTATTATTCTGCTTGCTGCATCTTTACTTCCCAGTGAATTGAAGTGGCCGCACGGTCCTTTCAGTACTATCCATAATAAATCGAACTTAAGTACCAATCAGCAGTTGATTAATTTAAAACATCAAAGAAATTTTAAACCCGCAAATGAAAATTTAAATCAAGCAAATCCATCGTTTTTGGATTACATTAATCAAAGTCCGCCCTTGGGTCTGGAACTACCCGAAAAGTATGACCTTCTTTCCCGCTTACTTGCGGGAGGGAAACCCTATTTTACACTGGGATTCTGGACTTTTCTTATTATTCTGCCTCTGATTATCACTATCCTTCTGATTATTATTTGCGAATACCTGCCTGTTTGCGAAAAAATGATAATAGCTGTCTGTAACTCCTTCATTGCTTTTCCCAAAATTATTTTCCTCATTATCGGTATCATCGCATTTAAACATACTATTTTTGGCCGTGGTAATTTGCTTATTCTATTTGAACAATGCACCTTGTGGTCGATAAAAGGAGCCTTTTTCTTTGTCTTTGCCTTATTAGGGATGTTGTCAATCCCCAAACTATTTGTCAGATTGAAAGAAAAAATCGACAACCCCCGATTCATCAGTCTGAAAGAAGGTTTTACTATAGTTGGCGTTTCGAAAATCAAATTTCTACTTTGTCACCTTATATTGACCAACTGCCGCTATATCATTATTTCCTGGACCGCATTAGTCTTGACCGAAGCATTTATTCTGGAATCTGTTATCTGGTTCATCGATCAAGGTGATTTCAATCAAGTTCCTACTTGGAGTTACTTATTTATTAAAACTACTCAAATTGCCAGTCAGTATTCATTCAATGACTTCAATTGGAATATTCACGGCCCCTTCATTATTTCCGGTTTATGGTTCTTGATTATCCTGATTTGGTTAAATAAGATTTATGTGATCGCATCAAGAAACTCGCAAGAGGATATAAGATGAAACATTTTTCCATAATAATAATATTTTTACTTTCCACCCAATGTTATGCCATAAATCCAAACGTCGATTGGGTTGTGTATAAGAGCCTGTTTGAATATGAAAAATCGCTCCCTGCCAACGATAAAATGTCTTTTGCCGGCAGTATAATTGAAAGAGCCTTCGCCGCTAAATCGTTGAATTATTCCAACGGATATATTGCCGACCGTTTTCTGGAAATCCGGCAGTTGATGACAGATGATGAGCCTGAAAGAAATAAATTAATTTATCAAAGGTGTCTGGCGAATACTTTAGCCGGCCGACTTGATTTGGCTGATTCGCTTTATAATATTGCCAATCACAATTCTAACCTGCCTTCCGACTTGTACATTAAAATAATTTTTAAAAAACTGTCTCTAAAAGATGCCATCGCTCAGGCAAATACATTGGAAAAACGAACTTGGGTCCTGCTTGCTATGCTTAATAATTTCCCGCAAACTAAAATTCCACAAGCTTTAATCAGTCTGAGCAATATCGATAAAAAATTCCCTTCATATCCCCTCTCAAGTAACCGATTATGGTACTCTCTTTTATTAGCCGAGAATGACAGACCGGAAGATGCGCTTTATGAATTGGATCTCTTTCTCCGGGAGTTTATACATACTTCTCCTCTTGAACAATATAATTCTCTCCCCCTGCCTTTCTTTGCAATTGCGGAACGAGTATGGCTCCATTATGCCCATCACTATTTAAAAGAAATATTTCCTCATCTGAGCAATGATTTTAAAAATATCGATTTGGCCTGTCAAGCTTATATACTTTTCCAAATGAATGAATGGATCGACGCAGTAAAAATAGCTGATAAAATCTCGCAAAAAGGGGAAGTCACACCTCTTACGCAATTCCCCATTCAATTAAAATGGACCATTGATCAATGTAAATCCCCGGCTAACCTAAAATTCAATTTCAAAAACAACTTAAACCACCTAATGTGCCAAACTCTATACGGTATTGGCTGTTTCGAATGGCGTAACAATAGCAAAGACAATGGTTTTGATCTGCTAAATTCTGCCTCTGAAAAACTTCTTGCTTTTATTGCTGGATATTATAAAATATCTTCCGAATATATTGGATATAAAGATGTTACTAAATTTGTTTCTGACTATTCCTATAGTTTTATTTATCCCAATCCTTTTCAACAGTTATTATATTATAATTCTCTCGCTTTATTGTTTTCAGGGAAAGTATCTCAAGCGGAGAAAATACTGAATCTTACCTTAGAAAAAAACAGTATGAATCCTATGCTCGACAATGATGCCTATATCATTATTAATCGTATGATTTTTCGGTTCAACGCAAAAGATTATGCTGTTTGTATGAACATTATTAATCTTAATAAAGAAACTTATCCAGAATTCAATCTGCTCGCTATGTTTATAAAATATGTTGTAGCTAATGAATAATATTTTAAAAATACGGTTCTCCTCCAAAAGAGTCGCAAGTAATTTTAAATTTCAATCATATTCCTGAAAAACTTAAGGTGGTCATTCCGAACTTGGTTCGAAATCCAGCGCCTCTGGTTTTTTTATGATATACGACCATAAAGACCCTGAATGCTGAAACAAGTTCAGCATGACTGTATTTATCTGTTACTATGTTAGATAGAATCAAATTCAACTGCTTTTACTAGCAACTAATTTGGAGATGAACCCAAAATACTTTTATTGAATTCATTTATATTGTATCAGATATATTTATTAAAATTGAAAACAATACTAATCTAATGTTATGCGATGCATTTGATTGTAAGTAACATTTTACCGATTTGAAGTTCCCTGAATGCGTCATTGCGGAGGATGAAAGCCTTGAAGAAATCTCTTGTTTATAATTCTTCGTACCTTCAGAAAACTAAAATTATACGAGTATAAAAATATTTTCCACATTTTTCCCAACTTGTATTTCTGAACGAATGAAGAATCTCTAATTATTGAGATTTTATCTTATTCGGTCATTCAGTTAGTTCAACTTGATTAAAAGTAGGATAGAATGTCATGCTCAGCCCTGTCCTGAACTTGTTTCAGGATTGTTTCAGCTTCCAGTGTTTTGCTTGGAAACAGCAACAATGGCGCCGGATTCCGAAACAAGTTCGGAATGATCGCTTTTTTAACATTAGTAAATAGAAATCAAAGTGACTTTCCTGACTAACTGGATAACCGGATTACCTTCTGTAGGCATTTGTGAGTCAAAACACTAACTAATATTTTTCCTGAAAACAGCTGGAATCCACCTAAGTAGTTAATTATCTTTAACCTAAAATGAAATAAATCGCAGGTTGAGCCATCCATAAGGAATCACTATGAGATACCGGTATATTAACCTTTTTATTGTTATGCTGTTGATCATAATAATAATTCAAAACAGCTTTTCTGCTGTTATAACGCAAAACCTGGCCTGGTGGTCTCCGGATGCTAAATATGCCGCCATTCGTGAAACTAATAAAGAATCTGATCAATCCGATATTGTCATTTATAAAGCAAACGATGTCACTCTTATTCGACTATATAAACTTTCATCTTTTATCAACCTTGAAGCTCCTTCAGCTCAAATTGGTGTGAAAAAAGCTAAGATCGACCTGACTGAATTTGCCTGGTCGCCAGACTCTAAAAATTTCGTCTTTCTCTCGGACCAAAACAAAGAATCTTCTGTGAATTACGGGCAAATCGTACTCTATACTCAAAAAGATATAAAAAAAACTCCGGCGCTGAATGACATTGAAGAGAATTTTCGGGATGTCAGCCTAGTCAAAAACAAAATAAATGATTTTAAAAACAAAAATCCTCAAGGGACCAAGACAAGTAAAAACCTTATTCTCGATTTGCTTAATGAATTGCTTTTTGACTCCACGCTTTCAATCACCGCGTTGAAATCGCTCCCCGATTCAATAATTCAGCAAGAAGAAAACTTACTGAAACAAAATCACCTTTTGGTAAATCGGCTTTTTCTGGATGAAAAACTCCAGGAATTCCTGTTTCCTTATATTAGACCCGCAAAAATTGCAGCAAAAGTTCAAGGTATAAAGCACCAAATCAGATACTCGCCCGACGGGAATCAAATCTCCTTCCTTTGTACACTCTATGATCACACAAAAGGTTATATTTTTACTAAATCCAATTCGCATCTGGAAGACCTTCCTAATATAATCTCTGTCCATAGAAATTATTTATGGCAAGATATCCCCGTCGATATATTGGATATGGAATGGAAACCTGATTCCAGCTCCAGTTTAGTCGCTAATGTTAAAGCTATTGCAGAGAATTCCAGTATTGTCAATTTTATTTGTATTATAGAAAAAAATATTGATAAATGGTCTATAGAACCGTATCTCTATCAACAAGGATTTTCCTTTGTCAGACCGATATTCTCCCCATTTTGCGATTATATCGTCTGTTATAGATGCGATCTGTCAAGGGATGAAACCTCCGGTTATCAACTATGCTTAATCCCAAATAGTTATAGAAGTCCCAATAGTGTTTTTCAAAGTTGTTCCGGTGATTATTCACCTTGGGATAACCACGCTCGTTCGTATCTGTTATTAAATGAGGCCACAATAAAGATCGATAATTTTCCTCTTTCTTTTAGCTGCAATGGCCGATATATCATTTTCGTCGATGACCAAGAGATTAGCTATCAAGCTAAAATTGTCGATCTGAAATACCTCTATCTTTTGGACGACCGCAGTCAATGTTTGAATGATATTGATATTTCCGGATTTGAACTTGGTCCCCGAGCGCAGCTGCTTTGGTCGCCGGCCGATAGTCGAGTATTAATCCCTAATTATAACAAAGTTTCCGCTTTTTCCTACTATTGCATTGTGGAACAATCTCCTTTGTGGTCGGAAATGGCTCTGATTTTAACGATTCCTAAACAGCGCGGCATTGATCCTGTCCCGGAAATTATCGCCGCCAGAATCGCCATGTTTTTCGAAAGAAAGGAAACACTAATAGCCTCGATTAAATGTGATCGTTTGCCTGATAATGGTGAATATATCCAATTTGCTTTAAATAAAAAATACCAAAACTGGAAATTCGCCAAAAAAATGCAAATTACTCCCATCTTTGGAAAATACAAACGAAAATATGGACTGACAGCCGATAATTTGATTCTTGAACCCTTGTCAAATTCTCGTGTTGAAGACACACTTTTAGTTTATCTTAATAAAGATTATATCGACAAATTTCAACCAATGGATTCTGTTTTAATTAAAGTTTACCTGACAAGCGGATACAAGAATCAGGTAGATTCATTGTTCGGGAAAGTTAGCATTGCGGCTCAAAGATTCTATGTTGAAGGTAAAGATACTCTCTGGAAAGAAAATATTAAAGAGGATATTATTTGCACCAAGGGAAAAGGGAGTATCTATCTGGCCCAAGAAGCAAATCATCCTGATCCTTCTATACAGAGTATTTCGATTGATCCGGATTCTAATTGTCTTGATCCGGAGAGTTATGAAATCAATTATAATAATCTGGAATTAAAACCATATCAGAAATATCGTAGAAATTATACTTGCGATATTAACCTCCACTTTAGAAAACATCTCTTCTGGGTCAAGGATTTTTCTTTGAAGAATATGAATGCTGCCGGTAAGTTCGTCGATGAACGCAGAAAAACTCTTAAAGTTTATCTTCTCCGCCTGAAATATATTCATCCTCGAAAGAAATCGGAAATCGATGTTCCAATTGATAATAATATTCCGCAAGTGGTTAAAAAGAATACTTGGTACGAAACGGCCGACTCGCTTCTATATCCTGCAAAAACTAAACTGATATCTTACTTTTCTGCAAGCAGCAAAGGTTTATTCACACGGAGAAATTATTACCGGGGAAAAATGATTCGTCCTGAAAGTTTTATCGAGAAAGTTCAAATTCCCCCGCCTTGTGAATTATACGAAAGATACTATCTGGTTCCGATTAATTCCAAAGATTTTAAAATCCATAATTTTAATGAAATTCCCCATTCCTCTGATACTTTATACATCTCAAATAGCAGGAAAAATCTCTTATTTGTTGTGCGTTCTGCGGATCCCTTATATGGCGCAAACATTGAATTTAAATTCCAAGACCTTCTTGATAATGACAATTATAAGGATTCAATAACTAATGTCCCTCCTGAAAAACCCGAATTTTCCCAAGAAGTATATCTTGATACGATTGTTCATATTGCAAGTATAAGTCGTCATCTCCCCAGTAAATTACGCTATATGATATCTATAGAACAAGCAAATTTCCAGACTAATAGGATAAATCCTGTTCTTGGTCTCGCGTTAGGTTTGCATCCAGGGAAACTCTATACTTTTAAACCGTCTCAATTTATGGTCTCACCCTCGGATGAATCCTATTGGAAACTTAAATGGTACCGTAACCTAAAAAAATCCGAGATGCTTACTAATATCGAATTTTACCATTTTTACCTTCTTAATAATTTTTCTGTTGGCAATAGCGAATATCAAATCAGTTATAAAATTAAAGATAACAAAATTATTAGTAAATCCGCTTCAAGATATTTCTTTTATAACCACTTTTTCAGAGGCTTTGGCTTTCAAATTAGATTTGGTCTGGAATTAGGTTTAATGTGGTACAATGCCTATAATAATCAGTATAACAGTTTCAATACTCTTGGCGGCGCCTCCGTTGATTTAATCTACTGCAGGCCTAAAGACCTTTCCTATAATCTCGGATTTACTTTTTACCAGCTCAGCCTAACTGAATTCTATCCAGCCAAATTAATCAAATTAGGTGTGACTTATTGGAATTAATAGAAAGTAAAATGACTAATATAATTGAAATAAAAAACCTATCTGTCGTATTTTCAGATAAATACAATGGACTTTTTATCCCAATCCTGAATCATCTTGATTTTGCTATCCCTGCTCAAAGTATGACTATTCTTTTCGGCCAATCGGGATGCGGAAAATCTGTGCTAGCGGAATCAATTATGGGCACAATTTTAGGAGAACCTGGTATTGTTTCGGGAGAAATTACCTTAAACGGAGAAAAAATTTTAAAGATAAATTCTAACGCAAAGATAATTAATGATAAGATAATCAAGAAGGATAACATTTCATATTATAAAATACAAAATGATTTGCAATTTAACATCCGCGGTGAAAAAATCGGTTATGTTTTTCAGGAATACCGCAACGCCCTCTTTCCCCATATATCGGTATTGAAGCAGATTGACGATGTTTTTAATCACAAGGCGGAAATCAAACATCTTGATGATTTTTTTCTGAAATATGATATCAACTTAAAACGCGAACAGTTGGAAAATAAAAAACCACGGCAGATCAGCGGTGGAATGACCCAGATGTCGGTACTAGCAATGGCGCTGGCTTCTTTACCTAATCTACAATTGCTCATCGCAGACGAAATTACTACCAGCTTAGATTATATCACAGCTCTGCATATTCTTGATACTCTTGTAAAGTTAGTCCATGATAATAAAACGGTTCTTTTCATTACCCATGATGATAAATTAATCGATTTTTTTAAATCGAAGCTTGATTCTGTATTTATTGCTTTGATGGACAAAGGGAAAATCCAATTTTCTGACATAAATACTACTTTAACAATATCGTCGAATAGTCTGAATAAACCTGATAATCAAAAAATTGCGTCGAAAATTCAATCTCTCGATACTAATCCGATAAGTGCAAGTCCAATTTTGAAAATGACCAACTATTCAGTTAAAAGTCGAGATGATGCTATAATTTTAGATAACATTAACTTAGAACTACCCGCAGGTAAATGTTTTGCTATTGTCGGGGAAACCGGCTGCGGAAAAACCACTATCGGTCGAGCTATTATTAGAACTATCAATATTGAGAAGGATGATTTGCTAAATGAAGAAGGAGAAATATACTTTAAAAAAGTCAATCTGATGACCATCAGCAGTTCGAACTTGCGGAAACTTCGCCGCGAATTTCAAATGATCCCTCAGGAACCGGGAAATGCTCTTGATCCTCAGCAATCTATTTATAGCACGATGAAAGAAGCAGTAAAATTAAAACAAGAAAAATTATCTCGGAATAAGCTTAAAATAAAAATAATTTCTCATTTGGAAAAAGTCGGCCTTTATGAAAACAATTTTACGGATATGAAGCAAAATAACAACAAAGCTTCCTTAATGAAAAAAACTTCACTTTTATCTGGTGGTCAAAAAAGGCGCTTAGTGATTGCTCGCGTAAACATTCTCCATCCGGAATTGGTGATTGCGGATGAACCGCTTTCGGAATTGGATAAAAGTAATGCGAATTATATCAAAAGAATTTTAATGGAAATGAAAAACTGGGGAAATACCATTATCCTAATTAGTCATGACATTGAATTAGTGCTTGATTTAGCTGATTACATCGGAGTCATTTATTGCGGAAGATGGATTGAATTTGGCTTCAACAATAGCGGTTGTTTTAAAAATGATGCGCGCCACCCCTATTCCCGCGCACTGTTGGAACAGAAAAAAATCCCCTTAATTAATAAAATTATTACTCGCCCCTGGGATAATCGCTGCGCTTTTAAAGAAAGATGTCCAAAATTAGCGGAAGAATTTGATCCAAAGCTAGAAAAGCAGTGTCTGATAGCTGCAAACAACTTCTTTACCGGTAAACTCACCGAATCTTGGACTTCTTGCCCCAATGTTTGATCATAATATTTGTTTTCTATTAGCTGTTATTATTTGGTCTTGACAATCGCTTTTTGTAAATATCATCATATTTTCACTTTATTTAAAATATGAGAAATGAGATTATGAGTGTTTTAACTAATAATTTCTTCAATGGATACGAACCCACCCTGAACAATGCTATACTTGCTTTGACAATTTTAATAATAAACGCTTCTATTAGCATAGGTGTTCTTTCAATAATAATATGTTTTTCTCTTAGATACATCCTAGGTACTTTTGATTCAAAAAACAGAATTTTTAAAAATTTGAGCTTCCACCTTGGAGGCGGAATTACTTTTTTACTTTTCAACGTCTATTTTATAATTTGTGTTGGGGGAATTAATTGGTCATCTGCATACTGTGTATGGAATTCAATTGTTATCCTAATTTTCCTTATTATTTTTTCCGGGTCTTGGCTCTTATGGCTTGAAAGGAAGTTTCCCGCTTTGTATTGCGCAAGAGGTGTCAGTTTAATGCCTTTATTACGCTTTTCCCAAAAAGAAAACTTCTGCTTTGAAGATATTTTAAGCATAATAGATATTGGAATTTTGCCTTTCGTAAAATTATTAGAACTTCTTGGTAAGTTTGCCTTTTATTCCGCCATTATTATCGGTTGTTTTTCCATAGCCTCAATGTTCTGTTTCCCTGCTTTTATGCCTGAGAAAACTATCTACCCATTGGATATGAATAATAATGATAGAGCGCCTCTAAGTATCGCTGTTAATTCTGCATCCGAATCCAGGGATATTCAATGTATTTCTATAATTCATAATGACTTTCTCTCAATTCCCAATAAGGGGAATTCTATACCTCTACTGTCTTCTAAAGATTGTTCCGAAAGTTTCATTATCTGGGAAAAAATTCCCTACTGCCTATCCGGTTTCAACGGATCTCTTCTACTGTTAAGTAAAAAAGATAGCGCTGTTAATAAAGGTATGGACATGCTCTCTGTCGATGGTATACTGGATAATTCTTGTCAACATTATATCTATTATTACGATTTTCAAAAAAGAAATATTTCCCATAAAAAAATTACATACTTAAAAAAACATAATGATGAATTATTAATCGTGGGTCTTAATAAAAATGAGTTTTGTTCGGAAGCTGTCATTATTACTAACTATAATCAGAAATATTATTTAACTGGATTTATGCCGCAGCAATGGGTAGATGCAGCCGCCCCGAATTGCTGTTACGCCATAAATTGCTCATATTTCATTCAATTGCTTGAGGAGTATTATGAACGATTAGAAAAGTAGAATATATTATTCGGTTACTTAGTTAGCTCAGCAAGCCATCTTTAAGAAGAGCTCGCCCTGTCAGGATTGGCTTTAGTCGGTTCACTGATTAAAGTATCCGGCTTTGCCCCGCTCATTGGCAAAATCAATCCTAAAAGATCCGCGGTCGATGTCTACCCTTCCAGCGATGCCGCCAAATCGATGATCGGGCTTTTATGTATGGCAAAGCCCGATTTCGATGACATTATTCCCTTCCGTCGGGATTCATTCTTTGTCAAAGCTTTGGATTTAAGCCAAAAGAAAGCTCCTTCCAGTCCCACTCTTCGGTAAAGGCTGGACGCCGCCAGCGCGGAGTGGGACGAAGCGATTTTAACCGCCAATGTCAAACTATTAAAGCAGAAAGCGAATATCCAAAAAAATCCCTGCGGCTATGTTCTGCTTAGTTTCGATGTCAGTCCGATGGACAATTCCGACAGCCGCAAAGAAGGGGTGTCTTGGACTTACAAGAATTTTGTCGCGCCGATGTTCGCCCATCTTGGCGAAGATGGACATATGATAAATCTTGAATTTCGACGAGGCAGCGCTCACAGCCAATGCGAAAGCACAGCTCAATTCGTGCGGCAAACTATTCGGCTGGCGAAACAGGTATTAGTTTTCGGCGAAAAGATTTTGTGTTTATTTGACAGCGGTAACGATAGCCTCGACACCATCAAGGAATGCCGGGCGGAAGGCGCCGAGTTCATCATCAAGCGTAATCTGCGCAAGGAAGCTTGGGAAGATTGGCTATCCCTCGCTAAAAATTATGGTCAAGCGAAGGTTCTGCGCCCCGGCAAGATAGAGTATTTGGGCAGATTGACCGTTTCGGTCGAAGGGCTTGACGAACCGGTGGTCATTGTTTTTCGGGTGATTGAACGCGCCATCGACCGCCACGGGCAGGTTTTATTGACTCCGGAGATTGAAGCGGAAACCTACAATGTTTCGCTGAAACTGGAACCTTTGAAAATTATAGAGTTATATCATATCCGCGGCGCTTTCGAGCAGTTTCACAGCGAGTTCAAGAGCGATATGGATTTGGAACGGCTGCCGTCGGGATATTTTTCCACCAACACCAGAGCGATGTTTTTAGGGATGCTTTCTTACAACATTTTGCGCATAATCGGTCAGACGGCGCTGGAGTTCGACAGTTACAATATGAATTTGAAGAAGGGCACAGCCCGGCGGCGGTTGAAAAGTGTGATTCAGGATTTGACCTATATGGCTTGCCGGATGGTATTTCGCTCGAACCGTTGGAAGATACTTTTAGCCTGCATTATTCATAAACCCTCTTTTTCTGGAAAAATAGCGTGCTTTTTATATTTGTAGAGACGAGCCAACGGCTCGTCATTCGATTTGGACGAGGCGCTGCCTCGTCCCTACAATAATAATTTGATTATATTGATGTTGCGATCAATTCGAAACAGTTTATGAATTAATCAAGTTAGGTAAAACCGAGCCTTATTTTGAGACCTTCTCCGGGTTGTATTACGGGTGGACTTGATAGTCTAACCTATTGTTCTTTTACAGATTAAGCAATTTGAAAAAATCGATGGGAGTGGTGTCTCCGGATTTTGACCAGGGTGCGGTTTTCAAAGAACAATGCTGTCTAATATATTTATAAAACAGTATATTTAAGCGAAAAGAGATGTTCTTAACTCATCAAAAGAGACCGTGAAAATCAATTCACGGATCCAGGTTATAAATAATGCTTCTGCAAATTTGAACTCAGTCTAGTCCGGATTTATTTGTCAGAGTTATGCTGTCAGCCGGCTTTTCAAATCAAATTTCGCTAGGCGCTTAGCTCTTCCACATCGATAAAAAATTGTCGATAATTTGACCGGAATTGTAGTGTCAGATGTCCTCACCTGACACCTTTCCCAACAGTCTAATGTGGTGCCAGACGAGGACATCTGACACCAAGGCTGCGCAGCCTCCTCTTCCGAGCGCAGTCCAGGACGAGTCGTTGAAACTTTGTGAAGAATTTGTAAATTGAGGGACTTGCAAAAGTCCACCAAAGTTGTCACCCTGAACTTGTTTCAGGGTCTCTATGAAAAATTATATTACTAAATAACAAGAGATTATGAAACAAGTTTAAATGATAAATTATGGT
>Ga0172369_10001442_pt1 | contig 34104 bp, 43 predicted proteins | sample LakKiv25m_FD_114539 | JGI IMG/M metagenome (GOLD analysis project Ga0172369, IMG submission 114539) | Freshwater microbial communities from Kabuno Bay, South-Kivu, Congo - kab_022012_11.25m | ecosystem: Environmental > Aquatic > Freshwater > Lake | place: Democratic Republic of the Congo... | reverse complement strand
TATATAAATCTTTCGGTCGATTTTTATTGTGATAAAAACGGAAAGAAGAGAAGGAAAAAATGAAAAATATGGTCTTAGAAAATCAGATTAAACCCTAGGATTTTGCGAAGGTTGGGTTTAAAATGAAGCCCGATGCAGGATCATTCAGAATTATATCTGGGTCATATTCCTTTTTGTGCAATTTTACGTAGTTGATTTTTTGTCATTCCAGTTTCTTTTATTGTAAATGTAGGTTGTTTTTTTTGACCTCCTTAATGTGCATATTCTTTCATATGAACATGTTTGACATAATAAACATAAACTTAACTATTAATAGACAAGTTTAAGTATTTAGCAGTTTAATATATGGATTGTATGAACAATCAGTGGAGGAAAAAATGAAACAAAATATGATCTATAAATTAAGGATCATGATACTGGAAACCTATGTCCGGATCACGATGATCGGGTATGAATCAAAAAGTGAGAGAATTATTAATGCCGGTTCAGTGTCAAGGTTCCAGGGAAGGGCATAAAAAATGAAGTCAACCATCCCTGAAGTTGATGTGGATTCGGTCAAAAAGATGATCGATAGATCAAGGCAGTCTAAAGCCGGTACGGTTTTCGACATCAGTTTTTCAAATGTTAAAAATAATGGGACTATAGAAGAACTACTGGCGTATTTGACTGTTCTGAAGAAAAGAACTAAACCCTTACGGTGAATTGTAGCATTGTATTGTCAACAGCGGTCAACAATAGGCATAACGGTCAACAATAGTCTTAAGAAGAGAACTGCAAAAAAGTTGAAAACATGAAAAGCTGAATTCATGAAAATATTGAAGAAATACGAGGTTTCTTAATTTTTTCCGGTTCAACGAATATTTATCGTGAAATCAATCTAAACTAATCCAGGCTTTTTACTTCTATATCCTTTGAGAGCAAGGGTATGACATTATGGGCAGCCCCTATGAAGAGCAGACCAGTCTCATTGTTTTTAAGTGTGTCATTGATCGCTTTTGCGATAAAAGCATCGCGCTCCAGTATCAACTCATCTTTCATCTGTTCATATTTTCCTGCAGCTTCTGCCCTTTCCTTTTCGCCGGTAGCTGTCAGGATATCCTTGATGTGCCCATATTCTTTCCGCAGGAGATCCGGGCTTTCAGTAGCTTCAATGGTTGCTCCCTTTTCGACCAATTTCCTGACGATCTGGTAGTTCCTGCTTCCCTTTTCTGCCGTTTCCCTGACGATCCTCAATCCCAGCTCTCCGCCGCAGGGAAAACCGTCCTGGTAAATTCTTGTCATGCTGTAATCAAGATCAAGACCATCTATTTCCTTTTCCACCTCATTCCAGAAATTTTCGATCCTTCTCTGGTTTTCAAGCCAGTTTTCTTTTCCTATCTTTGCCATTCCTTCTTTTATCAAACCCTCTCCCATGGAACCCATATCGGCCGAGGTATGGACGATCTTTATCAAAATCAGTTTTCTCATGGCACCATTCATCTTTGATCAGGCATTTTAAGCCTGTTGTTGTAAGAGTCAATCGCCTTCTGGAAGTGTTTTTGGGTTATGATGAAATCCGGTTTTTCAATGTCGCCATTATCATGGATATACTCTTCAATCGCAATCAAACCAGACTCTCTGCATATGGCTGCTACATCCGCACCTGTGAATCCGACCATTTGCTTAACCAATGCCTCATGGTCAATATCCGTACCCAGGGGTTTTTGCATGGTATGTACCTTGAATATCTCAAGCAATTCAGCTTTTCCCTGGGGCGGCACACCCATAACTATGTCAAACCTTCCCGGGCGCAAGAGAGCAGGATCTATCATATCAAGGCGATTTGTGGCCGCCAGCACTGTAACGCCCCTCAGGTCCTCAATGCCATCCATTTCGGTCAACAACTGGCTTACCACGCGCTCAGTTACCTGGGTATCGCCCCCTTTTCCCCGTTTTGGGGCTATGGCATCGATCTCATCAAAAAAAATAATGCAAGGCACTGCCTGTCTAGCTTTCCTGAATATCTCCCTGATCCCGCTCTCAGATTCTCCCACCCATTTGGATAACAATTCAGGACCTTTTATCGAGATAAAATTCGCATTGCTCTCGCTTGCAACTGCTTTTGCGATCATTGTCTTGCCTGTGCCGGGCTGCCCGTAAAGAAGAATTCCCCTGGGCGGTTTAATATGGGCATATTTAAAAAGATGGGCATATTTCAAAGGCCATTCGATAGTCTTTTTGAGTTCATTTTTAACATTATCCAATCCACCGATATCACTCCAGGATACATTGGGGACCTCTACGAAAACTTCCCTTGTTGTGGAGGGTATGATTTCAGAAAGAGCCTGCAAAAAATCATCCATTGATACTTTCAGGTCAACAAGTATTTCTGGGGATATCACGCCGGATTCGTGGTCAATTTCCGGCATTATCTTGCGGATGGCATTCATTGCAGCTTCCCTGCATAGAGCTTCCAGGTCAGCTCCCACGTAGCCATAGGTAGAGTCGGCAAGATTCGGAATATCCACATTTTCATCAAGAGGCATTCCTCGCGTGTGAATATAGAGGATCTCAAGCCTGCTGTTCCTGTCCGGGATGCCAATGCTTATCTCACGGTCAAATCTTCCTGGCCGCCTCAGAGCCGGGTCAAGAGCGTTCGGGATGTTGGTTGCTCCGATCACTACAATCTGCCCTCTTGATTTCAGGCCATCCATCAATGCAAGGAGCTGTCCTACAACACGCTTTTCAACGTCCCCCAGGATCTTTTCCCTCTTCGGGGCGATAACATCGATCTCATCAATAAAAAGTATGCTTGGAGCGTTACTGCTTGCCTGGGCAAAGACCTCGCGCAGTTTTCCTTCGCTTTCCCCATAGAACTTATGCATTATCTCAGGGCCGTTAACATGCATGAAAAATGCTGAAGTCTCGTTCGCCACAGCTCTGGCTATGAGGGTTTTTCCAGTGCCGGGAGGCCCCAGGAGCAAAATTCCTTTTGGCGGGTCTATGCCAAGACGTTCGAACAATTCCGGATATTTAAGAGGAAGTTCGATCATCTCCCTGATTTTTTTCAGTTCTTTCCCTAATCCTCCCACATCTTCATAGGATATCTTCATCCCCGGTTTTGCTGCATCTTCTACTTTTCCAAGCTGTATACTAGTCTTAGGATGTACGAGCACTGCGCCATCGGGGCGGGTGTCAACGATCGTATATTCCTGGTAACGTGTCCCGAAAAAAGATATTCGTACCAAATCGCCTTTGATGACCGGCAGGCCTTCCAGCAATCTGCCCATATACCTGATATCCCTGCGGCTTGACCTGCTTGACGAGATCGTAATCGATGCTGCTGCCGATGCCGTCGTTTTTCTAACCTTTACCTTATCCGCCACGCCGACTTTAGCATTCCCCCTTATGATGCCGTCTATCTGAAGGATTCCCTTTCCGCGATCACTTGAAAACGTAGGCATAAGCTTGGCTACCGTGGTTCTTTTGCCTGTAATCTCGATTATATCCCCGACATCTGCTTCAATCAGCGTCATGTCGGCAGGATCGATCCGTGCGAGACCCCTTCCCACATCTTTTGAGAACGCTTCTGCGATCTTTAATGTTATATCAGGTTGCATTTTATCGTTCTTTATTGAAATTAATAATATATTTATTAAATTTTAATATATGATAAACTTCTTCTTATATATAACATAATCTTATTATATTATATACTTAACTTGAATTTCTTATTTTCTCTAGCCCCTGGAAAGCTAAACTCATTATGAATAAAATGACTAATAAATTGTATGCGAGGGATGGGATTTGAACCCACGAACTCCTTCGAGATTAGCCCCTGAAGCTAACGCCTTTGACCGGACTGGGCGACCCTCGCAAATTACGACAGCAATTTGAGCAGCAATGCCTTCTGGATATGCAGCCTGTTCTCAGCCTGGTCAAATACTGCCGAGTTTGGACCATCAACAACTTCTGCTGTTATTTCCTCGCCCCTGTGGGCTGGAAGGCAATGAAGTACCATCACATCATGCTTAGCTTGTTCTAAAAGCTTGCTGTTGATCTGGTAGGGTTTGAAGTCGCGAAGTCTCTGGTCGTACTCTTCTTCATCCCCCATTGAAACCCAGACATCAGTAGAGAGAATATCTGCATTCTTTGCTGCTTTTAACGGATCCCTGATGAGATTGATCGTTCCTCCAAGTTCCCTTGCTTTACTCATAATTTGCACATCCGGCTCATACCCCTCAGGACAGGCGACGGTCATTTTCATACCTGTAATGGCGCATGCAAGCATTGCAGAATTACACACATTATTGCCATCTCCTATCCATGTATAATTAAGCCCCTTGAATTTTACTTTGTATTCACGGATTGTCAGAAGGTCGGCCAGGAGCTGGCATGGGTGTTCAAGGTCAGATAAACCATTGATCACCGGAACAGTGCCGTTTTCTGAAAGCCCGGTGAGCGTTTCGTGTTTATAGACCCGCGCCATAATAGCATGGACATATCGCGACATCACACGTGCTGTATCCGCGACTGATTCCCCGCGCCCGAGCTGCACATCTTTATAATTAAGATATATTGCATGGCCTCCAAGTTCTGTCATAGCAACTTCGAAGGATATCCTTGTGCGGGTTGAGGATTTCTCAAAAAGCATAGCAAGTGTTTTATTCTTCAATTCATCAAGAGTCTTCCCACGTTTGCGTTTTTCTTTAAGATCAGAGGCTGTATCAAGTAAATTAATAATATCCGAATACGATAGATCAGAGACAGATAATAGATGAGATGGCAAAACCAGCAAACTCCTTTTGTACTTTTCTATTTCATAATTGTATATACTATTTTAATTACTTTTCCATAAGTATGATATAGAGAAGTTCAATTATATCTTTTATTGAAATTTTTTATGCTCTGTTCAGTATCATTTTATCTTCATTTTAGCAATCGAACATATATAAATAGTATAAAAATCATTGATATTATTAATAGGCAGTTTTTTTTAACCATCACCAATAACACATCCATCTAATACTGCTCTATCAAAAACAACAAAGGAAATAAGTCTTGAAATCGAAAAATAAACTAATAAGAGATGTAATGACCAGAGGTGTAGTAACAGTATCGATAAGAAATACTTGCAAGCAGGTCACTAAATTACTGAGCAACAAAGATTTCTCAGGTGTTTGTGTCGTGGGAGATGATGGCAAAGCTGTTGGAGTAATATCCAATATGGATATACTCAAAGTAATAGGAAAAAATAAATGGGAAAATATGAATGCAGAGTCTATAATGTCCCCCAACCTGGAAACAATTGAACCAACATCTACATTAATTGAAGCAGCAAATATAATGAAAACGAAGCATGTGCATAGATTAGTTATTCTTTCAGAAGGAGGAGTGGGGATCTCACAAACGCCGATTGGTATAGTGAGTTTTCGTGATATTGTAAGAGAATCGGCAAAAGATTAGATATCAAAGGAAATTCTTCATCAATTCATCACTTGACTTCCTGTTATTGCCCTCGTTTATTTTTATTATTTTCTGGGCTTTCCTTTTTGCCGGAGGGCAACCTGAACATTCATACACAAAATGGATAAAGCCGGTTTCAGGATTTTCAACCGTATTTTTATGTTCATATTCGGTATTGCATTCCGAACATGTGCCAACTATTGGCACCATTTCACAGCAATGATTGCATTTTCGAACAACTACCTCGATAACCTCATTTTTTGTGTTGATGGCAGATAACGAATATTCATCATCGCTCTTTACCTGGGAAGCCATATTCAAAATGACTTAATAACAACAGGATATATTAAAACTTTACGAGTTAGTTATGGTAATTCCAAAATCATGCAAAACAGAACATTTATTTTTACTTATGTTATTTATCATATGAGGTGAAAGTTTGACAGAATGTTTTTCATCTAAAATAGACTATCTACAGGCTTTGGAAAAGGGTTGCATGCAATGTGGAGACAAACACCAGCCCGATTGCCCCGTGGGAATGGCAAGAGTTAAGATAAATTGCACTAATGATTTATTAACTGAATTTTATAAAACCAAATAACCAAAACCTATTTTATTCCTGGAAGGTATAAGGGCATCTTGTGATCAGAATAGCAGTGCTTGTATCAGGAAGAGGTTCAAACCTCCAGGCTATCATTGACAATATTGAAAATGGGTATTTGCAGGCGCAAATTTCCGTAGTGATTAGCGATATTGGAGATGCTTTCGCTCTTGAAAGGGCAAGAAAGCACGGAATAAATGCCGTTCACATTGATCCCGGAATATTTGCATCAAAGGATTCGTATGAAGCCGAGGTCTTAAAAGTCCTGGATTCTTATAACGTACAACTCGTGCTGCTTGCAGGGTACATGAAGATCCTCGGAAAAGCCCTGCTAAATGCATATAACAGTCGCATTCTCAATATCCATCCTGCGTTGCTTCCTGCTTTTCCCGGACTTCATGCCCAGGAACAGGCGTTGAAATATGGCGTGAAAGTGGCGGGATGCACTGTCCATTTTGTTGATGAAAAACTTGACGGGGGACCCATAATAATTCAGAAATGCGTGGAAGTGAAGGAAGACGACACCACACAAACTCTTGCGGAAAGGATACTAGAACAGGAGCACAAGATTTATCCCGAAGCCATTAAATTGTTTGCCGAAAATAAGCTGCGTATAGAAGGACGCAAAGTAAAGATCATTAAATGATTTGAAAAGGAAATATTATGCCATTAAAAACAATTGACCCTGAAATTTATGAAGTATTGAAACACGAAATTGAAAGACAGAGAACGAAACTGAACCTGATAGCGTCTGAGAACTATGCAAGCAGGGCAGTCCTGCAGGCGCAGGGCTCGGTAATGACAAACAAATACGCTGAAGGTTATCCGGGGAAAAGGTATTACGGGGGCTGCGAATTCGTAGATGTCGCAGAAAACCTTGCCATAGAAAGGGCAAAGAAGTTATTCAAGGCGGAGCACATAAATGTGCAGCCGCATTCCGGTTCACAGGCGAACATGGCTGTGTACTTTTCCATGCTTAATCACGGCGACACGATAATGAGCATGGACTTATCTCACGGGGGACATCTTTCGCACGGCAGCCCTGTCAATTTTTCCGGAAAATTGTTCAAGGTAGTTCCCTATGGGGTTTCAAGGGAAACAAGGGCTATTGATTACGATGAATTATCAAAGATCGCAAGAGAACACAAGCCAAAATTAATCGTCTCAGGCGCAAGCGCATATCCACGTGAAATAGATTTCAAAAGATTAAGGGAAATTGCGGATGAATCAGGCTCACTTTTGCTTGCAGACATCGCACATATTGCGGGACTTGTCGTAGCAGGAATACACTGTGACCCTGTTCCCTATGCGGATTTTGTGACAACGACCACCCATAAGACACTTCGGGGACCGCGCGGCGGGATGATAATGTGCAGGCAGGAATACGCGAAGGATATAGATAAGACGGTTTTCCCGGGGATCCAGGGCGGACCTCTGATGCATGTCATCGCAGCCAAAGCAGTGGCATTCAAAGAAGCCATGAGCAAAGAATTTATTGATTACCAGAAGCAGATAGTGAAAAATGCAAAAAAGATATCAGATGAGTTGATAATACGCGGCAACGATCTCGTCTCAGGCGGCACTGATAACCACCTGATGCTTGTTGACCTTACGCCCATTGGCATAACAGGAAAAGAGGCTGAGGCAAAACTGCAGGAAGCAGGGATCATCCTTAATAAGAATACTATTCCTTTTGAAACCAAGAGCCCATTCATCACAAGCGGCATTCGTATCGGGACGCCTGCTGTAACAACACGGGGAATGAAAGAAAAGGAAATGGTAATTATTGCTGAAGCAGTCGATAAAATAATTCGTAACATGAATGATATTGACAAAATGAAGGATGTCAAGAGAAATATACTTGAACTGTGCAACCAGTTCCCGATCCCATACGAGTGAACATCATGGAACCACTTCCTGAGGTCACTAATCCCAGAGTCATAGATGGCAGAAAAATAGCGCAAAGTATTGAAGCGCAGGTCAAGATAGAGGTGGAAATATTTGTAACTGAGCAGGGCATCAAGCCTGCTCTTGCGACAATACTTGTCGGGGAACATCCTCCTTCAAAACTGTATGTAAAGCTCAAGCACTGGGCATGTAAACGTGTGGGTATTGTCTCCGAAGACCACAAATTCCCACAGGAAACCAAAGAAGAAGATATCATCAAACTTATTGAAATCTTAAACAACCGACCTGAAATACACGGAATTCTTGTTCAGCTTCCTTTGCCAAGGCATATTGATGAGCGGAAAGTAATGATGAAAATAGCGCCTGAAAAAGACGTGGATGGTTTCAATCCCCTCAATATGGGTAAAATGTTTATCGGGCGTGAGGGATTTGTCCCTTGCACTCCCAAAGGGATAATCAGGGCGCTTGAGGAACATAATATCAACCCAGAGGGTTTGGAAGTCGTTGTCGTGGGGCACAGCAATGTTGTGGGAAAACCTGCGGCTATGATGCTTTTGAACCGGAATGCGACAGTTAAGATATGTCATGTATTCACGAAAGATCTTGCAGACCAGACAAGAGAAGCCGATATCCTGATCGTGGCAACTGGCGTCCGTGGATTGATAAAAGCTGATATGGTAAAGGAAGGGGCAGTGGTTTTCGATGTGGGTATAACATGGCAGGATGAAAGAGTGTATGGAGATGTGGATTTTGAAGATGTGCTTCCAAAAGTGAAATTGATCTCACCTGTTCCCGGAGGCGTAGGTCCAATGACGATAGCTATCCTGATGGAGCATACATTGCAGGCTGCGAAATTGCAGATTATGGGTTGATGAACTTCAGATTACTTCTCTTTTCAGTTCTCCATGGTTATTCATGCGAATTAAATTTAATAACGGGTAATGAGTATTTAGTGACGCAGCAATGCTGCAAGGAGATATGAATAATGGCAGAAACCAAGAACTTTGTTTTAGTTGAAAAGGATGGAACAGAAAGCAGTGTTTTTACAGGTCGCCAGCCCAGGCAGGCTGCACTTAAAGCTGCAAACCGCATCGGTGGAACAAAAAACAAACCTGTTGAAATAAAATTAAGGGAACGTGGAACAAAGAAATTGCATATTTTCAATGGCTGGAAAGTGGTCGTTGATGCACCCAAGAATAAACCAAAATGGATGCCCGATAAGATCAATAAGCCATTCGTGAAGAAGGTTGGAACGGAAACCCAGGAATAAATTCCTGAAAATTTTGTTAGCATTTGTTTACAACATGGATTTAAACCATTTGGGGGTTTTTATCCATATCAATCTTTTTTGACGATTATTGTAAAGGGAACACGGACGGAACCGTTGTAAGAGAAAAAAGTTTTTCATCATTTTCTTTTCTCCCAGATGGATAATGTCGCTTGAGCGCGGTTTATATTGACGCGGGAAAAAACTTCTGTCAGGATCCGATCCTTTACTTCATCTATCGTGATAGCATTGTTCACATACATATCCACAAGCTCGGTAGTGAATGATTTTATTTCTTCACCGGAAGCAGCCTGTATGTCTTCTTTTGCAGCGATCTTGATATAATATTTTAGTTTATCAGACATCGTTCCATTTATATTGACGTTCTGGTCATCCAGCGTATTATTTATCCAATCATTCAATTCCTGATCCAGGAACACATCAGAACCTAAGAACAGGTTATTAACGTCCCCTATCATCTTATTCTGGGCATCATCAAGCATTGGCCCCAATTTTTCATCAACCACCAGGTCAACGGATCCATTGACAGAATCATTAATGGCATCATTGATAGTATTTGTAATTTCGTTCTCAAGAGCAACACGTGCGCTATCATTTGTCTTTAATTCATCAAGTGTGGAAGAAAGATTCCCGAACTCGCTATCATTGAAGTTTTTTTCGATGATCTCTTCAACCTGATCGCGAGTAAGCCCCATATGATACGGCATCGAGATGTAAGCAGATTCCACGTAGGCGTTTCGGGGAACTGGTTCACCGATATCTAAATTTCCCCCGATAGGCACGTTCGTGATCGGACGCCATATTACGGTAAAATTGTAGTTATACCGGTCACCAATCTGGGTATCAAGATAATTTTTCATGATATTTCGTGAACTGTCAGAATAGTTAGTCATCATGAAATTCAATTGTGTTCTCGTACCGTTGTAGTAGATGATCCATTGTCCGGCTGCATTTTCAGCAGCAATATCGGAAAATGTCTTATGTTTCAATTCCTTTCCCGCGATAATTTTTTTTCCTGCCGTATAAACAGATGAATTACTAAAAGTGCCTGCCAGTGCATCCATCTGGTCGCCGGCGACTGTATATTCAAAATCATCCACTCTCCCGTTCAGTAGTGTGAGAAGTGTATCGCCTGAATTTTCCTGGTTCTTCGATCCAAGAGCTGAATTGATCTGGGTATTGCCTGTGATCGAGGGAAGGAGGATTACCGCTGAAATGGATATGAGGATAAGGAACAGTATGACATCAAAAGTAGTTGAGAATCCGCAGGTATCAGTAAAAAAAAATCTTTTTTTCATCATTTCTTACTCCATATCCTTACGGTAAGGATTCCAGGTATTTCCTCAACATCATTAAGCCCGACAGTCACTGGTATAGACGCAGATACTCCTGTTTTTTGATCGCTTGAGTTCGGGTTTTTTATGACGATACTGTATGCCCTTGAATTTGATTCCACCTTGAACATGAAATTATAATATGAACCATATTTTTTCATTATCTCATCGGGTTCGTTTTTAAGGGATTCAAGTTTGCCTGAATCGATGATACCGGGACGTGTGCCGGTCAGTGAACTGTCCTTTCCCAATTTACCGGCAAGGTTCGATGCATCCTGGAAATGCCCTGCAATGTAGGATTTTTCCTGGTATGATGTATATGCCTGTGCGAGGACCGCCATAAAAACAATAAATCCAATTATGGCCAGGGCCATTGCTGGAAGCTCTGAATACGGCTCAATTATCCCATTTTCGTCATTGATAAAGGAAGACATAATCCCTTTCCAGGATTTCTGTGTCATTCTCGTAATAAATTATCACCTTTTCTATGAAAATCGCTTTATCAAGATCGGGAAAAAAAGGATTCAGAGCAAGCTCTTTTTCTATTGATCCGAATATCATATCGATCTTTTCTTTGTCACCTGGGAATTCAAGCGGACTTGACTCCTCCCCATTTTTACCCTCGCCTATCATGTCACTTACATATTTTCGAAATCCGGAGACATTATTCCATTTGCTGTTAACAGGATAAACGTGAGCCATTACTGGTTCAGCATGGGCCAATTCCCGTTCTCCGAACAGTGATGAACTAACATTGGTATGAGCAATTACATATTCAGTGGATATTTCTATTTTTGTATTCCTGTTCTTTTCTCCAAATACATAATTGTATTTGTATCCAGGTATCGTAACGCTGTCAACCGCTTCAATTTTGGAGGTTATATCCGAGGCTATCCCATCCAGGTCAGACCTGATCTCTCGCTCCTGGTACATAGGATATATCCTGAAAGTTGCAAGAAGCAAAATAGCCGCGAATAGGATCAACCCGATCCGTGTAATAAAAAAGTCTGCCCATCCGCTTTCATTCTTTGAAAACGTCAAAAATCGTCCCGTTCTATTCGATCTTGACATAGGTACCGTTCTTGTTTTTTACAAGTTCCATCGTTAGGTCGTAATCTCCGGGATAAAGAACAACGGGTTTGTTCAATCCAGTGTCATTGGCGCAGAAGCGTGCGATGGAAGATCCGGTCTGGATTCTTCCATCATCGAGGATATAATAGAAAACATTATCAGTGTACTGGTTTCCGGTTTCAGGAAAAGCCCCATCAGATGATGGCATTCCCCCAAAAACCACATAAGCGATAGTATCGGGTATTTTTAAATGGATGTTCTCAAGAGATCCTGAAAAATCACCTGGTTTATTAATGTCGCGTGCCCCTCCCTGAATATACATTTGCGAAGCGCGCTTATTTATTATATCAAGTTCTCCCTGAAGCTTTTTTTCTTCTTCATCGTTTATAAAAAGAGATGCAGCTTTTGAAGTAAGACCTATCATAACTGATAAAAGAACAACAGTAACCACAAGTCGCATGGGTAGGCCTTCTGCGGCTCTGTCTTCATGAAAAAAATTTATTATGGTCATGTCCGGATTCATTTTCCAACAGGATTGGACAAAATGGCATCGAACAATATGAATTTTTCTATTCTATCATGTTACATTAATCAATAAGCTGCAGTCCATTTACGGCCATAATCATCATGCTGGAATGGGCTTAAAATAGTGACTTTTACGATCCGTGTTGTTTCGTATTCTTTTCGTTTTTCAGAAGTTGTGACTCAAAACAATTAACGCAAAAATCGATGTGCTGAGATTGATTATATAAAAAATAATTAAAACGGTTACTAACATTAAAAAAAGAATAAAATTTAATTACCAATAATTAAACTTTATCCAGAGCTTCGACGCCTACTTTCTTGACATTTGGCTTGTTGATTTTTGCCGGCATCCATTTTGGTTTGTTCTTTGGAGCTGCAACGACTTCTGTCCAGCCTTTGTAAATATGGACCTTCTTGGTGCCTCTTTCTCGTAATCTCAATTCGATTGGCTTCGATTTTGTTCCTTTGCTGCGATTAGCTGCTTTTAAGGCTGCCTGGCGCGGCTGATGCCCTGTAAATACTCCAGCCTCTTTCCCATTCTTTTCTCTTAATACGAAATTTCTTATTTCTGCCATAATTAGTTCATACCCCGACAACGATTTGTTGTCTTAGTAGTAGAATCATTCATCCTAGTATATAAATGTTGTTGTGAATAATGTGTCAAAGCATATTGTTTTATAATAATGATACTACCGCTATTGGTATTTCAATTTCCGAAAAAACAGTAACATTTGGCTTAAAATCGCTCTGATTGAACATAAAACCAAAAGTCTTAGATGTGTCAATTATTCCAAAGATAAAATAAGCATGATGTATCGATTGAATACAGGAAATATTTCCTTCCAGCCAATTATTTCATCAAAATATTCCTTACAGCACCTTAATATTGCCTGCAAACAAAAAAGGGCATGTGCATCTCAATGAAAGAGTCCGGAAAAATTTGTTAGACCTTGAACCTTGCATTCATGGCGCAAGATTATCAGAAAGCGCCCAGGTTATGGGAAAAAGAACAGATGAACTGCTCGATTTCAGCGTCAACCTTAATCCCATAGGTCCCCCTAAATTAAGATCGGTTGTTTCAGCCGCATATAATTCAATAAATTATTATCCGGACAATCGATATCCTGGCTTTAAGAAAGCTGCTGCCGATTATCTTCATGTATCGCCTGAAAACATAGTCCCTGGAAATGGCTCATCAGAATTGATACACCTTTTAGCGCAAACCATTATCGAATCAGGAAATAAGGTCTTAATTCCAACTCCGACTTTTTCAGAGTATGAGTTCCAGTGTAAGCTTTTTGGCGCAGATATTGAATATGTTGATTGTTCCAGGATCACGAACATCCAGCCCGATAATTTCAAAGCAGTTTTCTTATGCAACCCGAATAACCCTACAGGTAAGCTGCTCCCCCGGAAAGATTTAATTTTGCTCGCTGAAAAATGCGCCTCATCAGGAGTTTTTTTAATAGTGGATGAAGCATTCATTGAACTTTCCGATCCACTGGAAAGTATTGCAGATATTGCAGCATCTAACGATTTTGTAATTGTCCTTCGTTCTGTCACAAAAACTTTTGCAGTTCCGGGATTAAGGATCGGTTTTGCCGTTGCATCACCAGGGTTCGCCCGGCTTTTGAATAATATCCGCCTTCACTGGAATATGAACTCCATTGCCGCAGTTGTTTGTGAAAAGCTACTTTCGGATAGCAACGATTACCTCAAAAGGTCACTTACGCTACTGAAGAGAGAACGTGACTGGCTATCATCAAAACTTGGGGCTTTCAGGGGCTTTAAACCATACCCCAGCGATACAAATTTTATCTTAATCGACCTGGGTGATTTCGGACTGGGTTCTTTTGAATTGACGCGACGTATGTTAAGACAGGGTATTATCATTCGCGATTGTACCTCTTTTAAACTTAAAAATCACATCCGTGTGGCGGTGCGTAAAAGAAGCGAGAACCGCAGGTTGATCGAGGGTTTTACCCGGGCAATCGCAGAATGGGGATGCGAACTTGCAGAAAAAGAGATCGCAAATGCGCTTGACAGGGGGGTAGCCGCGCGAAGCAGGGTCGATTGTGAATATTATCCGTGCCACTTTGCGGGGCAGGATTGTACTTTCTGTTTCTGTCCATTTTACCCATGTGAAAATGAAAAAACCGCAGGAGAAGTTCTTCATAGATCAACTGGCGGAACTGTATGGAGTTGTGCCGGATGCGATCTAATCCACAAAGGTGAGATTGCTGATAAAGTGTTAAAAGAGCTGATGGATGGAAAGAAAATAAAAGAAGTCTGGAAACTCGTTATGGAGTCTCATCTATGATCGGGTTTTGGAGTGAGGTTTTGTTCCTGGCTATCATTTTTGACATCATGTTCGGGGAACCGCCAGCATTGTTTCATCCGGTTGTGTGGATGGGGAAAATCATCAACCTGTTCGTTAATGCTGCTCATCGGAATCACCGGAAAATATATGGTTTGATCATGGTGTTTTTTTGCGTAGGGATAACGATCTTGATAGCTAAAGCCATTGAATCGATCGGAACAGGGATCCTGGCAATTGTAATTACGGCATATTTCCTGAAATCCAGCTTTTCCATTCGCATGCTGCTTGTTTCTGCAATGGGCATACAACAAGACCTTGAAAAAGGAAATATCGAAAAAGTACGAACTGACCTGAAGACCTTTGTTGGGAGGGATACATCAAATCTCAATAAGCATCAATCGGCGTCAGCGGTGATAGAATCACTTGCAGAAAGCTTCGTTGACGGCATTTTATCACCTTTATTTTATTTTCTATTTTTTGGTCTTCCGGGTGCGCTTGCATACAGGATGATAAATACGCTTGACTCAATGGTTGGTTATAAAAAAGAACCATTTGTTCAACTTGGCTATGCCGCAGCGCGTATTGATGATATTGTCAATTTTGTGCCTGCGCGGATGTCTTTGATTTTTATTTTTATTGCATCAATTTTCACAGGAAAAACTATCGATGCAATAAGAACCTGCATGCTTGACCATAATAAGACCGCTTCGCCCAATTCAGGGTGGTCGATGGCTGCCGTTTCAGGCGCTCTTAAGGTGAGGCTTGAAAAACCAGGCTATCATGTGCTGGGTTGTAATTACAATGACCCGGAATCATTTCATATAAAAAAAGCGGTCTATCTTGTCGGATTTTCATCTTTTCTGGTCATCGGAGGGGTTTATTTATCGGGGGAATTGCGTTTGACAGGATAAAACCATTTACTTTAAGAATATTAAGATAATATGAGGGCTTATGAAACAGCAGGATGCATACAAAATACTCGCAGCATTTCTAGTATTTACAATGTTAGGTTCAGTATTTGCCTATATTTTCATAGGACAAAAAGATAATACCCAAAGTGATACTGTAACTCCGAATACGAACCTGGATAAGTATAACCCGGAATTCTGGACTGTCAGCCAGCCTTTCAATTCCATTTCCGATGCGCTAAGCATGACACCTCCTGGTGCACTTGTAGCATATTATATTGACATGGGAAACATGCCCCCGGCAATGATCCAATGGGTCAGGCAGGAACTTCCGATCATCCAGGAAGTGGATTCCCTATACAAATCTAATACTACGATTATGTATTATGCAGATATTAAAGAAGGAGGAAATAATTCATTCCTTCTTCTTAGCACCATGGCAATCCCGAAAAATGATTTTGAATATATCGTGATTCCAAATACGAACAATATATTGCAAAGGCAGGATACAGGCATGATAAATATAATGGGAACGCCGGTTATTTATGCTCCCGATCAAACCGCAAGTGAAGTGCTGAACATAATTTATGGCCTGAATAAATCGGTCACTGCGTATGATAAATATGATAATTTGCTAAAAAAAGTGGAACCTGCGCCATACCAGATAATAAATGCAAATGTAAGTTTTGCAAAACAATTCTATATTGGTCTTAATTTAGTAAATGGCAGTTACGAAAGAACAACAGCTTATCTTGATGCAAATACATCCGTGTTGAAAAAGATCACGCAGTTAAAAGCCAACAGCACACAAAATGGTTTTGAACAATATAGCATCAACCAGAGCGGAAATTATACCATAGTAAAGATAGTCTCCCCGGAACTATTCAAACTATTGACTGAGGAAACAAATTAGGCGCAAAATATATACCATATCATGCTGTAGAAAGCGCCGATACTTTTAATCAAATGAATGATGAAGGATTAAATCCTGAAGGAAGTAATTAATATGGCACAACCAACCTATATCAAATTTGAAGTCCCTGCTGAACTAGCCAATAAAGCATTAGAAGCTCTTGAGATGGCACGGGATTCTGGAAAGATCAAAAAAGGAACAAATGAAGCCACAAAAGCGATCGAACGAGGGATTGCAAAACTTGTAATAATCGGCGAAGATGTGAATCCACCTGAAATCGTAATGCATCTTCCTGCCCTTTGCGACGAAAAGAATATACCATATATATATGTGAAAAAACAGGTAGAACTTGGAGCAGCCAGCGGATTAAGCGTTGGCAGCGGCGCAGCAGCAATAGTTGAGCCAGGAAGGGGCAAGGAACTTGTAGAAGAAGTGGCACAGAAAGTCCTGGCATTGAAGAAGTGAAATCATGGCTGACGAAGATGCAGGATATCCTGCGGAAATAGTTGAGATCGTAGGCAAGACCGGCATGCATGGCGAAGCTATGCAGATACAGTGCCGCGTACTTGATGGCAGGGATAAAGGCAGGATCATAACCCGAAATGTCGTTGGACCAGTAAAACTCGGGGATATCCTGATTCTCCTTGAAACCTCACGAGAAGCAAAGAAATTAATGTCAAGGTGAGATCATGGAAAAAAGAAAATGCTCGTTCTGTGGGGGGGCAATAGAACCCGGCACAGGCAAGCTTTATTGCAGGAAAGATGGGACAGTATTCTATTTCTGTTCATCCAAATGCCAGGGTAATTTAAACCTTGGAAGGGTCCCGAGAAAAGTCGCCTGGACTGAGGCGGGAAGAAAAGCCAGAGGAAAAGCAACCCCGTAAGGTGAGACATTGGAGCGCACTTACGTGATGGTAAAACCTGATGGTGTTCAGCGGGGTCTTGTAGGCGAAGTAATCAGCCGGATCGAGCGGCGCGGACTTAAAATAGTAGCCCTCCGTATGAACACGATCTCGCCGGATTCTGCTAAAAAACACTATGCTGAGCATGCCCAGAAACCATTTTTCAACTCCCTGATCAGTTTTATTACCTCAGGACCTTCTGTTTCATTCGTAGTTGAAGGCAAAAATGCTGTAGCTGTGATGCGGGCTATCAATGGTTCGACCAATCCCGTAAATGCCTCCACAGGGAGTATTCGCGGGGATCTGGCGCTTGACACGGGCCGCAATATCGTTCACGCAAGCGATTCGATTGAATCTGCCCGGCGGGAAATAGGGATCCATTTCAAGGAATCCGAAATAGTACCATATTCAAGGGTAGACGAAACCTGGATATACGAAAATTAAGGTTTACCTGATCAAAAGGCTCCTTATTATATACTTTTAACATAATCTATAGAATATGGGAGAAAACCTGCGCACCCCCATCGTTTGTGTGATGGGGCATGTGGACCACGGCAAGACGTCACTTCTTGATAAGATTAGAGGAACCACAATAGCAGAGGGTGAAGCAGGTCGCATAACCCAGCATATTGGAGCCACCGAGGTTCCTCTCGATGTTGTAAAACACGTATGCGGCCCGATCTTCAAAGGAGATACAAAGGTTCCAGGCCTTCTTTTTATCGATACGCCGGGGCACAGGGCTTTCACAACACTAAGAGCGCGGGGCGGAGCACTTGCAGATCTTGCAATACTTGTTGTGGATGTTAATGAAGGATTCCAGCCCCAGACACTTGAAGCTGTAGAGATCCTCAAGAGATTCAAAACACCTTTTATCGTAGCAGGAAATAAAATAGATAAAGTCCCGGGCTGGAATCCGCAAAGAGGGAAACCTTTCATATTGTCCTTCCCGGAACAGACAAGTTTTGCACAGGTGGGTCTTGATGAAAAATTATATGTGATTATTGGCAAACTTTATGAAATGGGTTTCAGTTCTGACCGGTATGACAGGGTGCGGGATTTCCAGAGAAATATCGGGATTGTTCCTGTAAGTGCAATGACGGGCGAAGGGATACCTGATCTTCTTATGGTTTTAATGGGGCTGGCGAAAAAGTTCCTTGAAAAAGATCTCGAGTACAGGGCAACAGGACCTGGCACAGGCACCGTCCTTGAAGTAAAGGAAGAAGTTGGTCTTGGGACTACACTTGATGTGATATTATATGATGGGGAGTTAAACGTCGGGGACACGATAGTTGTGGGCAGCAGAGGCGATCCGATCACAACAAAAATACGCGCACTCCTAAAACCAAGACCTTTATCCGAGATACGCTCTGAAGAAAAATTCAGGCAGGTTAAGAAAGTCGTGGCAGCTTCCGGTATCAAGATCGCTGCGCCATCACTTGAAGGGGCTCTTGCTGGATCCCAGATCCGCGTGGCTTCCGGAAACATTGAGGAAGTATCAGCCGCCATAAAATCAGAAATCGATGCAGTAAGGATTGAGACCGAATCGAACGGCGTTTTGATCAAATCCGATACCATCGGTTCTCTTGAAGCTCTCGTGAATGAGTTGAAAAAGGAAAATATAGCTATACACAGGGCTGATATCGGAGATATTTCAAAACGAGATGTCGCAGAGGTAAAAACGATTAAAGACCCGCTTTTTTCAGTAATCCTTGGATTTGAAGTGGATGTACTCCCTGATGCAAAGGAAGAATTACTGGGTTGCGATGTAAAACTGTTTAATAATAATGTCATCTATCGGCTTATAGAAGATTATAAGAACTGGGTGACTGAACAAAAACAGCTCATTGAGAAGAAACGCTTTGAAACAATTATCAAACCGGGAAGATTTATTATCATGCCTGACTGCACGTTCAGGCAGAGCAAACCCGCGGTAGTGGGTGTGCGCGTTCTTGGGGGGCTGATAAAGACCAATCTTGAGGTCATGAAAGAGGATGGTTCTGTTGTGGGAATAATAAAAGGAATACAGGAGAACAACGAGAACATAAGTGAAGCAGGGGCTGGTAAAGAAATAGCCATGGCTATAGACGGGCCAATTGTTGGTCGCCAGATAAAGGAAGGAGATACGCTTTATATAGACATACCTGAAAAACATGCAAAGATCGCAGAACAGGAACTTTTTGAATCCATGAAGGTTGAGGATAAAGAAACTCTGATGGCTTTTATGGCCATCAAACGCAGAAATAACCATTTCTGGGGGAAATAGATAACTCCTGCTGCAAAAAGAATATTATGGGCTATAACATCGGAATACCGTTGGAAAACAACATCAAGTTTTGATATGATCCATCTACGGATATTGTTTTCTGCAAGAATGACATAGTATGTATCAATATATGTTATATCATTTAAAACTATTTTTAAATATGAAACGGAGAGTTCGTTGTTAATTACTTTATGCCACCAAACAACGAACCAAAACGGGCTCCAACGAACTCTTGTTGTAAGGGTGTCGATGTGGTTGTAACCTGACTCAAATCTTCAGATAATTCAAAAGTGGATTTTCCTGCCCTTAATCCAACGGTTTATTGACGCCATAGATTATGGGTATGATTAGCACAATAAGAATTATATAAGTGCATAACATATAAGAGTGTTAAAAAAAAAGAGGGTACAAAATGTCGATACTGGATGTAACGGAAGACCAGATCTTCCAGACTTTAGGAAAAGGAAAAGATCCCAATTTCAAGCCAATAGAAAAAGCAAGGCCTGTTACAATAAAACCAAAGAAAACGTATACTATCAATACCAATACAAAAAACATCAGTTCAAAAACCATAAATGCACCGAAACCTGCGCAGCCGATAGAGACTCCGGTTCAAAATGTTGTCATAACAGCACCTGCAAGGCAGGATGAGGAAATTGTAAAGAAGCTTACTGAAGACCTGAATGAATTGAATAATCGCGTTTGCGGTCTCCAGAAAATGGTTAAATGGTATATGATGCCACAGTTCATTGTAATTCTGGTTTTGATCCTTGTTCTAGTAGTAAAAGCCAATTCTTAAACCAACCGATATTTTATTGTATTAGGAATTCTTCTTTGGGGACATGAAATATATAGTCCTCATAGGCGATGGGATGGCAGATTATCCGATTCCTGAAATTGGAGGTTTAACCCCACTTCAGGCTGCGGATACCCCGAATATGGATTTTATCGCAAAGCACGGCAAATGCGGCGTTGCAAGAACCGTGCCTGATGATAAGCCGCCAGGAAGCGATGTTGCAAACCTTTCCATAATGGGATATGACCCCCAGAAATATTATACCGGTCGCGGTCCTCTTGAAGCTGCAAGCATGGGTATTAAGCTGGAACCAGATGATATCGCTTTCAGATGCAACCTGATCACAGAAAAGAGTGGATTGCTGGCAGATTATAGCTCAGGCCATATAACAAGTGAGGAAGCTAGTATCCTTATCAAAGCGGTTGACAATAAACTCGGTAGATCCTGCCGGTTCTATGCAGGTGTAAGCTACAGGCATTTGCTTGTGATGAAAAAAGGTGAGAATACAGAATGTACTCCCCCTCATGATGTGCTTGGCCATTCGATCGAGGAAGTATTGCCGCGCGGTGAAGATTCAGAATCACTCATTTCACTTATCAGGGCATCAAAACCTATTCTTGAAAACCACGAAGTAAATTTAAAGCGAAAAAAAGCAGGAAAGAATATAGCTAATCTTATCTGGCCATGGGGGCAGGGAAAAGCTCCTGATATGCCTCTTTTTAAAGACATGTTCGCTGTTTCAGGTTCGATCATATCGGCCGTTGACCTGTTAAAAGGGATAGGGAAATATGCAGGTCTTAAAGTCATCGATGTTCCTGGAGCTACCGGATATCTGGATACTAATTTCTCAGGCAAAGCCCAATATGCACTTTCCTCGCTCAAAGACCATGATTTTGTACTTGTTCATGTGGAAGCGCCGGATGAAGCAGGTCATATGGGAAATATTGAAGCAAAGATAAAAGCGATATCCGATTTTGACGAAAAAGTGGTTGGAGGGATGCTAAATGAACTTGGTGGCTTCGGGGATTATAAGATCATGGTCTTACCTGATCACCCAACGCCAATTTCAATAAGAACTCATACCAGGGAACCGGTTCCGTTTGCTGTTTATTCCTCTACCGAAAGCGCGGATTACGTGGACAGGTTTGACGAATTCGCGCCAAGAAACGGTATTTTCGGGCTCGTGGAAGGGCACAGGTTGATGAATTTGCTGATAAAATAACGAAAAAACAGGGAAAATAATGGATCCGGGAATTTACTGGTATCTATTAGGAACTATCGCTGCGACGCTGACTACATTTGGTTTTGTGCCCCAGATAATCAAAATGTACAGGACAAGATCTTCAAGGGATGTGAGCCTTGCAACGTTATATCAATTCAGTGCAGGCGTTATCTTGTGGACGCTCTATGGTTTCCATATCGGGGATGTTATTCTTATTGCTGCAAATATTATCAGTTTCCTGACACTGGTTGTGGCGATAGGTTTCTACCATTATTATCGTTTAAATCCTGACTCAAACTGTTTAAAGAATTAGAATGCCTTGAAATAATTCAAGCGTAAAGATCATAAAATTTGTTCTTAGAGTATAAAAAGAACTAAGTATTTAACAATCATCGTAAAGCCATAATGCTTTCATTAAATTTAACAGGAATTCAACTTACAAATCCTCTCATGTTGGCCGCAGGGATCATGGGAACAACAGGAGGCTCCATGAAGCGAATTGCACTAGCGGGTGCAGGAGCTTTGGTCACAAAATCAATCGGACTGGAACCAAAATCCGGGCACAGCAATCCCAGTATGGTAGAAGTGGATTGCGGTTACCTTAACGCCATGGGTCTTCCAAATCCTTCTTATAAGAATTTCCAGCAGGAGATAGATACTGCAAAAGAAGGTGGAATTCCTGTCATTGCAAGCATCTTTGGAGGATGCGCTCTTGATTTTTCTGAAATTGCAGGAACAATTCACGCCGATGCGTTTGAATTGAACGTTAGCTGCCCGCACGCCCATGGGTACGGCGCCGAGATCGGTACCGATCCTGCTCTCGTGGAAGATATTACGCGTGCGGTAAAGAAAACAGTGAATGTGCCTGTATGGGTGAAGCTCACACCCAATGTCACAAACATAAAAAGCATCGCTCTTGCAGCACAGAGCGGTGGTGCGGATGCGGTCGTAGCAATAAACACAGTGAGAGCAATGGCGATTGATATTGAAAGCGGTTATCCCATCCTTGGAAATAAATTCGGCGGCCTATCAGGACGCACCATAAAACCCGTTGCAGTAAAATGTGTTTATGACCTTTATGAAGCCCTCGACATACCTGTAATCGGTGTTGGAGGCATTTCTGACTGGAAAGATGCGGTGGAATTCATTATGGCCGGGGCTCAGGCCGTCGAGATCGGTTCAGCTATCGGGAACAACATCAACATTTTCAATGTTATCTCATCGGGTATGGAAGTATTTCTCAAGCAAAAGGAATGGACTCTTAAAGACATATATGGGATGGCGCATCAAGTATGAAACCTGTTAATGCAATAATAACCGAAGTTGTGGAAGAAACACCAACCATAAGGACTTTATTCTTTGAAACATCATTTGATCCTCAACCGGGACAATTCGTGATGGCCTGGATACGCGGCGTGGACGAGATTCCAATGGCCCTTTCTTACGATAATGCAATAACAGTCCAGAAGGTAGGACCCACGACATCCACATTGTTCGAACTTTGCGAAGGCGATTCTATCGGCATCCGAGGGCCTCTTGGCCAAGGATTTCTCCTCAAGCCCGGGCATATTTTGCTGATAGCTGGTGGTGTCGGGGCTGCTCCACTTGCGCCTCTTGCTGAAAAAGCAAGCTCTGAAGGAATTAAGGTTACAACTTTACTTGGGGCAAAAACAAAAAAAGAACTGGTTTTCAGGCAGCGTTTTGAAAAAGCAGGGGCTGTGCTGGTAGCGACTGATGATGGTTCGGAAGGAATACATGGCTACGTCACACAACTGATCGATAATAACGAAAGCTACAGCCAGACATACTGCTGCGGCCCTGAGATCATGATGAAAAAAATCCTTGACAAAGTTTCGCCGTCAAAATCCCAGTTCAGCCTTCATCGTTACATCAAATGTGGATTAGGTATATGCGGTGCCTGCTGCGTGGATGGGTTGCGAGTGTGCATGGACGGACCTGTTTTTTCGGGGGATATCTTGAAAAAGAGTGAGTTCGGGATTTACAGAAGAAATGAATGTGGAGAGAGGGTGAGAGTATGAAGATCCATAAATCCAATAGGCATAATTATTGATTGCAGGTTATCAATTGATTGCCATGATTTCATGATTTTCATAGCATTTAAAATTTAATTTTGTCATTTTTCATATACCGTAAAAACTTTTAATATGCTAAGTGTTATTTTTTTAATATGTATTTTCGGTTCATTTATAAAAAATGCGGTCTTTAAGTTGGATTTCTTCGTTATCAGTTTTCAAGTCTTTGTCAGGATTTATATATACCAATATCTTAATAGAGTATCATAAGCACGATTACTATGAGCGACTATACAACGGGTATTAAGGAATTGGATGATGTGATCGGAGGCATTCGGAAAGGGTCGAATATTATGCTTATCGGTCCGCCAATGAGTGGAAAAGAGATTATCCTGAACCATATCATGTATCATGGCGCCGCAATAAATGAAAATGCCATCATTACAGTAGCAACACGCGAATCAGCAACCCATATCCTGGAATGGTTCCAGGTGAACAATTTAACCCTGCCTATGTCAAGGATCGGGATAGTTGACTGCGTTTCGAAAACGCTGGGTGGAACTGCCATCGAGAATGCGAATATTAAAATTGCCAGCAGTCCCGTTGACCTGACGGGAATTGGAGTTAAAATAAGCCAATTTTTGGAGGAATTCTTCATGAAGAGGAATAACCAGAAAATCCAGCTTCATATTAATTCACTTTCAACAATATTGATGTATTCGAACATCCAGACCGTATTCAGGTTCCTTCATGTTTTTACCGGACGCATAAAAGCCGCAGGCGCCCTTGGAATTTATGTGATCGAGAGCGGAATGCATGATGAACAGGCAATTGCAACGTTAAAGCAACTGTTTGACGGGATGATCGAGATAAAATCAGAAAATGATGTGAATCTTATTAGAATAATAGGAGTTTCCCCAAAACCAACCCCATGGTTTGAATATGAAATTGAGGGTCCTAATTTAAAGATATCGAGGGGAAATTAAAATGGCCGAGACAGGCATTCCTAAACTTGATGATTTTCTTGGCGGGGGAATACCAAAAGGGAAGAGTCTTGTTTATTATAGCCAGCCGGGAGTTGAGGGAGAGATATTCGGACTGCAAACGGCCTATGGCACGTTAAAGAAGGGCGATACATGCGTTTTCGTGGCGTCCAGCACTATGCCTGATATTATAAAGGACCAATTCAAGGAATTCGGTTGGGACATGAATTCATTCAAAGATAAGTTATTTTTTGTGGATTCCTATAATCCGTTGATAGGTGCCCATTCCGATGAAAAATATATTGTTTCAAATCCGGATAATATCGAATATTTTAATAAGACGATAACAGATATTATTAAAGAATTGCCTCCCAGCACGATAGTTTTTGGTTCCCTTTCCACAATAATGGATATATGCGGTGAAAAAGAAACCATAGAAGCTGTGAGGAATTGGAATAAATTGGCGATGCTGTATAATCATGTTCTGGTCTATAATTTCACAGCCTGGCCCTATTCGGATAAAACATTAGATTTAATAAAGGGGAACCTGTTCAATTCTGTTATCACTATAGGTGGAATTGCAGAACGTGTCATTTTCGGGCAGTATTTCGGAATACTTAAGTCAGACTGGGCAGAAATACCCAGGAAATCCATGCTTTTCAGGGTTTTGAGACCTGGCGGAATAAGGATATTTATACCTAAAATCCTTGTCACAGGTCCATTTGATGCCGGTAAGAGCACTTTTGTACATGCCCTTTCCACCCGTGCGATCTCGGTGGACAGGCTTGGTACGACTATTGCGATGGATCATGGCCATGTGGACTATAAGGGATTTAGCGCAGATATTTTCGGGACTCCTGGACAGGAACGATTTGATCCTATCATAAAATTACTGAGCGGTGAGTCCATGGGTGTCTTTCTTGTCGTGGATTCAACAAATCCTTCGGATTTCGTTCGTGCAAAACATATGCTTGATATCACAAAATCATATGGGCTGCCGTATGTTATTATAGCGAATAAGCAGGATCTGCCTGGAGCATTGAAGCCAGAAGAGATCAGGGAACAATTCCATTTGCCAGTTGACGTCCCGGTTGTTGCGGTAGTTGCGAAAGATAAAAAAGGTGTCTATGAAGCATTCGAAGTCTTGATAGACAGGATCACAGGTGGAGTTTAATGCCGGATACGTTAGATATGATAGATAAACTCCTGGCAGATCTGAAAAATGTCGGCGGCGTTATGGCATGTGCCGCTGCAAGCCGTGATGGTTTGCTGATCCGGTCCCTTATGCAGAACGAAAAGTATGTTGAGTCCCTGGCGGCAATGTCCGCAACAATGCTTGGTGCCGCGGAAACAGCGACCACGCATGTTGAAATGGGTATTCCGACAAGGATAATTGTTGAATCAGATAATGGAAAACTGGTCATCATAGGTGCAGGACCAAAAGCACTGCTGATACTTCTTGCAAACAAGAACAGTGGGCTGGGGTTAATACTGTTTGAACTTGACAAATCCGCACAGAAATTAAAAGAGATATTAACATGAACAAACACGAAACAAAAGCTGAAGCTACTTCTATTGAACCAACCCTCCATGTGGGTAAATCAGGAATAGAGGTTGTAGTTGAAGAATTAAAAACCCAGCTTAAGAACCAGAAATTGATTAAAGTGAAATTTCTAAGATCTGCTTTTGCAGATACGGGAAAAAAAGAGATGGCCGAAAAACTGGCTGAGCTTTCCAATTCTGAACTCATTGAAGTCAGGGGTAATACGGCGGTTTACAGCCGAAAAAGGTAAATACTATACGATAAATAAGAAAGCTCCCTGAATGTTTCAGTTATAATCAGGGAATCGATATCACCATCGTTACTGATAAAGATAATTTTACGGAGGACTAACTTGACAACAATATATGATGTGCCCGCAGAGATGCTCATAAACAATGTGGCACAGAAATTGAAAACAGATGAAAAGGCAAAACCACCAGAATGGGCAGGTTTTGTTAAGACAGGCGCTTATAAAGAACTTTCGCCAGACAATGCAGACTGGTGGTATGTAAGATGCGCTTCGATCTTAAGACGCGTTTATATCGATGGACCGGTCGGTGTATCAAGGCTTCGGAGTTTCTATGGCGGCAGGCACAGGAACGGAAATAAACCCATCCATTTCGCAAAAGGATCCGGCTCAATTGCGCGAGAAGCATTACAGCAACTGGAAAAAGCAGGTCTTGTGAAGAACCAGAAAACGGGCAGGATAATCTCGGCGGCAGGCCAGGCATTCATGGATAAATCAGCAAATGAAATCAAATCCGAGATCGTGAAGACCAACCCGGCAATGGCAAAATATTAAAGATTCAGAATACAATATGAAAATAGGTCATTATGGATGAGGATCTGGAAGAAATAAGAAAGCGTAAGCTGGAGCAATTACAGCAGCAGCAATACAACGCCCAGGGACAGGCTGCACAGCAGGAGCAGGCTCGCGCTGAGTATGAGGCAAAAAAACAGGCTATCCTGCGCCAGATCCTCACACCTGAAGCAAGAGAGAGGTTAAACACTCTAAAAATGACAAAACCCGACCTTGTGGCAAACGTCGAAGCACAGCTTGTATCACTTGCACAGAGCGGAAGGCTTGGTTCAAAGATCGATGATGCAAAACTCAAGGCGCTCCTTCTCCAGCTTCAGCCAAAGAAGCACGAGATGCAGATCAAGCGGATGTAAATAGCTGCAATCCGAGTACAGAGTCAAAAACCCTGAATGACTCCAGGATTTTTTCAGAGGATATCTTATCTGGATTTATCTTATTTATTTCCTCTGCAAACTCCTGCATAATTTTTAGCGCTTTTCCTGTATTCAGGTTATCATCCATTGCATTTTCAAACTGTTTTCGTGCTTTATTAACTATCTTTTCGGCATTGTCTGTGCCATTGGCTGTTTTTATACGGTCGATCAAAGCGCAAATCCGGTCTATTTTAAGAGCTGCCTCCTCAAGTCCCAAAAGTGTGAAATTGAGCCTTCGCCTACAGCTCATTGTCAGCAAAAGATACTTTATCGCCATCGGTTTATATCCTTTTCCAACTAGGTCACGGAGAGTATAGAAATTACCCACTGATTTTGACATCTTCTTCCCATCTACCATGAGATGTCTGCAATGAAGCCAGTATTTTGAAGGATTTACCCCAAAAGCCGCAAAATTCTGAGCTATTACGTTTTCATGATGCGGAAAAATATTGTCAACTCCGCCTACATGTATATCAAAACGTGTTCCAAGATGCTTGTAACCCATGGCAGAGCATTCTATGTGCCAGCCGGGCCTTCCTTTTCCAAGCTCTGTTTCCCAGAAAATATCTCCATCCTCTTTTTCATATGATTTCCATAGAGCAAAATCAGAGATAATTGATGTATCTTCACCCCATTCATCCCGTTTTATTTTCTTCTTTCCAACCCTGAGCTTTAAATGTGAGAGTTTTCCAAAATCCTTGAATTTAGATATATCATAATAAACAGAGCCATCTTTTCCCCGATAAGCAAACCCGTTTTTCATCATCTTCTTTATTATATCGATCATCTCAGGCACATGTTCTGTAGCTTTCGGGAAAACATCAGCTGCCACGAGCTCCAGCAAATCCATATCTTCAAAAAAAACTTTTGAGTAATATTGCGTCAATTCCGATAGTGGCTTCTCTTCTTTTCGAGCTATTGCTATTGATTTGTCCTCAATATCCGTGAGATTCATCACTCTTTTTACGTTATATTTTTTATATCTTAAGTATCGCACAAGCACATCTTCAAATACGAAAGTCCTGAAATTCCCGATGTGCGCATACTGATAAACCGAAGGACCGCAGGTATATATCCCCACAACCTCCCCCATAGGATGGAATATCTCCTTTTTTCGTGTGAGTGTGTTAAAAAGCTTTAACATTATTGTGGATTATTTATTTTGCGGCATAATAAAGCATATCATGAAAAAATTAAAATTATTATCTCACATCAACCTTGCAGGAAGCAACTGCCGCCCCATCAGATCCTGTACATCTTCTCGCATCCTTATAATATCCGCCTTTCCATCCTTTACAAGTACTTCGGCGCATCTTGGTCTTCCATTGTACTGGCTGCTCATGCTGAATCCGTAAGCCCCCGCATCAAGAAGTGCTATAATATCGCCTTTTTCCACTCGTGGCAGCATCCTGTCCTTCGCGAAGATATCGCCTGTTTCGCATATCGGACCTGCGACAGTATAAGTCTCTTCCGGGGGTAAAGAGGCTTTGTTCGCCACGAGAGCATAATGATATGAATCATACATCGTGGGTCGCACAAGAAGATTAAAGCCTGCATCCACTCCCACAAAATTCTTTGCCGCCTTTTTAACGGTATTAACGCGTGTCAGGAGGATCGTGGTATCAGCAACTATGAAACGCCCCGGCTCAAGAATAAGTTTTGGCGATATGCCAAGAGCTTTTGTCTTTTCCTTGAAAACAGGAACAATTGCATTTGCATGGTCTTTTGGTGTGGGCACCGGCCCTTCATCTTTCTTATACGGGATACCAAGACCTGAGCCCATATCCACGAATTTAAGATCGATCCCTATATCGGTCAGTTTTTGAACGAGATCCATCATTTTGTAGGCGGCTTCAGTAAACGAAGAAGTTTCAAGTATTTGCGAACCTATATGGCAGTGTATCCCGGAAGGCATGATACCCGGAAGCCTGGAAGCTTCTCGATAAGCGCTTACTACTTCTTCGGAGGGGATGCCGAATTTTGAAGAGCGTAATCCTGTTGAGATCTTTGGATGGGTTTTCGGTGAGACATCAGGATTTACGCGAAATGCGATCTCAATTTTTTTCCCGGCGGTTTTCGCTAAATTTGATAGCGTATGAAGTTCATCTAGGGAATCCACTGAGACCTTAATTCCAAGATCCACGGCTTTTTGCAGTTCAAAATCTGTCTTGGAATTGCCATTAAATAATATTTTCTCACGCGGGATCCCCGCAAGAAGAGCCATATAAAGCTCGCCAAAGCTAAAAACATCCGCGCCTGCGCCTTCCCGGGCAAGCATTCTCAGGATCGCAAAACTTCCATTCGCCTTAGCGGCATAATAAATGTCAGAATCCGGAAAAGCTTTCCTGTAAGCCGAAAAATTCTCGATGACACGCGATTCATTGGTGACATACAATGGAGTCCCAAATTCTTCTGCAAGAGAGATGGTATCCACACCACTTATTATAAGATGACCATCTCTGATTTCAAGATGATCTTTTATTGTGAACATGAGCGCACAATTAACGGATGTAATATTATAGTTTTCAGTTGGTTTCACACGTTTTTCACAAATTGGTATATATGCTGATTAATTAAATTTAACATTAAGTTCGAATAAACGCAGGATCGAGATAATTTAAGATATTATGAAAAAACTTGCATTTTTAGCCGGGATCCCTTTATTAATGACGGAGGCCGTGAGTGCCCTGGAAGATATCAACCATATAGACATGAGTGGAACTATGGTTCAATTGATAGCATATCTCCTGGGCATATGCGGAGCGGCATACCTGGCAGCAGGTCTATGGTCAAGATCCGAGAAAGGTTCTGAAAGCTGGAAGTATCTTTCGGTTTCAATGATTTTATTCGTTTTCTGGAATATCATAGGTACATTCAGTATTTTACTTGATGTACTGTCAATCCGAAAATCCACGGCTGGAATTGTGATCTCAGATGAAACTTTGAACACGTATATTATTATTGTCAAAATACTTGACCCGGTCATTGCGGTAATCGTATTCGTAATTTTATTATTTGGACTTCGAAAAATCATAGATGCGATGAGAACAAAACCATGGACGGTCTTCAGTAAAGAGGATGAGGACGAGGAGAAAGTCCAATGAATGAAGAATTTTTTGTAGTCCTGAATACTGTTGCGTCAATGATTGTGATTATATGCACCGTACTGTCATTTCAATTACTTGTTGGGATTTCAAGAGAATTAAAAGGCTTGAAAACCATGGATCTTATGTGGAAAAATTTCATTATTATGATAAATCTGTTCATATTGCTGGGGATCACAAGGGCGGTGGGCTCAATAGGCACTATAATTTTTGAGGGTTTAGAGCCGGTATTTGAAGCGCTATTATCAGTAACTTTAATATTGTTTTTTGTGTTTGCCATACAATTATCACTATCCATAGAGGAGATAACAGAATAATATGGGCGGCAAGATATTATCCGAAGAAGAACGCAGGCATATGCTTGAAAAGCTCGAAAGCAAAATAGTTGCCACACGGTTCATGACCCTGAAATATATAACTTCTACGATAAACCAGGATAAAGTGGATTATGCAAAGATGGATATGGAAATGCCGGATTTCACAAAATCACTGGTAAGGATAATAGAAAATCTTGGACAAAAAGATACCGAAGAAATGGTCAAGCGTGAAGCGGCTGTATGCATTGAGAACCTGAAAAAGAAACTCAATCCCACCCTTATGCATGATGTACCAATGTGCACGTCCTGTGGCGAGCGCGTGGTTGTATCATATCGATTTTGCACAAAGTGCGGAGTTGACATGAAAGGTCAGAAATGGACATCCACTTATAAATTATGTGAAAAATGCCAGAATCCATATGATCCAAAATGGAATAATTGTTCATTTTGCGGCAACCAGTTGATCAAGAAAGTTGAAGTTGCAAAAATCTGCCCGTTCTGTAAGAAAGGTATAGAGCCAAGCTGGCTAATGTGTCCTTTCTGCGGTTCAAAACTGAAACTTATCAGCGGAACCTGACAAAAATAAGACCATTAACTTATTTTAATAAAATTATATTTTTTACCTGACAGACCTGTACCGTTCTGATCGCAGGACGATTATATATGCACACAACATTACGCCACCTAAAGCAAAAAGGGCGAATACCAGCAATGGTGATCCCTGATAGAATTCAATTGCTATACTTGTTCCAATTACCATTGCTATTGGCAATAAGAAACTTAATAATGTAACATTTTTTGAAACCATTTCATACCCTTTTATAGTGTTATTGTTTCTCACCAATAAAACAGGCGTTGTGAAGACGTGTGTGGAATGAAAGCTAAATTTCAAACTAATTCAGACGTTTATTTTACAATTCAGGATTGCAGGACAGAATTATATAATAAATAAGTTTTAGTTTAATTTTTTATTAATTTTTAGATGATATAATTTAATTTTTTTCAAAAATATTGCATAGTATGTTTTAAAATTCTGTTCTTATTCTTCACACTTGAACTCTTCACACATATTTAACAACTTTGTTTATATTCAGGTGAACCATAGGATATTGTAAGCTATAAGGACGTCTTTATGTCAGTACGAAAAAACATTTCATTGGAAAATGTACATTTAAAGAAGCTGGAGCCTCTCGTCCAAAAGCATAACGGAAATTTCAGCGCAGCCATGCGTGAAATAATCGATCTGATAGATATAATGACAAAAGATCCTGAAGCTGTAAATAATCTCATAGAAGGATTAAAGTCTGATTATAATCTTACTGAAAATGTTTTTTACTGGTTGATCAAGCAGGCACGTGGAAGGCTCATTGACCCTGAACATTTAAACAGCATTATAGATCCTGCAAAAATAGTATTGCTATCCGATCTTGAAAAGTATCTTGACGATATGACAAATGGCGTGAGCTGGCAAACGCAGATAAAGATCGAGGATTACGATGATAATATAAATCCATCACATATAAAAGTGGTACTTTCCGGAAATAGCAGTTATAAAATGGAATTTCTCGGAGGTATGATCTCTTCATTCCTTGTAATTAATAAAAAACAAGAAATTGTTTCATTGAAGAGGATATCCAATAAGATCACGGTAAATTTCAGAAAACAATTGAACACAAACCTTGCAAAGCAATCGCTTATTAATTTTTTTGGGGATATGGAGGATATTTCATCGGAAATTTCGAAAAAACAGGATTTCTGGAAATGTATTGTCAATCTTTATAAACAGACCAATTATAATATGGTCACCCTGCCAAAGAATTACTATAATGAATTGCTGGTAGGAAAAGAAGCTCCCAGTTACCTGACGGCTCCCATTGAAGCAATACATAAGATCCCAATAAGGGATATACCTCTTGATGTTCTTATCCAGACAATGAAATCGGTGTATGAGTTCATGGGAATCGTTGAACGCATTGACGTGAACGAAAATACTTTATATATTTATCACGGTAACACTGATAAGCGTGCAATCAATGCGATCGAAAAGATCCTGTTGAATGTGTTCGATTTAAACGGCGCAAAATATGAATCCAGATGTTCCGAAAACCTCATAGTAATGAGTCCCGTAAAACAAAAGACTGAAGTATTGCCAGGACATTAATATATACAACGCGCCCATTGATGGTGTGGTAATAAAATATCTTAGATCTGAATAAAAATAAAAATTTTTATTGAAGAAAAGGAGAGAAATATGCAGATAGATCCTATTTGTGGAATGCATGTTGATGAGAAAACAGCACAGTATAAGACAGAATATAAAGGGAAGACATACTATTTCTGTTCCCAGGGATGCAAGAAAGCCTTTGAATCAGAACCTGAAAAATACTTAAAAAACGGACCTGCTGGCATGAAAAAGCCCTGGTGGAAATTCTGGTGAACTTCACTTTTTTGTTCACAAATCATCAGGCATCCACGAATTTCCTGAGTATTTTCTTTCCAGCCCTCACGTCTTCGATCGAAAATACTTCAAGATTATAAACGCCATTGAAATCAAGCTCGCAAAGTGTGGAAAAATCAATTATTCCATTACCTGGCGCCCTATGGAGGTCTCCCCAGTATTGTTCTGTGAGCGAACCGGTATTATCATGGACATGCACATGGACCACGTGATCTTTCATCATTTTTGAAAATTTCCTTAGTTTTTCCATATTTCCTTCGCATGTCAGGTTGGCATGACCGATATCGAATGTTGCTCCAAGATTCGGTGAACCCGTTCTTTCTATGGCTTCAACCAGTTCAGAAGCGTTGATGCAAAGGTTCTCCGGGTCCGTCCCCTCTTTGTTTTCAAGCCCGATCATCACATTCCTTTCATTTGCGAACATGGCGATGCGTGAAAGATTTGATATCATATTTTCAAAAGATCGCTCTTTATTCCCATTGATCCTGCCGGGATGAATTACCACAACCCCTGATCCCAGTGCCTCGGCCATTATGATGCTCTCTTTTAAGAGCCTCTCCTGAGTATCATTTAAATCTGCCATATCAACGACCAATTCATGCGGATAATTGGGCGCGTCGCTGAAATATGGAGCATGGATCGAGGTTGAGATCTTGTATGATGAAAGTATATCCTTGATCCTGTTGATCCGGGACCTTATCAATTTCGTACCTTCATAAACTTCAAGTTTCGGTATGTACAGCTCTATTGAATCTACTTCCTCTCCCAATTCAGGAAGAGTTCCCGCAAAAGATGATGCTCCTATGATCATTTGTAGTGACCGTTACAATTCTTGTTGTTGACTTTTATATTAATTAAATAAGCGTCTGAGTTGTGATAAAATGTTTTGGGACATTTAGATCTCAGACGCTATCTGTAGCTATTGTTTTTAACTCAT